>Ga0075425_100003941_pt1 | contig 15192 bp, 13 predicted proteins | sample SoiMethybrSBSTD4_FD_75300 | JGI IMG/M metagenome (GOLD analysis project Ga0075425, IMG submission 75300) | Bulk soil microbial communities from a Populus tree surrounding site in Tennessee, USA - Soil MetaG P. TD hybrid SBSTD4 | ecosystem: Environmental > Terrestrial > Soil > Tree plantation...
GAAGTCGTCGTTGACGAAGTGCACATAGTCCCACGGGCGCAGCGCGCGGATCGTCTGCGCGACTTCGGTCCCGGCCGCGCCGTGGGGCACACCCGGCAGCACGACCCCCAGCCCTCCGCCATAAGCGAGGCCAGCCTGAGAAGCCCAGAGCGCGCGTCCCCAGACCTCGGGGTTGGCCGCGACCAAGAGGAAGTTCTGGCCGGAGGGTTTGCCGAGCGCGAGCTGCTCGCTCACCCCGACGTACCAGCGCCGAATCGAGACGGCCTGCTCAGCCTCGATCCTTTCGTTCCACCCGAACGAGCGCCCCGGATCGGTTCCGTCGGGCTGGGTGTTGCCGTGAATGCTCGCGAAAGTCGTGTCGACCGAAGCTGCGAGCGCGCGGTGGGTGAGGTCCGGAAGCGACGGAGGAGCCGGAGCGTCCGGTAACGCATAAGGGTCGGTCGGGTCATCCCCCCCGACGGCCGGCGCCTCGGCGGCTGCCGTCCCGTGACAGAAGAGCACGACGGCGGCAAAAGAGAGCCAGCGGCTCATCGGCGCACCAGTATGCCGCAGTCGAGCGCGCGCCGGACGATCCGATGCGTGGCAGTATGACCCGGCCGGCGCGCGGCGATGCGCCCGAGCGGAGGTCCTCCGTACAGGGTGAGGTCGCCGATCAGGTCGAGAAGCTTGTGCCTGGCGATCTCGTCCCCGGTCTCCCGCAGGCTTGATTCGTCGAAGATGAGCACGGCCTCGCGCAGCGCCGTCTCGCGCAATGCGGCGAGGGGCTCGTCCCCCGCCGGAGCCGCTTCGAGCCGCTGCGGAACACCCGAAGGGGTGGAACACGCGGAGGGGTGGGACTTCGCAGCGTCGTCCCCCGCCGGGGACTTCGCAGCGTCGTCGGAACGGGCAGCCGCCTTGGTCGCGAGCCTGGCGCGCCCTCGACGCGCCAGCTCGGCGACTTGGTTCACGAAGCCGAACGTTCGAGCGGGCGCGATTCGCTCACGAAACGAATCGCGGTCGCCGTCCCAGCGCGCATGCTGCGTCCCGATGGCTGGATGATCGAAGATCGCCTCCACTTCGAGCTCGACGGCGTCGCGGGGCTCGAATGCATACGAGCTTTCGTCGAAAGCGAGGAGCCCCCGTCGAGCGACGACGAGCTCGGGCACGCTCTCGGCGATCTCGAGCCCTGCGATCGCGTCGGCAAAGACGCGCGCACCGCCGTCGAGTATCGGCAGCTCGGGCCCCTCGACGACCGCCACGACGCCACGACGCACGCCGAGACCGCCGAACGCGGCGAGCAAGTGCTCCACCAAATCGATTTCGAGGCCTCGACCATCGGTGACGGCCACGCCGAAATCGGTTCGCTTGACGCGCAAGGTGTCCAAAGACGCCCACTTTTCATGCCGTGCGAGCGTGATGGGTCCTTCGTGCCGTGCGAGCGTGACGGCCGTGACGATCCCTGCGTGCAGCGCGAAACCTTCGAGCCGGATCGGCGCGGGCACCGGCCGTCAGTGGCCGCGGCCCGGGATGTCGATGACGAAGGTCACCACCAGAACGAGCGCGAGCATCATGAAGAGCCCGACCGCGTGAACCTGCGCCTCGACTTTCGGATCGGGTCGCCGCCGCGTCGTTGCCTCGTAGGCGAGAAACATGAGCCGGCCGCCGTCGAGAGCCGGGATAGGCAAGAGGTTGAACGCGCCCAGGTAGGCCGAGATGAGCCCGAGGATCCAGAAGAAAGGGGCCGGACCTCCGCGGGCAGCCTTCGCCGTCTCGCGCACGATGCCGACCGGACCTGCGAGATCGGGCTTCTGTTTGCCCGTCAACATCAGACCAAGACCGACCATCGTGCCGACGACGACCTCGGCAGGCTCCCTCACCGCGTAGACCGCGGCCTCTTTCAGCTTGGCCGGCCGCGAATAGTAGACCGATTCGACTCCGATACGCCCTTCGCCGCTCGGGATGGCGGTCGGCGTGACGGTGAGGTGGACGATCTCGCCGGCGTTGCGCTCGACGCCGATGTCGACGGGCTTGTTCGGGCTGGCGGCGATGAGCGTCCTCATCTGGTCCCATTCGGTGATCTTTTGGCCGGCTACCTCGACCACCTTGTCGCCGGTTTTCATCTGTCCGGCTTCGGCGGCGCTGTGCGGCTGCACGGTGACCCTGGTGGTGGGGACGGGCTGCCCGCCTATCATCATGCTGGCGAAGAAGAGGACCGAGGCAAACAGATAATTGGCGAGCGGTCCTGCGACGATGGTGGTGATCCGCCCTACCAAGCTGGCGTTGGCGTAGCTGCCCTGGTCCTTCGGATCGATCTCTTCGAGCGGGTTCATCCCCGCGATCTGGACGTAGGCGAGAAGGGGGATGATGGCGATCTGGTAGGTGGTGGGGCTGTCTTTCGGCGTGTGGCGGAAAAGGGCTGGGCCGAACCCAATCGAAAAGCGGGTGACCCGCATCTTGAATGCTCGGGCGGCGATGTAATGGCCGAGCTCGTGGACCACCATGAGAAGGCCGAGACCGAGGATGCCGAAGAGGACCGTCATTACGACCTAGATTCTAACCGCGGACCCACCATCGCGCCACGACCCAAGGCCTCAGAGCATGAACGAGACGCCGAAGCTGGCGTAAGGCCAGCCGATGCGCAGGACGAGCGCCGCCGATTCCGAGAAATGGTAACGGCCGCCGAAAAAGATCACCGGTTCGACGACGACGCGATTCGGGCCGGCCGGGCACACCACGCCCACGCCGTTGGAAGCCTGGCAGTAGTAGTTACCGAAGTTTTGGTACACGATCGAGAGCCCCGGCTCGCCGAAGACGCTCCAGTGCGTTGCGAGAAAGAAGTTCCACTGCATGACCACCGGAAACCAGAACGAATTGAGATTGTCGCAGGCGTTGTAGAGGAAGGTGCTGTAGTAGTAGCAAGCGTTGTAGTGCAGCCAGTCGAGACCGAAGCCGACGCCGACGCTGTTGTTGATCGACGGCACGAAGCCGTTCTTCACGACCGGAATCGTGGCCCGTCCACCGAGGCCGACGCCCGTCGACCCGGCGGTCGGCAGAAAGAAAGCGAAGTCCAGGTGCGGCTCGAGCTCGACTCCATAGGTCGGATGATCGCCGGGGTGGCGGATGATCGACTCCTCGGCCCGGGCGTTGCGCGAGACGACGAGGAACAAACAGAGTGCGACACACGCGAAAAGCAGCCGCAAAGCCGACTTCGAGGTCTCGACCAACATTCTTCTCTCCTTGTTGGTGCCTGCGAACGGATGGTGCTTCAAACCCTTGGCTAGTCATACCCCAGTTGACCCGTAAGAAGCGACTTCGCGTGGACGAGGCGGTCGAGGCTGTTTTTTCGGAGTCCCTTGCCCCTTCCCGGGCGCGGCTGCTAGGTTTCCCGTCCCCATTCGAGCCGTGCAAAACCAAGGGAGTCAGACATGGGCGTTCTCGGCACCACCAACACCAACACGCCTGACAAGAAGAACCGCGGTCTTTCAGCGGCGGACAACGGATCGAATCCGCCTCCTGCTCCGCCGGGCGGGCCCTCGGGTGGCGCCGCTTCGGGCGGCGGTCCTGGGCGACCGAATGGCCCAGGCGGGCCGGCTGCGGCAGGACTTCAGATCACGGGCGGTGCTGCCATCGTGGCGCCGGTCAGCGCATTTCCAGGAGGCATTCCCACCAACGCGCTCATCGTTTTGCCGCTGTCGGCGCCGACCGACGAGTTGAAAGCGCAGCTCGAGAAGGGGCCGGTTGCGCTGACGCCGGACCAGATGTGGAAGCTTTTGGGTTTCAACGGTCCCGCCGTGCAGGTGCAAGACGATCAGGGCCGCCCCATCGCGATCGGCCTCGAGGATCTGGTGGGCGGATTGCAGAAGCACTGGGACGAGGCGCCCGACGATCTCAATCGCGGGCGCATCCTCGCGCAAGAGCTCCTCAAGTACGGCAAGCTCGACAAGGCCGAAGCGGCGCTCTCGCGGATCGTCGCCAAAGGTGGCCAGGGCGACGACTGGCTCGCGCTCGGCGTCGCTCAGCTCCAGCAGAAGAAGCTCGAGCGAGCCGAGGGCACGCTGCGGGGGGCACAGAACCTGATGCCTGAAAATCCGTATCCCTCGCTCCACCTCGCCAAGATCGCCCAGGCAAAGGGGGACAAGGACCAGGAAAAGACGATGGCGCAACGCGCCATCAGCATCGACGCGAACTGCGTCGATGCGTGGGCCTATTATTTTCAGCTCGTGCGCGAAGCCGACAACGAGGACAAGGCCATTGCCGCCGTCGAAGAGCTCGCCAACGCCACCGTGAACCAAAAGAGCGTCGCGCCCTACGTGGCGATCCAAGGTTTTTACGCGAACGACGAGGCAACGCGCGAGAAGGCCGTTTCGTGGGCCAAAAAAGCGGTTGCGCGCAACGCCGACGATCCGCTCGCCATCCTCTGTCTGTCCGCTCTCTACGGTGCGCAGGGCAACCTCGATGGCGTCGTCTCCGTGCTCCAGCCGCACGAGGGGAAGATGGCGCGGGACGTGAGACTGGCGAACAACTACTTCGAGGCGCTCTTTCAGCTCCGGCAGATCGACAAGGTGACCAAGCTCCTCAATGCTCTCGCGGGCTCGCCGAACCGCGACGTCAAGCAGTTCGCGATCGAGCGTTCGCGGATGGTGGCGCAGTTCCTCCAGCAGCAACAGGCTCAGCTCGCCCAGGCAGCGCAGCGCAAGGCTTGAATCACGGAAATGCCGGGTGAAGGTCGCCGGTCGCCCACCGGTAGACGAGCCCGAGCACGCCGAAGGGTCCGTTCCAAATTCCGAGCGAGTCGGGGCTCGCGAGGACGAACGTGATCGTCCCGATCGCCTCGAGGTGATTGGTGAGCAAGACCTGGGCGGCGGGCCCGAGCCGCACGATGCTGTCGGACCTTCCCGGTAAGAGAACGAGCTCGGAGAGGGCACCCACCTTGATGAACTCGTCGTGGCCGAAGCTCTTCACGTAACCGAGACGCAAACCGATGATCCACGGAGGCTTGAGTACGCCGCGCAGCGATTCGTCGAACAGGTACCTGTCTGCGGGCGTATCCACGATGCGGTAGATCGTCACCACGGGAAAGAAGTAGCCGGCAAAGGCGGGAACGACGCCCGCGAGCTCGGTCTCGAGCGACGGGTAACGCGCGAGAGGCCCGGCAGGCTGGCTCACGTCCTCGGCGACATAGCTCTGCTTGGGTAAGAGAAACGAGCGGTAGTAGGAGTACGTGTACCTGGCTCCGATTCGCAGATCGAGGAACGGCAGCGTTCCGCGAATACCGGCGTAACCCGCGCCGAACGAAGTCGTCGAGATGCCGTACACCTCTGCCGACGTGTTGATCCAGTACGGCTTGCCGTATCCGACGGAGATCTGCGGCTTCACGTAGAGCCCCGCTTCGACGCGAGCGGCCACGAACAGGCGCGGATTATTACCCTGGTCCCAGTAAGAGAGCTTCGTCTCGACGGGCGGTGAATTCTCGACGGGCGGTGAACCGATCGGCTCGGCGCGGACGTTACGCTCTAGAATCGCCGAAAGAGCGAGAAGAGCACACGCTCCCTCGCAGACCGACCGGAGTCGCATTGCCGCGAGTGTAGATCAGAAGTCCGTCAGAGCGGCGCTGGCCCACCGATGTACTCGGTAAGCGATTCGATGGTCACTTCGCGCTCCATCGACTCGCGGGCCATGATGTCCCCGCTCGTGACGATCCCGATGAGCTCGCCGTCGGCGACGACGGGAATGTGACGAATGCGACGGTTGGTGACGATGCTCTTGCATTCGTGAAGATCGGTCTCCCGGTCGCAGCACACCACCGGCGCCGTCATCACCTGTCCGACCGTCACCCGATTCGGATCGCGCGCTTCGGCCACGACCCGGACCAGAATGTCCCGTTCCGTGAAAATACCGACGACTTTCGACCCATCGACGACGACCAGCGACCCGATTCGGAGCTTGTTCATCTCACGGGCTGCGTCGATGACCGACCGCTCGCGCTGGACGGTGGCAACCTTATTTCCCTTGTGGCTGAGTATGTCTTGCACCGTGGGCACGAATCACCTCCCTACCCTGCTTCTTTTATTCTACCTCCGAATGAGCCTCGCCCGCCACCCTCCCCCCTGCAATTGACGCCAAAAGACCGGGGTAGAAAGGATGGTCAGTTGACCTGGCTCAGCCTGGTCGAGCGGCGCAGGAGGACGAGCGCAATAGGTCCCCCGACGATTGCGGTGACGGCGCCGACCGGTGGCTCGGACCCGAGCCAGATGAACGAAGCTCGTGCGAGGAGGTCGGCGGCGACGAGAACCGTCGCGCCCCCCAAGAGGCAGACCGGAAGCACGAGTCTGACATCGGGGCCTATCAGGCGCCGGGTGGCGTGCGGGACGATGAGACCGACGAACCCGATGAGTCCAGTCACGCTGACAACCGCGCCGACGACGAGCGACGACGCGATGAACACGCGGCGCACCAGAGCGCGCACGTCCACTCCCAGATGGGCGGCTGGCTCCTCGCCGAGAGCGAGAAGGTTCAAGCGCCCGCAGTCGAGCCACAGCACGGCCGAGCCGGCGCCGACATAGATGGCGATCGCGGCGAGCGCGGCTGGCGTCGGAACGTCGAGGAAACCCACGAGCCAGAAGAGCAACTCCTGCGTTCGCGCCGCGGTTGCGAGCGTCTTCGCGAACGTCACGAGAGCCGCCGACATCGCGTTCACGATGATGCCCGAGAGCAGAATCTCGGTACCCGAGATCGACCCAGTCGAGCGCGCCAGGGCGTAGACGAGAAGAGTGGCGCCGAGCCCGCCCGCGAGCGCGGCGATGGGAACGAGCGCTGCTCCCAGCACCGTCGAGCCGCTGAGTCCGGCGAGGATGGCGACGGTCGCGCCGAGCGCTGCACCGCCCGACACTCCGAGCGTGTAGGGTTCGGCCAGAGGATTGCGGAGCAGCGCCTGCATCGCGGCTCCCACGACCGAGAGGCCGGCCCCGGTCGTCGCGGCAAGGGCGACCCGGGGCAACCTGGCGCGGACCAAGATCACGCGATCGAGGCTTTCTGGTTCGGCCAGGGCGCGCGCGAGGGAGGTCGTTTCGGTGCCGAAAACGAGCGCCAGCGCGCACACCAACAAGAGAACTGCCGTGAGGGCGACGATGACCCGGGCGCTACGCATCCACATTGCGCTCGTAGAGAAGGCGCAGTCCGTGCAAAGTGAGCGCGTCGTCGACCCTTTCGATGGAGGTCGTTTGCGGCGCGATGAGGTTTGCGAGGCCACCCGTGCCGATCACCGCGCATGGATAGCCGAGCTCGCCCTTGATGCGCGCGACGACGCCGTCGACGAGCCCGGCGTAGCCGAACACGATGCCCGACTGCATCGATTGCACGGGATTTCGTCCGACCACGCGGGCGGGCTTGGCAATCTCGACGCGGTGAAGCTTGGCGGCGCGCGCGAAGAGCGCGTCGGCGCTGATCTGGATGCCGGGGGCGATGACGCCTCCCAGGTACTCTCCCTTTTTGCTCACGCAGTCGAACGTGGTCGCGGTGCCGAAGTCGACCACGATGACGCCTCCCTTGACCTGTTCGTAAGCGGCGACGGCGTTGACGATGCGGTCGGCTCCGACCTCGTGAGGGTTTTCGTAGAGGATGGCCATCCCGGAGCGGATCTTCGGCCCGACGACCAGAGGCTCGCGCGCGAACGCGCGGCGGACAACGTCGACCATCACGTCGGTCAGCGACGGAACGACGCTCGCGATGATGCCGGCCAGAACCTTGCCGTGGTCGACGGCTTTCAGCTCGAGCATCTGGCGGACGAAAACCGCATATTCGTCCGCCGTTCGCTGCCGCGCGCTTTCGCAACGGAACTGATGGACGAGCTTGTCCCCTTCGAATAGCCCGAATCCGATGTTCGTGTTGCCGGCATCGATGGTGAGCAGCATCTCGAGTCTTTCACTACTACCAGTCGAAGCGGCTCGCCAGATGCGAGGGTGATGGGTTCACTATGGAGCGATCTTGACGCTCTTGATGACATCGCCCTCGGCAACCGCGTCCCAGTCGCCCGAGGCTTTGCCGACGAGTGCGTACTCGCCGTCGAGGTGGGGGTGCCGGCCGAGGGTGATGAAAAGCTGGCTCGAACCGGTGTCGCGTCCCGAGAGTGCCACGCCCACGGTGAGCGGATCGAAAGGGCGCGGCGTCGTTTCGCAGCGGAGCGGCTCTCTTCCCGGTCCGCCGAAACCGTCGCCGCCGGGATCTCCGAACTGCACCACGAAGCCGGGCACGACCCTGTGAACGACGACGCCGTCGTAAAAACCCTCCCGCGCGAGATCCGCGAAGCGCGTCACGGCAACGGGCGCCACGCTCGGGTCGAGAGAAATGGCGAGCGTACCGGCGTCCGTCTCGAGCACGAGCTTGACTTCGCGCGCGACCAGGTGACCGAGCTCTCTGGCGGGTTCGCCGTACGACACGGGGGCGCACGTCGTCTTCGCGCTTTTCAGAAGGGACAGCGCGCGCGCCGCGTGCTCGCGCAGCGTCGGATTGGGGTGCGCGCAATAAGCCTCGAGCTTCGGCACGGCCGCGCCGAGATGAATCGCTCCGGCCGCTTCGATCAAAGCCCCCACCGTCTCGACGTCGTCCGGCGCGAACGTTCGATCGAGCGCATCGGCGAGCTTGCCCGCGACGTCGGCGTCGGGCCCCTTGGCAGCGCTGCTCACGCGGTCGGGATGCGCCACGACGAACTGGGCCGCAGTCGCCACGAGCCCCGCTTGTTTCGCCGAAAGCGCGGCCGCGATCATGGCCGGAACCTCTTCGACCTCGGAGTGGCTGCCGATAAGCTCGATGGCCGCTTCCCGAACGCGAACGTGCGTCGAGCCAAGAAGCGCGCGGAGCGAGGTGAGCCTTCGACCTCGGATCGGGCGGCGGCCGAGCACTTCGAGCTGCGCCCTCTGCCCGATCTCGCCCCCTTCCTCGGCGTCGCATCGCAAAAGGAGGGGATCCTCGGCCGCGCCGTTCACGAGAACCGAAGCGGCGCGGCAGCGAATTGCGGCGACACGCCGGCGCAGGGTGACGGGCGCTTCGTTCGGAACAGAGAGCGCAGCAAGCTCGAAGAGAAGCTTTTTCATCCCGGGGAGGTCCGGTTTGGACAAGGACTGGAGCCCCACGAGGAGCGGCCCGAAAGCGGAGGTTCCGAGCGTCGTCAGGGCGACCGGATCGCGCGCGGGCACGATCGAGACGAGCGCCTCGGCGAGCGCCCGCTGGCCGACGTCGCCGAGCCGGCCGAGCCCGCGTGCCGCCTCGGCTCGTTCGGCGGGCGTGAAGACGTCGGCACGAGAGAGCACGCGCCCGAGCTCCGAGGCGGCGCCCCTGCCGGCGCGTGAGAGCGCGCGAACGGCGAAGATCCTCGGGGGCCCCTGGTCCGAAAGGCGCGCGCTGGCGACTTCGAGCAGCCGGTCGGTCGCGCTCGCGAGCGGGTGATCGAAGCGGCCGAAAGGGTGGAGCGCCTCGACAAGCGGTGGCGTCGAGATCCCCGGGCCAGCCGCGGTCAAGAGAGCGACCTGCGTTGCCTCGGCGAGAGTTTTTTTCTTCGATGCGACATCGCCGAGGGCGAGCGCCGCATAGGCTGCGCGCGGCCGCGGTCCGGACAGCCACGCTTCGAGCGTCTTTTCTGCGGCTTCGGACGCGCAGCGCCCGAGAGCGCGGGCGATCGCGAATTCGGGATCGAGCGAAGCCCCATCGGTCGAAGGCGCGCTCGCGGCGCGTATCACGAGCGCCTTGACGATTTCGCTGGCCGACGACGCATCCGTTCGGCCCACGTACCCGAGGCCATACGCGGCCCACGCCACGACTTCCGCATCCTCGTCGGACAGCGCTTGAAAAAGAAGAGGGAGACTGGCAGCGCCGCCGAGCCGCGCGAGCGCGCGCGCGGCGCGCCGTCGAACCAAAACGTCGTGGTTACCCACGTCGTCCTCGCCGACGCCGTTCGACATGCGCCGGTCTTCGACCTCGCCGAGCCGAACCTCCGGGGCTACGCCCCCCTCCGACCGAGCGTCCGCATCGCGCAAAGCTCGTTGCCCCCCGGAGGGTTTGCAGCCGAGCGCGAGCACGAGCACGAGCACGAGCATGGGGGTGGAGCCGCGCGCGAAGCAGGGCAGAGGTCGCATCGAGTTGGCTATTCTCCGGACGAGCGGGGGGCCAGAGTACCCCCGGCTACCACGCCTTTTGTCAGGTCTGTTTTCAGATCGCGCAAGGATTTCGTGGATGGCGGCGGCGTCGGCCGTGCTTGCGCGATCGCTTGCCGTGGGAGGTGAAAAGTACGCGACTTTTCGCGCTGAAACGGCGGCATCCGGGGTGCATCTCGCTCGAGACGGAGGGGACGGCAAAAAAGGACGAATTCATGGGCCAGAATGCGCTCGTTGCAAAATCCTCGGTCATGTCGCTGACGGCCTATCGCCAGGCGATCGGCCGCTACCCCCAGATTTCCGCCGAAGAGGAACGCCAGCTCGCGAGGCGTTACCGCGCGGGGGACCGGCGCGCGGGCGACCGACTCATGCAAGCCTGTCTTCCGTTCGTCCTCTTGATCGCCCGCGAGTACCGATGCTGGGGCGTGCCGATGGAAGACGTCGTACAGCAGGGCAACCTCGGGCTCCTCAAGGCCGCAGCCCGTTTCGATCCGGAGCGCGAGTGCCGACTCGTCACCTACGCCGCGTACTGGGTTCGAGCTGAAATCAGGGAGCATGTGGTGCGAAGCTACCGCATGGTGCGCCTCGGCACGACCAAGGGCGAGCGGCGCGCCCTTCGCGCCTACCGCCGCACCCGCGAGGTCGATCCGCAGCTTTTGGCGGAGATGTCGGGTCTCAGCGTCGAGGCGGTCGACCGTCTTCTTCCGCTGCTGGTGGCGCGTGACACGTCGGTCGATCAGAAGAACCTTTCGGGCGTGGCGCCCCTCGACCGCATCGCCTCTTCGGATCCCACGCCCGAAGATCGCGCGATGGCCGACGAAACCAGGGAAAGAATGCGGTCGGCGCTCGAAGCATTTCTCTTGGAGCTCTCGGTGCGCGATCGCAATATCCTCCGATCCCGTCTCCTTTGCGACGAGCCGGTCACGCTCGAGCGGCTCGGCAAGCGCTTCGGCATCAGCAAAGAGCGGGTGCGCCAGCTGGAGGAGCGGATCCTCGCGAAGTTGAGAGACCGTCTTCTTGCCTGTCCAGGGCTTGCCGAGGCATGCTGAATACGGTCCCGCTCCGCCTCGAGCTGTGGCAAGCTATCATCGACCGCGCTCTTCGCGCCCTGACATTCAACTGGAGCCATGCGCCGTTCCGCTCGTCTGACCCTCGCCGGCCTCGGCGCGGCCCTGGGGGTCGGTTGGGTAGGACTGCGGACGCTTCGCCCTGGTGAGATTGCCCAGGCGCCCCCCGCAGCCAGCTGCGCTGCCCCCCGCTCGAGCGCGCTCGCCGATGAAGGGCGCGTCGACGGTGGCAAGGGGGACCGTCTCGCGGGACGCAGCCTGCAACTCCCGTCCGGTCTGCCGGTGGGGCTGAGCTGCAGAGAGGCGCGCCGGGTGGTCGCGCAGGCGAGGTTCCACCTGGCGACCGAGCCCGAACCAGTCGATCCGCGCGCGCTGGCCGATGCCACGGTCGACTGGCTCGACCCGCACGGGCTCTGGTCGGCGTCGCCCGACGCGCCGCTCGCTTCGTTCCTGCGCAAGCACGAACGCGAGCTGGTGAACGATCTCGAGGGTCCCATCGATCGCGACGCCTGCCGCGTCGCCGACGAAGCGGGGGCACTCATCGCCACTTGGGTCGCCAACCTCGCAGTGGTTTTCGAGGAGGCAGAGCGCCGCGCCGAACCGTTGAGCCCTGCCGACGCGTTCCGGCTCGCGTCCGAGCCTGCGTTCGAAGATCGGGCGGTCGCTCGTCCGGCGCGCGATCTGGCCCGCGATCTCGGTCACCGCGTCGGCGCTCTGGATCACACGTTCGGCGGGCCCCTCGCCCCGTTCGTTCGAGCCGCCAGAGAGCGGTTCGTCCCGGTGCTTCCGGCGTCGACCTGGAGCCACGCGCTGCTCGCGGCCGCGCTTCGCGCCTATTTGCCGCAGATCGATCCGCACGGCGGCTGGGCGCCGCTCGACGAAGAGACTTCGCTCTACGAGGTCGATCTCGAAGCGGTTCCGCCGCCGCGGCTTTGGGATCGGATGGTGCGCACGGCGCTCGGCGTGCGCACGGAATCGGGCGTGATAGCCCCTGTCGAGGAGCGCGACTTGGTGCTCGGCGTGGCGACCATCGCCACCGCAGGCCTATCGGTGGAGCAGGTCGAGCAGCTGGCCATCTTCGACGATTCCGAGCCGGCCGTCCCTCGGACCGTCGTCGTTCTGCGTCAGGGCGAAAGCACCGTGCGCACCCTTCAGGTGTCCCCGCCGATAGAAACCGACAAGAGCAACGAAGAGGGGGGGGTGCTGTCGACCGAGTGGATTCCGTTCGGCGACGGTCACGCGCTGGTCGTCGAAGTGGCAGACGTGCCGGACGACCTCGGTGATCTGCTCGCCGTCACCATCGCACGCGCGAAAGGGACGCGGGCGCCAACGGGCATCGTTCTCGATCTGCGGGGCAACGGTGGAGGCTCGACCGACGGCGCGAACGCCGCGCTCGGGCTCTTTCTCCCGGGCGCGCGTCTCTTCCCGATGAAGCGTCGCGACGGCGTCATCGAGACCGAGCGGGCCCCCGAGCCGCCGGAAACCGATCGATGGCCCGGCCCCGTGGCCGCTCTGGTCGACGGCGACACCGCGAGTGCAGCCGAGATGATCGCGGGCGCGCTCGCGAGCTACCGGCGCGGCGTGGTCGCCGGTTTTCGGACCTACGGCAAAGGGTGCGCGCAGGAGTACCTGGACGACGACGCCAAGAGCGGCGTCTTGCGGCTCACCACGCTCGTCTACGCCTTGCCCGACGGGACGCCGGTACAAAAGGTCGGTCTTTTGCCAGGGCTCTACTTGGGTCCGAAGGTCGCGACCGAGCGGGAAGCAACGCTGTCGCATGCGCTCGCGTCGTGGCGAGGTCCCGACGTGCGCGATCGCGACCGTATCGCGGAAGTCCCCTGGCCCGGCCACCATGGTCACGTCGGGCCATGCAGCGACGACGCCCTCTGCCGCACGCTCCGCTCGCTCGGCGCCCCTCGCACCGCGCTCGCGCGAGGCCGAAGATAAGAAGCACCATTCCGTTCAACGCGAGAAATGCCGTTGATGGCGTCATTTTAAGAATGTTTCGCGACCATGCCCTGACACTCTGCTAGAGAAAACCGGACCTAGCTGATGGCTCTTCAGGATCAAGGGCAAGTCCCCTCCAGAAAGAGAAGGAGATGACGAATGCGTAAGGTGTATTGGATCCTTACTCTGGTCGCTCTGCCCTTCGCGGCGGCCAACGCCTGCGGCGGCGACGACTCCACCGGCGGCGGTGCCGGCTCGAATGCTACTGGCAGCGGCGGTGCTGGATCGGTGACGGCGGCGTCGACTACGGGCACCACCACCGGTACGACGACCGGCACGACGACCGGCACCGGCGGGACGGCCGGTCGGGGCGGGTAATCGCTGAACGACGCCGGCCGGCGGGGAACCCGACCGGCCGCTCACAAGATCGTCGGACCGAGACCCCGTCAAGCCGGCGTCACCGAGCTCCGAAACCAGCGCTGATTGCATTTCGCTTTCGGTAGTGCAAAAACGGGCGGTGATGCGAAAGCTCACCTGGCTCCTGTCGTCCCTCGTTCTCTGTGGTTGCTCCTCGTCCCCCGTCACTGGCGGTTCTTCGGGGTTTCACCACGACATCGTCGTCTCCATGGAGCTCACGGTGAAGCCGGGCGAAGAGCTCCATCAGTGTCAGCTCGTCGTTTTGCCGAATGACGCCGACATCAACGTGGTGAGGATTTCTCACGAGTACACTGCGGGCAGTCACCACTTTCTCGTATTCGAGACCGATCTCGACACGATCCCTGCCGATCTGGAGGGCCAGCACGACTGCGTGGGGGGCGACGAGCCCATCATGCAGCACACGACGGGTGTGCTCTACGCCGCTCAGTCGCCGAGCGGCGATGCTCCATTCCCCCCGGGGGTCGGATTTTCGCTGAAGGCTCATCAGGTGTTGATGCTGCAGACTCACTATTTGAACCCGTCGAACCACGACCTGGACGCGCGCGTGAGCGCCGGCTTCGACACTGCCCCGGCCGACTCGACCCCCATCCAGGCCGGTTTCTTGATCTTCTACGATCCGTTCATCTACCTGCCGGCCCAGAGCTCGGCCGCCTCGGGTATGCGCTGCACCGCGACGAGCGACATCAACATCCTCGCGGCGTCCACTCACTACCACCAGCGTGGCACGGGGATGCAGGTATGGCTCGACCCCCCGAGCTCCTCGACCCCGACGACCGCGCCGTTCTTCGAAACGCACGATTGGGAGCACGCGACGAATTTCTTGGGGCCGTTCGCCGTAGCGGCCGGATCGGTCTTCCGCCTTCAGTGCGATTACGTCAACACGGACGTCGCGGAGGTCTTTCAGGGGCCGAACGCCGCGACCAGCGAGATGTGCGTCTTCGCGGGGCTTTACTACCCGAAGGCGAGTGGAGCTTTCGACGATTGCGCCAGCCGATCCTTCATCGGCTACGGAACCCACGCTTGCTCGGATCAGCTGGCCTGCATTCAGACCTGTCCCGCGGGCGACGCGCCGCATTTCACGCACGGCGGGGTGGATGTCGGCCCTTGCTGGGAGAAGTGCGTCGCCATGGGATGCCAAGGAGCGACGGACGCCCTCTTGTCGCTCACCTCCTGCATCGGCAATCAATGCCAGGCCGAATGCGCCGCCGGCACGTGCAACGACTGCGCTCTAGCGAAGTGCAGCACGGAGGTCACCGCGTGCATTGGTCACGTCTGCCCACCGTAGTGCCGGCGCCCGACCGTCACCCGGGCGAGTTGTAGTTGGTGTTCTCGAGCAGGATGACGTTGGTCTTGCTGCGGGTCTCGCCGATGCTTGTGACGTAGACCGCGGGGCGGTCTTGCACCGGGCACACCTTTTCGCAGGCGCCACAGCCGATACAGAGCGCCGGATCGACGTGGGGGCGCTGGAGGTGCACGCTCTTCATTTCGGGGGGCTCGCCGTTCGGACCCGGTTCGGAAGCCCGCACTTGTGCGTCGACCTCCTCGACCCAGATCGCTTTCGGCGACGTCGGGCAGAACTCCTCGCACACGATGCACGGCGTCTGCATCGACCAGGG
>Ga0075425_100003942_pt1 | contig 15190 bp, 6 predicted proteins | sample SoiMethybrSBSTD4_FD_75300 | JGI IMG/M metagenome (GOLD analysis project Ga0075425, IMG submission 75300) | Bulk soil microbial communities from a Populus tree surrounding site in Tennessee, USA - Soil MetaG P. TD hybrid SBSTD4 | ecosystem: Environmental > Terrestrial > Soil > Tree plantation...
GGCTGCCGCTTACCGTCCGCTGGACCACCGGAGCGGCTGTTGGGGAAACCAGCACGGAATCCCGCGACGTGAGTTCGCGCGGGGTTTACTTCTACCTGGGCAAAGACGTCAAGGAAGGCTCGCCTGTGGAAATCCTTCTGACGCTTCCCAACGAGATTACCCTTGCGGGACCGGTTCGCGTACGCTGCCTCGGCCGCGTACAACGCACCGAAAGCCGCGATGAGACCTCCGTCGGAGTAGTTGCCGCGATCGAACGTTACGAATTTCTGCGTGGCGACGAAGAGCGGTAACTGGTTTCTCTGGAACCGTTTTTTGAGTTTCTTGCTCGCTCACTGCGGAGGCGGGCAGGATAAAGCCGGGGTGCCTTGGCCCCTCAGCGAAGCGCCCCGGCATTTGTTTTCTCGCCCTGTTGCAAATCCTCGCACTCGAAAACTTGAATTTTCTTTGCTCGTTGTTGTGTCGCTGTGGGTGTGTGCATCATTGGCTGCGCGATGCAAAGAAAGGAGCGGCAGCGAAGACTCGTGGATCGTGGTGGTCATGGTGGCGGAATTCGAGCCGGAGCTCGTGACCGTGGTGTAGGCACCCCACGGCCGGAATCGCCGCTGCGGCTAGGATGAGCCCCACTGCCAGTGTCATCGTGAGTTCCAGTAACGAAAAGCCGGCCGCTTCCCCGATTAGTAGCGGTATGTCGATGGAATGGCATTTTCGTTTTCCGTCGAGGCGTGCAATTTTCGCTAGCCGCGACACCTGCATTTCTTAACATCGAAAGTAACGATCCAAATCAGTTCTCCACAACTGACCTTGCGTCCAGTTTGCGCTCGGCCAAAATGGGCCTGTATCGGAGTCCTACCTGAACGGTAAACCGAGGCTCTACCAAAAGCTTTCTCGCCGCGCTGCCGTCGCTAAGCATCTTGTTTTCTTGCATTTGCCGGTTGGCCCGACCAATTTCCCTTTCTCATTGCTGAGAAAACCGGCCTTCTGAGCCGCCTGCCACTCGGGCCAATGTTGCTTTCTCGCCGCCTGACCTTTTGGGCAGGCGACTTTTTCCGCGCAATTCGGCAATGATGACTCTGCGGAGAGACTTGCGCCGGTTGCCCATCGGCGCCTGCAAATTCTGGGGGGAACGTCCATGCCGGATTCACCGGCCAATCAGACTGTTGTATTGACCAAGGCCGAGTACGGCTCCGCAACGGAGCGGATGGCCACGCCGGAAGAGTTGCTCGCTTTACAGCTCCTGGCGGAAGAAGAGGACGCCGTTATTCAGGTGATTGAGTTCGCCGCTCAGGTGCCGGATCCAACGACCGCTCTGCCAGCAGAAACTGCTCAAACGGCCATGCTCCAGCCCGAGGTTTCGCAAATTGACGCGATCTCTAGGGAGAAAGAGCCGTTACTAGAAGAGATCTCGCCCAAATCGGTGGCTGCGCCCGATCCCGCGAACCTGCCCGACGGCGTGCTCGATTTGGCCGCCATCCTCGACCAGCACCGCATCTGGGTGGAAACAGGCGGGGAAGCGGGCGCCAAAGCCGATCTCTGCGGCGCCGATCTGGAAAACGCTGATTTGACCGGCGCCAATCTTCAGGGCGCATTCCTGCAGCGCGCCAATCTGCGCGGCGCCGATCTTTCCATGGCGAACCTGCGCCACGCTTCGTTGGTGCAAGCCGATCTCTGCAACGCCAATCTTCTCGGTACTGAGTTGCGCGGTGCGAACCTGATGGGCGCAACCTTGTACGGCGCTGAAGGCTTATGGCTGGGCCGCTTGGGTGGTGCGAATCTTTACGACGCCATGCTCCCCGAAACGATTTCTTCCATCGACGGAGCCAAAACCGTATGGGAAACCACCAAGAGCGCCCGCTGGTTCTATTTTCTGATGCTGACCGTGTGTGCACTTTGCGGACTAGGCGTCGCCACTACCAGCGATGCACGCCTTATCCTCGACGGCCAAACCATTCCGGTCGCGCGCCTCGGCAACATTCTTCCGATGAACGCCTTCTATCTCATCGCGCCGATCGCTCTCGTAGTTCTCTTTGTTCGCTTTCAATTTTTGCTTTTGCGTGTGTGGAGCAGCATGTCCGCCCTTCCGGCAGTCTTTCCTGATGGGCAAACGGTTGAGCGCGGGGGGCCCTGGTATCTGATGGGCTTGGTGCGCCGCCACTTCCGCTGGCTGAGTGAAACCAAAACGCCGGTCTCGTGGCTCGAAACGGCAATCGCTACAGCACTCGCCTACTGGGCGGTGCCGGCGACGATTGCGCTGCTGTGGGTGCGCTATCTGGTTCGTCAGGATTTGCGCGGCACTTCGCTTCACGTGCTCTTTTTCGTTCTCAGTGTCAGCGTCGCCACCGGTTTGCCCGCTGTTGTCAGCCGCGTGATTCGCAGCGGTGAAGAAAAACGTCCCAGCACTCGCAATGTTTTCCGCCTGGCGCTACTCACGCTGCGCGGCCCGATAGCTGCTGGGCTTGTGCTCCTGCTGCTTTCTTGTGGCGTGATCTGGGGAATTCCCGCGGACTCCGACGCATCGCGTCGTTACTTCAGCGCCAGCCCGCGCCGCTGGGCTGCTGAGGCGTTTCGCCTGGTTGGTTATCGCCCGTACGCCGATCTAGTGGAAGCGGCCCTCGTACCGCGCAGTGCCCGCCCGGCAACTCCTGCGATGGATGCGCCCAGCGATGGCGCCGGCGCCAAGCTCAACGAAAACAGTCTTCGCTATGCGCGTGCGTATCGCGCGACCCTCGGCGGCGCTCGGCTCTGGCGAGCCGACCTCGTTGGCGCCTATCTCACGGAAGCCGACTTGCGCAACGCCAACTTGCGTGAGGCCCGGATGCGCGATGCCGTTCTCGATCACGCCCGCGCCGACCATGCTCAATTTATTTCTGCCGACGGCAAATATGCCAACCTGACCGGAGCGGATCTGCGCTCGAGCGATATGACGTATGGCGTGTTCGCGGAAGCCAACTTCGCCGGCGCCAGGCTCGCCAGCGCTTCGCTGTATGGCGCAAACCTTCATCACACCAACTGGCTGCGCGCCGATCTGACGCACAGCGATATGCGCGACACCCAGGCACAGGAGTCCGATCTCTCGCTCGCCAATCTTGAGCAGACCGATTTTTCAGGCGCAAAACTGTCCGGTACAAAATTTGGCGGAGCTCAATTGAAGGGCACCATTCTGCTCGGCGCAGATCTGCGCAACACCGATCTACGCGGCGCCACTTTCCCGGGAGCCGTTCTTCGGGACACCCCAATGGATGGTGCCCGCGTCGATGGCGCCGACTTTCGCGGCGCATTGGGTCTTACAGCCAACGAAGTTTGCTCCACCACCGGCTGGCAAAGCGCTCAATTCGACCCGGACGTCCTCGCCGCTATACAGACACGATGTGGCGCCGCGCAATGACGCTTCTTTATTGTTCAAGTTGAGCAGAGCTTGCGGGATTTTGCCGAGAAATTGTCCGGGGTGGTATGATTCCGGCACTTCAGGCGGAGGTAATCGATGCGGCCGGTCTATCGATTTGCTTTCTTGTTAGTAGTTTGCCCGGCCGTTGTTCGAGGACAGAATTTTTCGGACCCTGTGCAACAGGCGCTTTCGCAAGGCGACCTTTACCAGTCAAAACATAAATACGAACTGGCACAGGATGCGTACAAGAAAGCGGATAAGGCTTCTCATCACACCTCGTCTGAAGCCTACCTCAAGCTCGCCGCCGTAGATCGAAAGCTGGGCGACTTTTCGTCGTCTCTCGACGACACCAAAAAAGCGTTGAAGGCCGCCGGAGACAACAAAGTTTTGGCAACTCGGGCTCACCTGGCCCACGCCAATTTGTTGGTCCAGACTTCGTCAAAACCGGGCGACAAGAAGCTGAAGGAAGCCGAAGCCGATGTTCGCCAGGCAATTGTTCTCGATCCATCCAATGCAGTTGCGCACTACAACCTTGGCTTCATTCTTCTGAAGCAGGAAAGAGACCAAGAGGGGATCGCCGAGCTGAAAGCCTTTACTGACCATCCTGGAGTCAACGAAAGCGACTTCGCCGAGGCGCAGCGCATGATCGCCAATCCGATCCGCGCCCGTGAGCCTTTTGCTCCCGACTTTTCCTTCACGTCTCACGAGCGCAAATTGGTTTCCAATGCTTCGCTGCGCGGCAAGGTCGTGTTGATGGATTTTTGGGGCACTTGGTGCCCACCCTGCCGCGAATCCGTCCCCACACTGCAAAACCTTCAGAAGAAATACGCCGGCAAGGGCCTTGAACTGGTGGGCGTCAGCTCCGATGATGATGAAGACGTGTGGCGCACCTTCATCGAAGCGCAAAAAATGAATTGGACGGAATACATTGACCTGTCAGGTGAGATTCTGCAGAGCTTCAAGATCGAATCGTTTCCCACATACATTGTTCTCGACAAGGATGGCGTTATGCGTTTTCGCCAATCCGGCTTCGGCGAAACCACGCAGCAGGAACTCGAGGACGCCATCAACAAAGCCCTGAAACGCCCGTCTGACCCGAGTCTGGCGGCCGCGGCCGCTGCGAGTGGCAAGGATCGGCAGGTGCAACGGACCGAGCAAGGTCCGCAGAACGAATCCCGCAATGCTGATGCTCCCGCCGAAGGTTCACGCAGCACAAGGAACAATGATTCCGATTCCGACGCTGCAACCCTCTCTGGCATTGAGGCCGGCAAAGTCTCCGGCAATATCTACAAGAATGAAGCCCTGAGCCTTACCTACGAGTTCCCGCGCAACTGGGTCGCAGCGAGGCCGGAAGCGCTACACCGGCTGAACGAAAAGACGGAAGCTGCGGCCAAGGCGTCGATCCTCCAACAGCACCCCGAAATGGCCGCAAATCTCGGCGTCATGACCTCGAAAGTCATTTTCTACTCTTCGCGCAGGGGTGACGGAGACGGTCAGCGTCTTTCTTTTCCATGTATCCGCATCGCCGCTTCCCCTTCACGCGCCAGTTCTCTGCGGCTGGACACTTTTGCCCAGATGAGTGCTGCCATGGCCACAGGTTCCGGAGCCAAGTTCACCGGCATCCCCCAAGAATATCAGGTGAAGGATCATTCATTCCTGCGCACAGACTTCGAGCGCAGCCTGGGCGGTCAGCGCATCCTGCAAACCTACATACAGACGCTTTCCGAAGACTATCTTCTGACGATTGAAATTTATGCGCTTTCGGGTAATGACAAACAATCCGCCGTTGATTCTCTACAAGGATTGGTCATCGAAGATGAAAATTGAAAAAGAATTTCTCGATGCGGGCATCAGCCCTCTTCGCCGAACAACTTGATATCCGCCGGCCCTTCCTGCAGCGGTGTTGCCGCGCGCCCCTGCACCAGTTCGCGAATCTGCTCCACAATGTCGGGATTCGCCAGCGTTGTAATGTCTCCTGTGTGCATGCGATTCGAAATGGCCGCCAGCACCCGCCGCATGATTTTCCCTGAGCGAGTCTTCGGCATGTCTGGCACCACGTGGATCCGCTTTGGTCGAGCAATCTTACCGATCATCGTTTCGATGACTTGAGTGACGTTATCAATTATCTGCTTGTTCGGCTTCATTCCGGGCTTGATCGAAATGTAGACTTCCGGCACGCGCCCCTTGATTTCGTCCACCACGGGGACCACGGCTGCTTCCGCAATTTCATTCACCGTCAAGCACGCCGACTCGATCTCCTTCGTCCCCAGGCGGTGGCCCGCGACGTTGATCACATCGTCCACTCGCCCCAAAATCCGGTAGTATCCATCTGCCGGGACCATTGCTCCATCGCCCGCAAAGTACGGCCAGTCCCGCCAGTCCGTACTGTTCACGTCTTTGCAGTACTTCGCGTAATACTGCTTTGTGAAGCGGTCTGGGTCGCCCCAAACCGTCTGCATGATCCCCGGCCATGGATTCCGAATGCAAATGTTCCCCGCTGCATTTTGTCCCGGCTTCACTTCCTTGCGGTTCTCATCCCAGATCACCGGATAAATTCCCAGTACCGCCGGCCCGGCGCTCCCGGGTTTCATCGGGTCCATCCCCGGCTTTGTCGAACACAAAACTCCTCCCGTTTCCGTCTGCCACCACGTGTCCACGATCGCCGCGTGGCCTTTGCCGACTACGTCAAAATACCAGCGCCACACTTCTGGCTCGATCGGCTCGCCCACCGTCGTCATGTGCTTGAACTTGTAGTTGTACTTCGCCGGCTCGCCCGGCCCGGCCTTGCGCAGCATGCGAATCGCTGTCGGCGACGTGTGGAAAATATTTACGTCCAGCCGTTCCGCAATACGCCACGGCCGCCCCGCATCAGGATACTGCGGCACTCCTTCATACAACACGCTCGTCGCCGCCAGCGCCAACGGCCCATACACAATGTACGAGTGCCCGGTAATCCATCCAATATCCGCCATGCACCAATACACGTCGCCCGGATGAATGTCCTGGTAATACTTTGAGGTTCCCGCAACGTACGCCAGATATCCGCCTGTCCGGTGCTGGCACCCTTTCGGCTTTCCCGTCGTGCCGCTGGTGTACATCAAAAACAGTGGCGCTTCCGAATCCTGCGAAACCGGCCCAACAACCTTACCCGCGTAGTCCTGTAGAACTTCGTCCACAAAATAATCGCGCCCCATCACCATCGGCGCTTCCGAAGACGCCTTACGCGGATATCGCCGCCACACCAGGACTTTGTCAATCTCCTGGCCTTCTTTTTTCGCCGTCTCAATTGCAATGTCGGCATTCCCTTTGTGATCGATCCACTTTCCGTTTCGCCAATACCCGTCAGCGTAAATCAGCACGCGGCTCCCTGAGTCCGCCGCGCGAAGCCCACAAGCCTCTCCGCTAAACCCGCCAAACACCACCGAATGCACCACGCCCAGCCGCGCGCAGGCTAGCATTGTGATCGGCAGTTCCGGAATCATCGGCATGTGAATCGTCACGCGGTCGCCCGCCTGCAGCCCCGCAAAATCGCGTAGCATCGCCGCCGTTTCGTTCACCCGCACGTACAATTCGCGGTAGGTAAGCACTTGCGGCGCTTCATGCTCCGGCTCCGGCACAAAGATAAACGCTGCCTTGTTCTTGTGCTTTGCTAGGTGCCGGTCCACGCAGTTGTAACAGGCGTTCAGCTTCCCGCCCACAAACCATTTCCAGAACGGCGGCTTCGACGTGTCCAGCGTGGTGTGCCAGTAATGCTCCCAGTCCAGCAAATCCGCGTACTGCCGGAAGCACTCCGGGAAATTTTCCTCGCGAAACGATTCCACCAATCCTGGATCAATCAAATTAGCCTGCGCCACAAAGCTCGCTGGCGGGGGAATATGCTCCTCCTCCTTCCAATGCACCGCTATCTGTGCATTGAGATCCTCCAATTTCAGGGAAAAAGCTTTGTTTGACTTTCCTCGAGATGACTCGTTCACCTGAGACTTTGCCGGGGCCTGGCGCTTCGCCTTACTTCTCGCATCCGGCTTCCTTGATTTGTTCGAACGTGATTTTGCCAAGGCTTGCCGTTCCTTTCGATGAATGCAAGATGATGCTACCGACCGCGAGTGCCGTCAACCGCGCGGAACAAATCCCGCTGAGGTCGCTTGGATTTGTATTGAGGCGCGCTTCAACCCACCTGATTAAATAGTTTGTTCCGCGAAAACCTAGCTGGCGGCAGGTAGATATATGAAAATTAGAATAACGCTTTCTTGTTCGTTCCTTTTCTCGTAGTTCACTCGGCGAAAACCAGGGTCAATTTCTCGTAGCGCTCTGATAGAAGACATGTTAACGCGATACGTCGCTTCGATTCCTACGCGCGATCGCCACCACAGAAAAAAAGGGAGGTCTCTTCGACCTCCCCTTTGCAGCGAGCTACTCCTTTTCGCAGTGTTTGTTAGAAGTTGATTCGCAGGCCAAACTCCATGGCTCGCGGCGTGTTCGCCTGGGCGAGTCCGGTGAACTGGACTCCGCTCAAGCCACCCAGCGCTCCCCAGTCGCCCTTATCACTAAGCACCAAATACGGATCGGATAACTGGTTGTGGTTGAAGAGATTCGAGAAGATTACCGAGAACTCCGTGTTCACCCGCTCGGTGATCCGGATGTTCTTCTTAACACTGAGGTCCACGTTCCAGAACGGCAAGCCGCGCAGATATCCTTGGCCTCCACCGTTCGTGGGGTCAATTCCCAGAATCGGATTCCGGAAGCAGCTATACGCCTGATCCGGATTCTGGAACATGCTTGGTCCGTACCAGGCTGAACCCAGACCCTGGGTGCTCGGTACGGGATTATTGTGGCGCGAACTGCCGAAGTTATTGGGGCAGATCAAAACGGCGTTCTGCAGCGATGCGAAGCTTGCGCCGTCACCCTGTCCGAAGGCCTGCCCGCCTCCGTAAATTTCGTTAGCAGCCGCATCCACCGGAGACACTTCCAGCGGCAACCCGCTCCCCAAGGCTAGAATCGGCGCCAACGTCCACCCTCCAAGCACATGACCAAGGACGCCATGCTGATTCGTGAAGAACGGCGGCTGATATACGACGAACGTGTTGAACAGGAATTTGCGGTCCCACGGCTGCAGCCCATACGCCGCGCGCAGGTTGTACGCATCAGGCACCGTGAATTGGCTCGTGGCTTGCACCTCGGAGCCCGTTCCCAGCGCTTTGCCGTAAGTGAAGTTGCTCTGCAACGTGATCCCGCGCCATTGCGACATCCTGACCGAGACGAACCCGGCGTTGTAGTTTCCGTAGCCCAAGCTGGTGTTCATACCTACGCCGGTGCTCAGTTGCCCAGCAGCGCCGCAAGTCGTTGGCACAGCAGGTGTCCCGCAGTCCAGTGGGCCGCCCGCTATCGGCGTATTCAGCATGCTCCGTCCGAAGTTGAAATTTCCATTGTCCAGGTTGCTCCACAGGCTCCAGACGTTGCCCTGTTGGATGTTTCCGGTGCCGCTGTTGCCTTCATTTGCGGCCACGGCTTGAGTGCAGTTCGCGAAACCCGCACAGTAAGCGGGATTCAGAGCCGCCTTGAAGAACGGTTGATCGGTCACGGCGGACAGGTTGCCTGCGCACCCTCCCGCGGCCAAACCGGCATTGCCGCCACAATACTGCCATACCATCTGGCCGTAAGCTTTGGCGAACGACTGCCCACCTAGCGTCATCATGTAGGGCACTGCGTTGATGTTAATCGGCTCGAATTCGTGTGTGATCTTCCGTCCTATATAGCCAAACTCAACCGTGACCTTGCTGCTGATCTGCCTTTGCACGGTCACGTCAAACTGGTGATTCATACTCGGCCGGAAGTTCGGATCGAGGCCTTCGCCGGCGCCTGCTGCAATCGCGTTGACTCCGGGAAAATCTGGCTGTGGTAGTGTCTGGCCAGGAACCGGGAGCGGCGCCGCCAATCCGTCAAACCCTGCGCTAGTAGGGCCAATCCGGAACGCCGTATTTGGAGTTGAGCCGGCCGCGCCAGCGCATGTTCCATCCACCCGCGGGCTAACGCACTGTACGGCTTGGATCAAGCCCGTGCCGAGCAGCGGTACTAATACCAGACCGACGCCGTTCAACCGTCCGTACAGGATGCCGTACCCGCCGCGGATGACCGTCTTGCCTCTCCCGAACACGTCTCCTAGCAGCCCGGAGTCGAAGTTTGGGTTCCAGGCTGCGGCAATTCGCGGGCTGAACGATTTATAGTAGGGGTTGTAGGGATACTTCGGGTGACCCGCAACGTTACCCACCAACGAGAAGCCGACGTTGGGGTTGTACACTTGGCCCTGCAGCGCCGCCTGTTCCCGTGCATTCAGGTACTGCTCCGTGTCCACAGGCTTGTTGTTCGAGTCCACCAGAATTACCTGTTTTCCGCTCTCTTCTACGGGCGGCATTTCCAGGGTCCAGCCCATACCGTAGGTCAATGTGAAGGTCGGCTTCACCCGCCAGGAATCGCTGGCGTACAGGTTGTAGAAAGGAATTGTGCTTTTATCGAACGCCGGAGTGTTCGGCGGGTTCAAATTCAGCTGCGAACCCGTACGGGTAAACGCAATCTGCGTCACGCCCGGTGCGCCCAGCACGATACCGTAGTCGCGCGACCAATCGGAAGTCAGTCCTGCTGCGCTGATGGCCGTCGGTATGAAGCCTGACATGTTCATCCCGTTGGTGGTTCCCGCGCCCGATCCGGTTAAGTACACCGTCTGGTAGTTAATCCCGCCACCATTATCCGTGCGCTCGTGGTAGTTCCAATTATGCTGATACGTTCCGCCAAACTGGAAGAAGTGCTTCCCCTTCAGCCAGGTGACGTCGTCGCGGAACATGTGGTCTTTGCCATCCCAGAACCGCGTGCGGACGCTCTGCGTGTTGAGGTTAAACGGCGCCAGCACATTCGTGGAGGTCTCGCCGAGAGGCTCGATCGCTCCTTCCAGACCCGGTACCTGAGGCGGCTGGGCGTTCGAAGCACGAGCCCAGTAGTTCCGCAAAAAGCTGTAGTGAAAGTTGTTGGTGAGATTGCTTGTGATGTTGGTTGCCAGGCTAGCCGTCAAGTACCACGGCACCTGCGGGCGGCTCGAAACCGATGCCGGCTGCCCCAACGTGTCCCCCGGGAAGAACCCTCCGATGTCCACTTGGTTGTCGGTGGCCCGCCGCATGTGGTAGTAGCGATATGTCGAGTAGAAGTGCCACTTGGAGCCAAAGTCGTGGTCCAAGCGAGCTACCGCAATGTTGTCATTCCACACTATCGGCATGTTGGCGCGGAAACTCAGGATATTCAGACCGTCGCACCGGCTGGTACCGCATTTCGAGATGTTTGATTCCGGCATGAACTGCCAAAGTGCCTGCATCGTCGGGCTGATGCCCAATCCTCTTGGGTCCAGCGTAGTCCCCGAACCGGGATATGTTGTCCCCGGCACTAAGGCTCCGATCGCTGGCGCGGTCGACGGATACGTGGTTGGACCGGGATTCAGGTTGTATACCGTCCCATCGAACTGCAGCAAGCCCAACTTCATTCCGTCTGACGGCACTGATCTGGTCACCGTCTCGGAGTTCGGGAAACGGAATCCTTCATAGTTGCCGAAGAAATACCATTTTCCTCCCAGGACGTTTTTCCAAACTACCGGCCCGCCGATCGAACCGCCAAACCGGTTGTAATGAAAGCTGGGAATCGGTGTACCCGTAGCGTTGTTATCGAAGGTGTTCGCATTCCACTTATTGTCAAGATAGTATTCATACCCCGTACCGTGCCAGCTGTTGGTCCCGCGCTTGGTCACCATTTGTACCTGCGCGCCTGCTGAACTGTTGAAGTCCGCAGTCTGGTTGGTGGTCCCCACGCTGAATTCCTGGATGCTGTCCACCGGCGTTGGCATCACGCCCGATGGCCCGCCTCCGCCCGGGGCGCCGCTGACGCCGGTGGCAGTCGCGAAGCTGTTCACCAATCCGCCCGAAGGGTCGCCGGCAAACCCTGGCGTATACGTATTCTGGGTGCCGTCCATGTCGCTCGAATTATTCCCGCCGTCCAGTTGGAAAGTGTTCTGATCCTGGTTCGAACCCGCCACACTGCCATCCGGCGCTACGCCTGGCTGCAAGGAGACGAACGTGCTGACGTCGCGCCCTAGACCCGGCAAGGAGTCCAGCGCGACTCCCGTAATCGTGTTGCCGATGGTTGCGTTCATGGTCTGCAGTTCCGCGTTTGTCGCTGTCACCTCGACGGTTTCCGTCGTCGAACCAACTTCCAGGGTGACATTGAGCGTGCGCGTGGACCCGACCGTAATTTCCTGGTCGCTAAGCTTGGCTAACCGGAATCCGCTTTTGTTGATGGTTACGTTATATCTCCCGGGTGCCATGTTGGTAAAAACGTAGCGACCGGAGTCGTTGGTGGTGGCTGTTCGCGAGATGTTCGTCTGCGAATCGGTTAGCGTAACGGTGGCTTCCGCAACCGCTCCTCCCGACCGATCCGTGACCGTTCCATCGATCTGGCCAGTACCCGCCATTTGCGAAAACAATGTAGTTGGGATCAAAACGAACAAAAGGCTGGCTAAACATGCAGACAAACTCACCCGCTTGCTTCTCATGGACTGCCCTCCCCTTAACCAGAAATTGCCCACAACGCACCCGCCCATTACCGCAATCCAAACCGGTTACAACCCCGTATCGGACGAGGCAACGTAACTCGTTACAAGTTTCTGACGACTGCGAGGTCTCCTAAGTTGAAGAACAGATACATCAATGCAAGACGTCCTGCAACTAAAATTCTCATAATTCTCAGCGGCTTAACTGCCGTCGGGCTGGCCCCCGTTGCTGCGAGCTCGCCTTCGGAAAAGCGCGCACCCGTTCCGCCGCCAGTTCTCCCCCACCTGCACCTTTTCTGGACGATCCTCTTTTCCCCCTTGTAGTATCGACAGGGAATGCCACATCGTTCCTCATCCCACCAAAAGAAAAAACGCTCGCGACGCCGCCATACCCGTGCGTCAGCGCCCGCGAACAGATCCGACCGAAAATCCATGTCCGCCTACTTGCAGCAACTGGGAGTCCGTCTCCGCGAGGCCCGCGCCCTCCGCGGCCTCACCCAACAGCAACTCGCCAAACAAACTGAACTCTCCGTTCGTTTCCTCGCTAAAGTAGAGCTGGGCGGCGGCAACATCTCCGTCGTTCGTCTCCGCGACCTTGCTCGCGTTCTCGATGTACCCATAGAAACCCTCGCCGCGGAAAATCTTCCCGCCTCCCCCGCCTTCGAGCAATCCACCACCTTCCTCAAGAAACTTCCTCCCACCGATCTGGACCGCGCCCACAAAATTCTTCTCGAAAAATTCGGCGGAGCTTCCGCCGCCACGCGCCGCGCCCGCATCGCGCTCACTGGCCTTCGCGGCGCCGGTAAGTCCACTCTCGGTTCATTGCTTGCCCAGCGTCTGCAGTGCCCGTTCATCGAACTCGACGGCCAGATCGAACGCGACACCAGAGTCACGCTCGCCATCATCTTCGATCTTTACGGACAGGCCGGTTACCGCCGCCTCGAACGCATCGCCCTCGACCGCATCCTCGAGCGCTATCCGCGGTTTGTACTCGCCACCGGTGGCGGCATCGTCTCCGACCCCGCCAACTACAATCGCCTGCTAAGCACGTGTTTCACCGTTTGGCTACGCGCCAAGCCCGAAGAGCACATGGCTCGCGTGATCAAGCAAGGCGACCGCCGCCCCATCGCGCAAAGCCGCCAGGCCATGCGCGACCTCCGCCGAATCCTCTACAGTCGCGAAGTTCTCTATCGCCAAGCCGACGCCGTCCTCGACACTTCTGCCCAATCCCTCAAACACACTCTCTACTCCCTCCTCAGCCTCGTATCGTAGTCTTTCCCGGGAACGCCATTCCGCTGAAAATGCCGCGCCCGCGCTGAGGCAGCACGTTCCAGCTGTGAGTGTGGGCAGGGATGGGACTGCAAAAACGGCAGCAGAGCTGCCGCATTCCTAAAGAGGCCGAAATTCCTCCCCGAAAAAATCGGCACTATAGTTCCGGTCCGCATTTCCGCACGGCGTTATACTGCCCCCAGACGCTCCATTGAGGTTGCGAAACGCAATGCAAACCGCTGCCAGCAAAGAATTTGTTCTCTTCAACGCCGACTCCCGCGAACTCCGCCACTGGAAACTTTCCATCTCGGGTCGCGTCGCCACGCTCGCCATGAACGTGGACGAAGACAGCGGCCTTCGCCCCGGCTACAAACTCAAACTAAACTCTTACGATCTCGGCGTCGACATCGAACTCCACAACATTCTTCAGCGCATCCGCTTCGAGCATCCCGAAGTCGCCTGCGTCATCCTCACCAGCGCCAAAGATAGAATGTTTTGCGCTGGCGCCAATATCTATATGCTGGGCAGTTCGTCCCACGCCTGGAAAGTGAATTTCTGCAAATTCACCAACGAAACCCGCAACGGCTTGGAAGACTCCAGTCGCCACGACGGCTTGAAATTTCTCGCCGCGCTCAACGGCACCACCGCTGGCGGCGGCTATGAACTCGCGCTCGCCTGCGACGAAATTATTTTGATCGACGACCGCTCCAGCGCCGTCAGCCTGCCGGAAACGCCGCTCCTCGGCGTTCTGCCCGGCACCGGCGGCCTCACTCGCGTCGTGGAGAAACGCAAAGTCCGTCGCGACCTCGCCGATATGTTCTGCACCAATCCCGACGGCGTCAAAGGCGAACGAGCGAAGTCCTGGGGCTTGGTGGACGAAATCGCTGCGCCCGCCAATTTCGCCAAAACCGTTCAATCCGGCGCCGAAAAATTGGTTGCATCCTCAACACGCGCCGCTGCGGTGAAGGGAATTGAACTTCATCCGCTGCGACGACAAATCGACGACGCCGGTTATCACTACACACACGCTGATGTTGGCTTCGATCGCGAAGCCCGCACCGCAACCATCACCGTCCGCAGCCCCCAAGGTGCGCAGCCGCGAACCATCGCCGAAATTCACAGTGCCGGTGATTCGTGGTGGCCGCTCGCCATGGCTCGCGAGCTGGACGACGCCATGTTGATGTTGCGCACCAACGAACCCGAACTCGGTTTGCTGCTGCTGAAAACCGAAGGCTCTATGGACGCGATTCTCGAACTCGACAAAATCCTCGCCGGCTCCCGCGAAGATTGGCTGGTCCGCGAAACGGTTGGCCTGCTACGCCGCACTTTCGCTCGTTTCGATGTTTCTTCCCGCAGCATGTTCGCCATCATCGAGCCGAACTCTTGTTTTGCGGGAACACTGCTTGAACTCGCGCTTGCCGCGGACCGTTCCTACATGCTCGCGCACCCGGAAGCAGAAGCGACCGCAGATCGAGCCGCTTCACAGATCGCGCTGACCGCCATGAATTTTGGTCTGCTGCCCATGGTCAACGGCCGCAGCCGCCTTGAAACTCGCTTCAGTGGCCACGCGGAGGCCCTCGCAAGACTTCAAGCCATACAAAACGAACCATTAGGCTGCGAAGCTGCCATTGAACTTGGCCTCGTCACCGTCGCACCCGACGGCCTCGACTGGGAAGACGAACTTCGCCTCGCCATCGAAGAGCGCACCAGCCTTTCTCCCGACGCGCTCACCGGCATGGAGGCCAGTCTCCGTTTTCCCGGCGCGGAAACCACGGAAACAAAAATCTTCGGCCGCCTTTCTGCCTGGCAGAACTGGATTTTCATCCGCCCCAACGCCACCGGCGAACAGGGCGCGCTAAAACTTTTTGGCAAAGGGTCGAAACCAAAATTCGACCGGGAGCGTGTGTGATGGAATCGAATTATCAGGACCGCATCCCCAATAACGTCAGCCTCGGCTC
>Ga0075425_100003943_pt1 | contig 15190 bp, 14 predicted proteins | sample SoiMethybrSBSTD4_FD_75300 | JGI IMG/M metagenome (GOLD analysis project Ga0075425, IMG submission 75300) | Bulk soil microbial communities from a Populus tree surrounding site in Tennessee, USA - Soil MetaG P. TD hybrid SBSTD4 | ecosystem: Environmental > Terrestrial > Soil > Tree plantation...
CGATGTTCTCCCCCAATTCGGGCAACTTGAATTCGGTCACTTTCCAAACCTTTCTTAACTGATGGCCGGATTCGGTTTTTCCGGGTTAATGCCAAGGTCCTTCACTGCTTGCTGCACCGTGCCAAGCGGAACTTTATTTTCTCGTGCCAACGCAGTCAGGGTCGCGAGGACGATGTGTTTCGCATCCACTTCAAAGAAGTCGCGCAACGCCGGGCGGTTCTCGCTGCGCCCGAATCCGTCGGTCCCCAACGAAACCAGCCGACCCGGCACCCATTGCGCGATGCTCTCCGGCAACACCTTCATGTAGTCAGAAGCCGCGACAAATGGGCCTTGCGCATCCTTCAAGACTTGCGTGACATAGGGCACTTTGGGTGTTTGTCCAGGGTGCAACATGTTCCAGCGTTCGCAGTCATTCGCATCGCGATAGAGCTGCTTGTAGCTGGTCACGCTCCAAACGTCGGCTCCGACTCCGTATTTCTCTTCGAGAATTTGCTGGGCTTTCAGCACCTCGAACATGATGGTCCCGCTGCCGAAAAGATGCGCTCGAAGCTTGGCGTCTTTTTTTGAAGTGGGCTTAAAGCGATACAAGCCCTTGAGAATCCCGCCACGAACATCTTTGCCCTCGGGAATGCTGGGCATGGGCAGAGGTTCATTCGTCACGGTCAGGTAATAGAAGATGGACTCGCCATCGACGTACATGCGCCGTATGCCATCTTCGATGATGACGGCGATCTCGTAAGCAAAAGCCGGATCGTAGGCCAGGCAGTTCGGAACGACGAGCGCCTGAACGTGCGTGTGGCCATCCTGGTGTTGCAGGCCCTCTCCGGCGAGCGTGGTGCGCCCGGCAGTGCCTCCGACCAGGAACCCGCGCGTCCGCATATCGGCTGCGGCCCAGATCAGGTCGCCGATTCGCTGGAACCCGAACATCGAGTAATAAATGAAGAAGGGGATCGTGTTGATGCCGTGATTGGCATACGCTGTTCCCGCAGCGATGAACGAGCACATGGAGCCGGCTTCAGTGATGCCCTCCTCGAGGATCTGCCCGTCTTTTGCCTCTTTGTAGTAGAGCAGCGTATCCATGTCGACGGGTTCGTAGAGTTGACCGACATTCGAGTAGATACCGACCTGGCGGAAGAGCGCTTCCATGCCGAAAGTGCGTGCTTCGTCGGGAATGATGGGAACGATCAGCTTGCCGATTTCCGGATCACGTAATAGCTTCGACAAAAGCCGCACGAACACCATCGTCGTGGAAACTTCGCGTCCTTCGGTGCCTTTGTAGAATTCCTCGAAATGCGAGCCGGGAACACTCTTAAGAGGAGTAGCGCGGAGTTTGCGCTCCGGCATGTATCCGCCTAATTGCTTGCGCCGCTCGTGCATGTACTTGATTTCTGCACTGTCGTCGGAGGGACGATAGAACGGGGCATTGTGAAGTTCGTCATCCGGAATCGGAATACCGAAGCGTGACCGGAATAGGCTCAGCTCTTCGTCGTTGAGCTTCTTCTGCTGGTGGGTAATGTTCTTGCCTTCACCCGCTTCACCCAGCCCATAACCTTTGATGGTCTTTGCCAGAATAATCGTCGGAGGGCCCCGATGATCCACCGCCGCTTTGTAGGCAGCGTGGACCTTGATGGGATCGTGACCACCCAGCCGCATGCGGGCCAACTGCTCGTCGGAAAGATGCTCGACCATCTTTAACAGCCGAGGATCGGTTCCGAAGAAGTTCTGCCGGAAGTAAGCGCCGCTTTCCACGAAGTATTTCTGATACTGGCCGTCGGAGATTTCGCCCATTCTCCTAACCAGCAGGCCGTCGCGATCGTTCTGGATGAGCGAATCCCAATCGCTGCCCCAGATGACCTTGATCACGTTCCATCCTGCGCCCCGGAAGATCGCCTCAAGTTCCTGGATGATTTTTCCGTTACCACGCACGGGGCCGTCGAGGCGCTGCAGGTTGCAGTTCACTACGAAGATGAGATTGTCGAGACGCTCGCGAGAGGCCAGCGTGATTGAGCCGAGGGACTCAGGCTCGTCCATTTCGCCATCGCCAAGGAACGCCCACACCTTTCCACCCGTGGTCTTTTTCAGTCCGCGGTTTTCGAGGTACTTGATGAAGCGAGCGTGGTAAATCGCCTGAATCGGGCCAAGCCCCATCGAGACCGTGGGGAATTCCCAGAAGTCTTCCATCAGCCACGGGTGCGGGTACGATGACAATCCGCCACCCGGCTTCAGTTCGCGGCGGAAGTTTTCCAGCTTTTCTTTCGGGATGCGCCCTTCCAGAAAGGCCCGCGAATACATGCCGGGGGCTGCATGTCCCTGGAAATAAACAATGTCTCGATCTCCGTCTTCCGTCCGGGCCCGAAGGAAATGATTAAAGGCAACTTCGTAGAGTGTCGCAGCCGAAGCAAATGTCGAAATGTGTCCACCGATGCCTTCCTGGATTTTATTGGCGCGAATTACCATCGCCAGCGCGTTCCAGCGGACTAGGCTCTTGATACGACGCTCCATCTCCTGGCTGCCCGGGAACGGCGCCTGAACCTTCGACGAGATGGTGTTCTGGTAGGGCGTTGTTGCGGTAAACGGCAAGTTCACGCCCGCGGACCGTCGCGCGTGGAGCGACAGCTGCTGGAGCAGGCGCCCAGCCCGATCCGGGCCGCCCTTCGACAGAACGTAGTCGAGAGAATCGATCCACTCTCGGGTTTCAAGGACTTCTAAACCATCGGTTTGCGTCTGAGACACGTCTGAACTCTCCCCGCACTGAATGCTGAACCTTTCATGATATTCAATTCTTCGGAATTTTGCTTCCGCCCAGGGTCATTTTTGGGGACGAGAATCTCTCTATTGTGAAGATTCTCCGAGGAAAAATCCCACCCGCTGAATTTCCTCGTAACCTAATCATGATCGGTCGGATCAAATGTATGTGTGATCTTTTGGGGCTGAACTGAGGAGTTCGAGGATGTTGAACGGACCAAGGAAGATTTACGAGATCAGGAAGGCAAACCTTCCCGACAAACAGTGCAGGGTTTGCGGCCATGTAATTGAGCGCACGCGGCGCGTAGCCCAGGAGTGGGAACGGATTCAATACTGTAGTGCAGTGTGCCGACGGACAGGTTCGGCGCAACAGCGAATCGCGGCGGCAAGCTGAGGACACAAGAAACCTGTTGGATGGTGTGGGCGGGACATCGGCGCTATAAGAGTTTACGGTTGGATTCGAGCGAGTTCTTTCCTGTATAGCGGGTTTCGTGGAAATTCCGTGGCCAGGCCCGAGAGCAGCGTGCGCGCTTCATTCCGGTCGTGATTGCGCAGGGCAGCGACCGCCAGCAGCAAGCGCGCGTAAGGTCCCAAGTAGCGTCCTTTCTCAGCAGTGAGCCGAAGCTTGGCAATACCTTCGTTCTTGTCGGTCTCGTGTCCTCCGAGGCGCAGAAGCCAGCGGATCGGCGCCGACGTGACTCCCAATAGGTAGTTTTCGACTCCCACTGCGAGATAGGCGTCGTAGTACGACGGATCCTGCGCGAGCAGTTTTTCGGCGAGCGTTCGGGCACTCTTGATCGTCTTCAGTGCAGCCAGGTTACGTTTCTCGACCAGGGCCATGTAGTCTCCGCGCAAACCGCCCACCATCACTTTCGCAAACAGCGCAGCGCTGTCCTGAGGCTCACGGGAAAGTATCTGGTCCGAAAGCCGTTCGCCGCGCTGCAACTCTCCTTCAAAAGCAGCTTGCACTTTCGGGTCGGGTTCGAACTTCTGCCTCTTTTCAAACACGGCGTCGTTGGTGAACAGCTCCGATTCCAGGATGTGCATGCGATCGAATTCGGCGAACAGATAGGCAGCTGCGTTTGAGACTGGCCCTAAGGGATCCTCGGGATGCAAGCGTTGCCAGGTCGCGAATGTCTGGTGGGCCGCTTCGAAGTCGAGGTTGTACATCTGCTGATAGCCCGATTCGAGCGTAGGCAAGTCACTAGTCGGAGAAGCATCAACAGCGATCGTTAGCAGGAGCACGCCCGCAATCAGCAACGCTCCATTCCGCCGACAAAAGCTCTTCGTCACGCGACCCGCCCGATGTGAATCCAGAATTGCAATTTTCGTGCCTCAGAGGATGAATCAACCATCCCACTTATGCAACTGTTTTTGAGTGAGATGCCGGAAACGGGGTCAGAGGCCGCAGTCGTGACCAAATTTTTGCAATTCGTCCTTACGGGCTCCAACGCCTCAGCCGATATGGCGTAAACCCTCCACAATTTGCGTGCGCGAAGCCCTATAGGAAGGAATCAGGGCGCTCATCAGCCCTACAAAACCAGCCACGAGAAGCGCGACGACTGCCGTGGGAAGGGTAACCTTCATCGAGGCAGGCACCAACACGACCGGTCCCTGGCGCGCCAGAAACAGCAGCACCGTTGCGAAACAGACACCCATCAGCCCGCCTATCAACGCCAAGGCTATCGACTCTCCCAAATACAACGAAAGAATCTGCTGACGCGTGAAGCCCAGCGTACGCAACACCGCCACTTCGCGGGTGCGTTCCCGGATCGACATGGCCATGGTATTGGCACACACGATAAGGATCGTAAAAACCACTGCACCGCAGATGCTGAGGATGAATGCCTTCACGTTTCCCAATTGCGCGATGAAATTAAGCTGGAACGCCTTCTCGCTCTCGCTCTTGGTCGGCGCCGGCAGGTTATGAAACATGTCATCGATGTCGCGGGCGGCACGAGCTACCGAGCGGGGTGAATCGACACGCGCAAAGTAGAACCCTGCCGAATCCTTGAACCAGCGAACAGATTCCTCCAGATACTTGGCGTGAAAGTAGAGGGAGTAGTTAGGGGGATCGATCATGTACATTCCTCGCACGGTCAATTCCAGGTTGGCGGGGAAGATCGTTCCCTGCAAAACCACACGGTCCCCGATTTTCCAGCCGTGCTTTGCGGCAAGGGCCTGGTCCACCAGACAGCCGGTTTGGTCCTGCTGCCAAGCCTTCACCTGCTCGGGTGGGATCTCCTTGTCAGCAGCCACTTCCATGTATTCCGATGGATCAGTTGCAAACTGGGCAAAGAAATTCTCCGGCCGATCATCTTTGTACTTCCCCCCGAACCAAGTCATGGGAACGACGTGTGTCACCCCAGGAACCGCACGTATCTTGTCGCGATAGTAGCCCGGCAGAAAAAAGGCCAGCGAAACGCGATGGCGGGTCATGATGCGCAACGTCGAGTCACGTGCCCCCTGATCGATGTAAAAACCTCGCCAGACGGTCATCATGATGGTTAGGAGGAGGAGGGAAAAGGCGATGCTGAGGGCCGTCAGGCCGCTGCGCAGCTTGTTGCGAAAGGCATTCTTGACGACAAAGTGGGGGAGCGTCATAACTGACTCAATCCCGCACAAGGAGCGGATGGTCGGTTTGAGCCACTCCAATCTCTTGGCGGAGCTTAGATTGTACGACCGCTACCCAGCGCCCCCTGATGCCGACGGCCTGAATCGCCCGGAAAGCCCGCCGCCCATCGCCTAATTCAGGAAATCATAGTTACAAACTTTTCACATCTCACTGACAACCGGGCCGCGTGATTTCTTTAAAGTGAGAACGTGCAAAGGATCTTTGAAAACGCGACAACGATCACAGCTCCGTTACCCGCGGGTTGTTAGAAGCTTTTTACACGACCTCCTCTATTTTGAGGGTTTCCTGAGGTCACAATTCGATTATCTTCGATAGTAATTGGCGGTGTCCCCCAGCCGGAGCGAGCAATCTCTGGCGAAAGAGTCTGAGTAGCCGAAGACCCTAATTGCAGAATCGCCCATTTCTGTAGGGCGGCACGTTTTTACTGAATCCCAGGCCCCTCGAAAGTTTCGTGCTTCCTTGGGTTTTCGACGACGGTATTCGCGGGTGGATCTGTCGTTCGTGCTCAGGCCCAACTTAGTTCGCGGAAGTAAACGTGTTCGTTGGCGAAAAACAATCTTTGGCGCCGGTGTAGACGTGTGCCCCAGGAGCGTATGGGCAGGTGTCCTGAGCAGATATCGCCAACGCGCGTGTCTTCTGGGGTGCAAGTGGTCAGCGGGCAATCAGAAACGTTGAGCCGCTTGCGGGGAGCGGTCTTCGCTTGTTGAGTCCGCTTCCTGTGGAGGAAAGATGAACAAAAGATCGTTGTTAGTACTGGGGCTTGTTTTGTGTGTGCTCGCAGGCACGGTCGAAATCTCCCGGCGCAGTTTGCAGAACGATGCGGACGCAAGACAGGCAGATGCAGCCTTTCGGGACGGATCCTTCCAGGCAAAGATTGACATCGAGAGGAACCGCAAGCCGCACTTCTCAACCGGTCGCTGGAGCGCGGATCAGGATCGCGCCTCTTTCATCGCGGGCTACGAACAAACGTACCGCGAACTTGCGGAGGCACGCTCCGGAAAACTTGTCGAACCCACGGCCGCAGAGCTTGCGGGCTTCCGCGATGGAGTTCTGGACGGCGCCCGCGACCGCTCCACCGCTCAGCCGTTCCAACTGAGCAAGACCGAGAACTATCGCAATGTGGCGCGCGGCTTCGCGGAGATGAATACGGATCCGGAAATCTACCGGCAGCACTACCGCACTGCCTATTCGAACGGCTACCAGGAAGGCTACTACACCTCGCAGGAGAGCGCCGAACTGGGAACCGTGAGTCGCAAGTCGGGGCCATTCTAGAGCGGCTCCTTTTTGTATTCGGCAACCAGCCCTAGGTTGCCAGCGTTCAACGTAGTTGCCCCGGAGCGCAAGGCTCGTTTATCCGGGCTGTCGTAGGAGTGTACTTTCATGAGAATCAGACAAACACTTTCCACCCTCGTGGTGTTTGTGTCCCTGGTCGTAGCGACTCAACATGCAGCGTTCGCTCGCGGAGCTGCTTCTGGAGCATCCGCCGCCGCCAGGCCTGACGCAGGATCCGGAGCTTCCGTTGTAGGTCGTGTCAAGTTCCAGGGCCAATTGCCTCAACCGTCCCGCGTGAACATGGCAGCGGACCCAAGCTGCGCCAAGCTCCACCCCGCGCCTGCGGTCGGTCAGGAATTTGTCGCAGGCAGCGATAACTCGCTCGGTAACGTGATCGTGTTCATCTCGGATGGATTGCAGAATCGCACTTTCGATGTGCCGGCTCAGGAAGTGACCTTCGAACAGAAGGGCTGCATCTACGAGCCGCATGTGGTAGCGGTTCGCGCCAATCAGAAGTTGAAGATGGTCAACAGTGATAACACCACGCACAACATTCACCCTATCCCAACAAACAACCGCGAGTGGAACAAAGCGGAGCCGGCCGGCACGACGATGGAAGAGAGCTTCCCTCGCGAGGAGATCGCTATCCCGGTGAAGTGCAACGTGCACCCGTGGATGAAGAGCTACATCGCTGTCTTCAAGCATCCGTATTTCGCGGTGACGGGTAAGGACGGGAGCTTCCAACTTCCGAACCTTCCTCCAGGGGACTACACCGTGGAAGCCTGGCACGAAAAGCTCGGAACGATGACGCAGAAAATTACCGTCGCGGCCGGTGAAAGCAAGACCGTGGATTTTACGTTTAAAGCGCACTGACGCATCAAGCCTTGCTCTTCGCGAGCGCAACCTTCCTGCGTTTGTTTTGGGTTCGACGGACTTCGTGGAGGAATAGCATGCGACTGAGTCCTGCGGGGAATCTGGGGAGTGAGCCAGTAAGGCTTCGAGGCTCGCTCCCCAAGTCTTTTTTGTTAATGTTCTGGCTTCTCGCTTATGTAATGTTGAGCAGCCGCCAGAGTCATGCCATTCCGTCGTTCGCGCGCAAGTACGGCTTGCCCTGTTCAGCGTGTCACGAGGCGTGGCCGAAGCTGAACAGTTTCGGGCAGCAGTTCAAGGATAGCGGCTACCAGTTGATGAACGATCGGGATGCTCCCATCTGGCAGAATCCGTCGTACTGGCCAATCGCCATGCGCATCACGCCGCATTGGCACTACGAGAGTGCCGGCCACACGGCCGTGACGTCAGTGCCCGGAGATCCGACCAGTCCCACCATCGAGAAGACCATCAACACTTCGGGCTTCGATCTGAGTGGCATCGACATTCTGACCGCTGGCACCTTGGCCAAAAACATCTCGTTTCTGCTGGTGCCGTCGATCGATCCGGGCGACGGCACGGTGGGTTTCGAGTCGGCGAACGTGCGTTTCGACAACATTGCCAACTCGCCCTGGCTGAACTTCAAGTTCGGTAAGTTCGAGTTGGATGTGCCGCTGTCGGAAAAGCGCATGATGACGCTGTCGAACGTGGGCGGCGAGTATCAGCTGTATCACTTTGTGCCGTTCGGCGGCGACATCAACGACTTCTCGTTCGGCGAGAACCAGCTGGGCGTGGAGTTGATGGGGCACTCCAAGGACGATCACACGCGCTATGCGGTGTCGATGCTGAGCAGCACGAACGGTACGCCGGGGCTAGTGGCGGGACGCACCTACGATGGATACCTCCACCTGAGCCAGGGATTCATGGCAGGCAGTCTGGGACTGCAGCGGGTGGGAGGGTTCGGGGTGGTGGGCTTCCGGCCGACGTATTTCGAGACGGCGACGGACGGCACACCGCTTCCAGGGACGGGGATCGGGAACCGGTCGTTCTACCGGGCGGGGGCGTACGGGAGTTTGTACATCGGGAAGTTTGATTTGACGGGTGTGTATCAGCATTCGGCGGACAACGTGTATCTGGGGAACGCGACGGCAGCGAATGCGACGCTGCCGGACGGAGCGCGTGGACCGCAGTGGAACACGGGGACGTTTGAAGCGCACTACACGCACTCGCCGAAGCTGTTCTTCCTGGGGCGCTACGAGCTGGTGCGCATGACGCAGCAGTCACTGGCCGACACGCCGAGCGATGTGGGCAATGCGGACGTGTTCACGGTGGGCTATCGCTACTACCCGTTCATGCACAGCCGGGCGGGGCTGGCGTGGCATCAGGAGTTTGCCACGGGACGTTTCCGCAAGACCAGCGACAGCGGACAGGATCAACGCAACAACAGCTACTTCATGGGGCTGGACTTTGCCTTCTAGCAGGGTAAGAAGCGAGGGAGCGATGGGGAAGAATCTGATGAGGACTGAGCTCGGCGCCTTGGCAGTCGTGATGCTGGTGGTCGGAATCGGAGCAGGCCAGAACGGAGGAGTGAGTTCCGGCTATCCGACACCGAGAGGGAACTTCACGGTGTCGCAGCAACGCGGACACGGGCTCTATCTCCGCTATTGCGTGGGCTGCCACGGAACTTTTGGTGACGGCAACGGCGAGAATGCACCGTATATAGACCCTAAGCCGCGAGACTTCGTAACCGCTACATTCAAGTGCCGGTCGACTCCGACCGGCACTCTACCCACGGACGCAGACCTGATTAACACTTTGCACCGCGGGGTCGAGGCCAGCAACATGCCGTCGTGGTTGCCTTTGAGCGATGAAAATCGCGTCGACCTGGTGGCCTACATCAAGACCTTCTCTCCGCGCTGGCAGTCGGAAAAAGCGGGCGAGCCCATCAAGATCCCGGCCGAACCGGCCGTGACGATGGAAAGCATCACTCATGGCGCAGAGCTGTTCCAGAAGATGGAGTGCTGGAAGTGTCACGGACAGCAAGGGCGTGGGGACGGTCCTTCGGCTCCAACCTTGACAGACAGCAAGGATCAGCCCATCCGGCCTTACAACTTCGCTGACGGAGGCAACGACGCCCGTTTCAAGTGCGGCGACTCGAATCAGGATTTGTACAAAGTTTTCATGACCGGCGTGGATGGCACTCCGATGCCGTCGTTCGCCGACGTGATTCAGCCCAATGATGCCTGGGACCTGGTTCACTACCTGCGGACCCTCCAGGCCCACCGCAGGAGCAAAGAAAACGAAGTATTGAAAGCAGCAGGAGGGAAAATCCCGGTTAAACCTACGGCACAGTAGAAGTGCTGGCAATTTTCGGTAACAGACCTTCAGTCAAAAGGACCTTCAATCCAGGGAGTTAATCTGATGCGTAGGAGCGTATTGGCAGTACCACTGGCAGTAATGGTTTCTCCGGCTTGGTTGTTTGGTGCGGGCACTGTGAGTGGAAAGGTGACCTACACGGGCACCCCGGCGAAGCAGAAGACAATCGACATGTCCAAGGAGCCCAGTTGCGCCAAGCAGCACGCGACTCCAATTACCACCGAAACAGTAGTCAGCGGTGCGAATAATGCACTCGGAAACGTTGTGGTCTATGTCTCTGCAGGCGCACCAGATGAATCGAGCGCGCCGGCCCAGGCAGTAACCTTCACCCAAAAGGGATGCCAGTACATTCCACACGTGTTGGCCATGCGGACTGGACAGGAGCTTAAGGTTGTCAACGACGACCAGACCTCCCACAATATCCACCCGCTCGCGAAAGTAAATCACGAATGGAACAAGTCGCAGCCGCCAGGCACGCCGCCACTCTCGGAGAAATTCGATAAGGAAGAGTTTGTTCCCGTGAAGTGCAACGTTCACCCGTGGATGCGCGGCTACTTCGCGGTGCTGAAGACTTCGCATTATGCGATCACAGCAGATAACGGGAGTTTCTCACTTCCTAACCTGCCGCCAGGAAAGTACACGATTACGGCTTGGCAGGAAGACTACGGAACACAAACACAGGATGTGACGGTCTCGGGCAGCGAGACGGAGACGGTCGATTTCTCATTTAAGGCGAAGCTGTACTGAGACGCTTGCTTTTCAACCAGAGAGGCAGCCAGCCACGAACTGGCTGCCCTCCACAACCGGGAAAGAGTCCGGATTTCATGCGAGGCCTGATGGGTAAGCTTTTCGCAGTGATCCTGGTCGTAATTGCGTTGGCGTCCGCGATTCCAATTGTCACGCACACCTGGTACGGCTCTGCAATCAGGCTCTCACCTCCGCCAGACATTTCAACGCACGGTCATGCAATTGACGAGCAATTGTCCGAGACCATGATCGAAGCGGGCCTCTCGTTCCTGGCTGCTCAATTAGTCTTGGCGTTGTTCGTATGGAAGTTTGCCGATCGAAAGGGCGACACCCAGATCCGAACTTTCCCCGGCGGTGCCAAAGTGATGGTCATTGCTGCGCTGGTGCTGGTGGGGAGTGAGATCCTGGCTCTGGGCGTGCTCAGTCAAAAAGCCTGGGCCAATGTCTATTTCAAGCCGGCGGCGCCGGATGCTCTGCAGATCCAGGCGCAGGCGGGACAGTTTGCCTTTTACTTCCGCTATCCGGGCTCTGACGGAAAGTTTGGTGCTTTGCATCCTGACAAGATCGATGAAGGAAATTCCAACTTCTTTGGTCTTGATCCGGCCAACGACGTGGAATCGAGAGATGACATCGTTACTGGCGAACTCGCAGTTCCCGTGAATCGCGAAGTGCTGCTTTTGATGCACGCCAAGGATGTTGGACATTCCTTTTACGTACGCGAACTGCGCATACAACAGGATTTTGTTCCGGGCCTGGATTTGTCGGTGCATTTCACTGCAACGACGACCGGAAAGTACGAGATCGTGTGCACGCAGCTTTGCGGGCTTGGCCACTACAACATGAAGGCCTATCTCAACGTAATGTCACAGGAAGACTTCGACCACTGGATGAAACAGAAGGCGTCGGAGCAATAGCCGCACGACGACCATAGGGGTGAGCTGATATGTCAGAAGTGGTAGCCCTTGCCGCGGCGGAGCATTCCATAGGTCACGATGTCGCGCAACATCATGCACCGCCACAGGGGTTCATTCGGAAGCATATCTTCAGTCTCGATCACAAAGTCATTGGCAAGCAGTACTACGCGCTTGCCCTGGTAGCCGTATTCATAGGCATGGCGCTCTCGTGGGTGATGCGCATTCACCTGGTGTGGCCCAACGCCCCGATCCCGGGATTGCGTTTTCTGTCGAAGACGGGCGCGCCGGGCGGTATTGTGACTCCCGAATACTACCTGTCATTGATGACCATGCATGGCACGTTGATGGTTTTCTTCGTGCTTACCAACGCTCCCTTTGCAGCCTTCGGGAATTACTTTCTGCCCATCCAGATCGGCGCGGAAGACATGGCGTTTCCACGTTTCAACATGATGTCGTTCTGGACGACGTTTCTAGCATTTTGCATCCTGACAGCTGCGTTTTTCGTGCCCGATGGTCCCCCGATCTCGGGTTGGACTTCGTATGCTCCCTTGAGCGCCGTCGGTTCAGATGCCGGACCGGGGGAGGGTTTCGGACAAACACTGTGGGCTCTGTCGATCTTTGTCTTTTGTATTGCATCGCTGCTGGGCTCTTTGAACTTCATTGCGACAACGCTGGATCTACGGACCAAGGGAATGACTTTGTCGCGAATGCCTATCTGCACATGGGCATGGTTCATTACGTCGTGCATTGCACTGCTGGCCTTTGCCGTCCTGATGCCGGCATGCCTGCTTCTGATTCTCGACCGCGTTGCAGGAACAAGCTTCTTTATTCCGGCGGGACTGGTAGTCAGCGATCGGTTGCAGCCGCATTCCGGAGGATCGCCGCTCCTCTGGCAGCACCTGTTCTGGTTCTTCGGCCACCCCGAGGTCTACATCGCGATCTTGCCGGCGATGGGGATCGTCTCACACGTCCTGGTCAATAGCATGCGGCGTCCCCTACTGAGCTACCGAGTCGTCATCTACTGCATGATGGCCATTGGGTTCCTCAGCTACATGGTTTGGGGACATCACATGTTTATCAGCGGCATGAATCCGTTCTCCTCGCTGCTGTTCTCATTCCCCACACTACTCATCACGATTCCGGCCACTATCATGACGCTGATCTGGCTGGGCAGCTTATACGGATCGAAATTGCGAATTACGGCAGCGTCGTTATTTGCACTCGGGTTCATTTCGATGTTTGTAAGCGGAGGTGTGAGTGGGTTCTTTCTCGCGCAGCCGTCCATCGATATCTATCTGCACGCGACCACCTTCGTCGTGGGTCATTTCCACATGGTGATGGGTGTGGCGGCGATTTTCGGAATCTTTGCCGGGACCTATTTCTGGTTCCCGAAGATGACTGGCCGAATGATGAGTGAAAAGCTGGGGAAACTCCATTTCTGGCTGACATTCGTCGGGACGTATTGCATCTTCATGCCATTCCACTATTTGGGATTGGCTGGAAACGTTCGGCGCTATGCAGTGTTGGTAGACGATTATCTGATTCCTCTCATTCCAGTTCATCGCTTCATTACGATCGCAGCGCTCTTCACGGGAGCCGCGCAGTTTATCTTCCTTTACAACTTGATTCAGAGTAGGTTCTGGGGCGAAGCCGCGCCAGCGAATCCTTGGGAATGCACTTCACTCGAGTGGAGCATGCCGTCGCCGCCCCCGTTCGACAATTTTGGGGGCAAGCACCCAGTGGTCTACCGCGATCCCTATCAGTATGGAGTGAACGGTTCGAAGGGCGACTTCGTAATGCAAGACTCGCCTGAGGTGGTGAAGGCCTAAGAAACAGGGCAAAGGCAGAATGGCGACAACCATCCAACCTCCTGAAACCGAAAACACCGACCTTCTCATCAGACGAGGGTCGGGCGGAGGCGGCTTGCTACACTTGGGCCCTGTGGATGGAACTCGCAAATCCGTGCAGGATCCCTCTGCCGAGCCGGTGCGAACCGGGATCTGGATCGGTCTTGCGGCCATCACGATGTCGTTTGCGGCCTTCACCAGCGCTCTGGTGGTCCGCCAATCCACCGCAACTGACTGGCATCACCTTGTTATTCCACGGATTGTTCTTGCTAACACTCTGGTTCTGATTGTTAGTAGCGTAACCCTCGAAGTGGCAAGGCGAAAATTGGCCCTGTACTTCCGCAGCAAGGACTTGAGTCGGCCGGCGCCACTGTTTTGGCTCTGGGCGACTCTGCTTCTGGGGTTGATCTTTGTGGCAGGGCAATATGTCGCGTGGTTGAAGTTGCGGGCGCAAGGAGTGTATTTGGCAAGCAATCCCAACAGCGCTTTCTTCTATGTATTGACAGCCATGCATGGCCTGCATGTGCTCGGCGGACTTGGTGGGTTGGTACGAGTCCTCTACAAGATTCGCATATCCGGGCCGTTGCGTCGGAGCACTCTTGATGCGACCTCGTACTACTGGCATTTCATGGGAATACTCTGGCTGTATCTGCTGTTGGTCATCTGGTTCATGCTTTAGCAGAAGGTAGGAGGATCTGTGAGCGAAGCTGGCTTAACCCTGGGGGGGCACGGGCCCGGGATCACCGAAGAATCGCCGTTCGCGATTCCGTCCAAGAAGCTGGTGATGTGGTTGTTCATTATCTCCGATGCGGTGACGTTCGGAGCGCTACTGTTCGCCTATGGGTATGTGAAGAATGCCAGTCCCGACTGGCCTGAACCTTTCCGGTTCTCCCCCAGCATCATCAATGTGATGCTGATGACTTTCATCCTGGTGACCAGCAGCCTGACTATGCTGGTGGCCACGCGCGCCGCTAAGGAAGCCGAGAAGGCAAGGGCGATTCGGTGGATTTTGATCACGGTTGCAGGCGGGATTCTTTTTGCCCTGCTGCACATCCGGGAATGGCTTGGCCTCATCCGGGAAGGTGTTCGACTATTTCAGAATCCCTGGGGCTCGCCCATGTTTGGTGCGACGTTCTTTGCGATCACCGGTCTCCATCTTGCTCACGTGATTGGTGGGGTGGTCGTTCTGACGGTTATTTCCTTGGGCTACAAGCGCGGGCGATACAACTCCGATGACGTCGAGATCTGGTCGCTCTACTGGCACTTTGTGGATTTGGTCTGGATGTTTGTTGTGCCCATGGTTTATCTGTTGAACGTGAGCCGCTAAGAGAAGAAGCGTTGCATAGCATGACTACAACCGACAAAGCCACGAGTTCCCTCAAAACCGATCTCATTGTGTACAGCTGTATTCTTGCCCTGTCGGGGTTGCAGGTTGTGCTGGCCTACGGACATGCCCAGGGCATGGAGTTGATGCTTCGAATGCTTGCGGTCGCGCTGGTGCAAGCGGGATTCGGAGTCATGTATATCATGCACTTGAGAGACGAGCGTCGAAACCTGGTGCTGGCGCTGATTCCCGCGACGGTGTTCGTCCTTCTGATGATGAACATGATCTGGTCTGACAGCTTTCGGCTACTACATATGCGAACGCCGATAAAGTGATGTGGGAATGATGAAAAGAAAATGGTGCTTAGACATTGCCGGGCTTGCTAAACGAGCCTCGGCTATTCTGGCCGTAATGGGGGTCAGTGCAACGTGCTACGCGCAGAATTGTGCCCTCTGTTATACCC
>Ga0075425_100003944_pt1 | contig 15186 bp, 14 predicted proteins | sample SoiMethybrSBSTD4_FD_75300 | JGI IMG/M metagenome (GOLD analysis project Ga0075425, IMG submission 75300) | Bulk soil microbial communities from a Populus tree surrounding site in Tennessee, USA - Soil MetaG P. TD hybrid SBSTD4 | ecosystem: Environmental > Terrestrial > Soil > Tree plantation...
CTCGCCGCGCTGCCGGCGACCGTCCGGCGGCTGGCGGTGCTGGATCGCACGAAGGAGCCCGGCGCCATCGGCGATCCGTTGTATCTCGACGTGACCGCGGCGGTGGCGGAAGCGCATGCCGAAGGCCGCCTCCCCTTCCCCACCCCGCCGCGCATCGTCGGCGGGCGCTACGGCTTGTCGTCGAAAGAGTTCACGCCGGCGATGGTGAAAGCGGTGTTCGACGAGATCGGCCGCGACGCGCCCCGGCCGCACTTCACCGTCGGCATCGTCGACGACGTGACGCATATGTCGCTGCCGTGGGATCCGTCGTTCCGGATGGAGACCAACGGCGATTCCGCGTCGGTGTTCTTCGGCCTCGGCGCCGACGGCACCGTCGGCGCGAACAAGAACTCGATCAAGATCGTCGGCCAGGCCACCGAGCTCGCTGCGCAGGGGTATTTCGTCTACGACTCGAAGAAGTCTGGCGCGATCACCGTTTCTCACCTGCGGACGAGCACGCGGCCGATTCGATCCGCTTATCTCGTGGATCGCGCGAGCTTCGTCGCCTGCCACCAGTTCGAGTTCGTGGACAAGCTCGACGTGCTCGAGTCTGCGGCGCCCGGCGCGGCGTTTCTGCTGAACGCGCCGTTCGCCCCAAGCGCCGTCTGGGATCGCCTGCCGCGCGAGATGCAGGAACAGATCGTCGACAAGGGCATCCGCGTCTTCGCCATCGACGCCCATGCGCTGGCGAAGCACGCCGGCATGGGAACCCGCATCAACACGATCATGCAGACGTGCTTCTTCGCGATCGCGAACCTGCTTCCCCGCGATCAGGCGATCGCCGAGATCAAGAAGAGCATCGAGAAGAGCTACGGCAAGCGCGGCCCCGAAGTCGTCCGCCGCAACTGCGAGGTCGTGGATCAGGCGCTTGCGCACCTGCACGAGATTCCCGTTCCTGCGGCAGCCACGGCGACGCACGTCCGGCCGCCGCTCGTGTCGGAACGCGCGCCGGACTTCGTGCAGAAGGTCACGGCGGTCATCCTGGCCGGCAAAGGCGATCTCCTCCCTGTCAGCGCGTTTCCGGTCGACGGCACGTGGCCGGTCGCGACCGGCAAATGGGAAAAGCGCAACATCGCGCTCGACATTCCAGTGTGGGACGCAGCCATCTGCATCCAGTGCAACCAGTGTGCGCTCGTCTGCCCGCACGCGGCCATCCGCGCGAAGGTGTACGACGACAGCGTTCTTGCGGGCGCACCGCCGACGTTCAAGTCGACGGCCTACAAGGGAACGGATCATCGGGGGCAGCAGTTCACCATCCAGGTTGCGCCAGAGGACTGCACGGGCTGCAACCTCTGCGTGAACGTCTGCCCCGCCAAGGATCGAACGAACCCGAAGCACAAGGCGATCGACATGCACCCGCAGGCGCCGCTGCGGGAGGCGGAGCGCGCGAACTACGCGTTCTTCCTGGACATCCCGGAGCTCCCACGCATCGAGATCGGGCGGATCGACCACAAGAGCTCGCAGTTTCTCGAACCGCTCTTCGAGTACTCGGGCGCGTGTGCAGGCTGCGGCGAGACGCCGTATCTGAAGCTGCTCACGCAGCTCTTCGGCGATCGCCTGCTCATCGCGAACGCCACCGGCTGCTCGTCAATCTACGGCGGCAACCTGCCGACGACGCCGTACACGACGAATCGCGACGGACGAGGGCCGGCGTGGTCGAACTCGCTCTTCGAGGACAACGCGGAGTTCGGCTTCGGGTTCCGCCTGGCACTCGACGCGCACGTGGCCGCGGCGCGCGGCCTCGTCGAGCAGCTGGCGCCGCAGCTGGGCGACGGGCTCGCGGCGGCGCTGCTCGACGCCGATCAATCCGACGAAGGGGGACTCGCGGCGCAACGGCAGCGCGTACTCGACCTGCGGCGCGTACTCGCCGGCCACTCCGGCGCCGAGGCGCGGCGGCTCGAAACGCTCGCCGACTATCTGGTGAAAAAGAGCGTGTGGCTCGTCGGCGGCGACGGGTGGGCGTACGACATCGGCTACGGCGGCCTCGACCACGTGCTCGCGAGCCGGCGCGACGTCAACATTCTCGTCCTCGACACCGAGGTGTACTCGAACACCGGCGGCCAGCAGTCGAAGGCGACGCCGCTCGGCGCCGCCGCGAAATTCGCCGCCGCCGGGAAGTCAACCGGGAAGAAGGACCTCGGCCTGCTCGCGAACATGTACGGGCACGTCTACGTCGCGCGCGTGGCCTTCGGCGCGAAGATGGCGCAGACCGCACAGGCATTTCTCGAGGCCGAGTCCTACGCGGGACCGTCGCTCATCATCGCCTACAGCCACTGCATCGCCCACGGGTACGACATGGCGAACGGCGCGGCGCAGCAGAAGCTCGCCGTCGCGACAGGCGTCTGGCCGCTGTATCGCTTCGACCCGCGCCGCCTCGTCAAAGGCGAGCCGCCGCTGCACCTCGACTACGGCCCGCCCAGGGGCAGCGTGGCCGATTACATGCGCAACGAAGCGCGCTTCCGGATGGTGGAGCGCGCCGATCCGCTCCGCTACAAGGCCTTCGTCGCCGAATCGACGGCCGCCGCCGCGCGGCGCTACGCCGTTTACTCACAGCTCGCGGGCATCACCGTGCCGGCGTCGGAACCAGCGAAGGAGCCGTGATGAATTTCAAGACCGCCTATCTCGGCAAACAGCTTCCGCATCCGCTGATCGTCGGCGCCGGTCCGCTCGGCGACGACCTCGACACCGTCAGAGCGCTCGAAGATGCCGGCGCCGCCATGCTCGTGATGCGGTCGCTCTGCGAGGAAGAAATCACCGGCGAACAGCTTGACGACTTCATCCACATCGAGGGCGTCCGCCACTCGTTTGCCGAGGCCGACACGTTCGGGCCGGAGGCTCGCCTGTCGGTCGGCCCCGACGAATATCTCGAGCACCTGCAGTCGATCAAGGCGGCGGTACGCATCCCCGTGATCGGCTCGCTCAACGGCTTCACGCTCGGCGGCTGGCTCAATTACGCGAAGCTGCTCGAAGAAGCCGGCGCGGACGGCCTTGAGCTGCAGATCTACCACGCCGCCAGCGACATGACCTACAGCGCCGGCGACGTCGAGCGGCACGTCATCGAGATCGTGCGCGACGTGAAACACATCGTGCGCCTGCCGATCGCCGTCAAGCTGACGCCGCTCCACAGCGCCTTCGCGAATTTCGCCGGCGCGCTCGACGACGCAGGCGCCGACGGCCTCGTGCTGTTCACGCGGTTCTACCCGATCGACATCGACGTCGACGAGCTCGAGGTGATTCGCACGCACCCGCTCTCGGACTCGTCGGAGCTGCCGATGCGTCTCCGGGGCGCTGCGGCGCTGGCCGGCCGTGTCAACGCGTCGATCGCCGTCTCCGGCGGCGTGCACACGGCGCTCGACGTCGTCAAGGCCACGATGGCGGGCGCCGACGCGGTGCAGATGGTGTCGGCGCTCCTTCGTCACGGCCCCGGCCACATCCGCACGGTGCTGCGCGAGATCGAATCGTGGATGGCGGAGCGCGAATGGGAGGCGCTCAGCGAGATGCGAGGCAACATGAGTCTTGGCCACATTCCCGATCCGGCCGCGTACGAGCGCGCCAATTTCAGGCTGGCGCTGCGATGAGCGCGCGCACCTGGATCATCTCGGCCTGCGCGCTGAGCGCCGTCATCATGGCCGGCGCGGTCCGTTCGCGCGCGCAGGCGCCGCAGGCGACGACGGGATACGTCGGCAGCGACACGTGCGTCACGTGCCACACCGACAAGACCGACTCGCTCAAGGGCACACCTCACGCCGACGCGAAGAACCCGCGGACGCCGGCGGCGACACAGGGCTGCGAGAGCTGTCACGGTCCGGGGCAGGCGCACGTGGACGATGACGCCAAAGGGCACATCAGGAAGTTCGCGAAGATTGCGGCGGGGGAAATCAACTCGACGTGTCTGACGTGTCACAACCGCAGCAACCACGCCGGGTGGGAAGGCAGCGCCCACGAGCGCCGGAATCTCTCGTGCAGCACCTGCCATAGCGTCCACAGTCCGAAATCGATGACGCGGCAGCTGAACACGGCCACTGAGACGCAGCTGTGCGTCACCTGCCATCGCCTGCAGGTCGCCAAAACCGAGCGGGCCGTCGCGCATATGCCCGTGCGCGAGGGCAAGCTGGCGTGCTCGACGTGCCACAACCCGCACGGCTCGATCAACAACGTCAAGGCGCTGCGCGTCGGCAGCTCGGTGGCAGAAACCTGCTACAGCTGTCACGCCGAGATGCGGGGGCCGACGTTGTGGGAGCACGCGCCGGTCCGCGAAAACTGCGCAACCTGTCACGACCCGCACGGCTCGTCCAACGATCGCATGCTCGTCGTGCGGATGCCGATGCTCTGCCAGCGCTGCCACATTGCGACGCGCCACCCGTCGTCGGTCTACGACAACAACGCCATCACCGTAAACAAGAGCAATCGCATGTTCGGGCGCTCGTGCGTGAACTGTCACTCCAACATCCACGGATCGAACCATCCGTCGGGACAGTTCCTGATGCGATAGCGCCCGGAGGTTCAGATGTCTCGTCTTGCACGAATCTGCTTCTGCTGCGCCCTGTTCGCGGTGCCGACCACGCTCGGCGCGCAGCCGCCCGCCCAGCCACCGGCGACGCAGCCGCCGGTGTCGCCGGTCGACACGGTCCCGCCTGCAGCGCCCACGCCGCCACCGCCGCCGCCGGCGCCCGAGGCGCCGCGCAGCCTGTTCGAGCCGACGTGGCACCAGTTCAACCTCGGCGGCCGTTTCACCAACGAAGCCGGAGATCCAGCGCGCTGGCAGCGTTACCAGGACTTCGAAGAGGGGCTGCTCTTTACGGACGGCCGCTGGGCGCATCACGGTCCCGGCGACGCCTGGCTCTTCCGCGCGACCGCCGACAACCTCGGGTACCTCGATCAACGCTACTGGGCGAGCTACGAGCGGACGGGCCGCTTCGCAATCACCGGCCTCTGGGATCAGGTGCCGCAGTTCTACAGCGTCGACACGAAGACGCCGTACCAGACATCGCTGAGTCCGCTTCTGCTCGACGATGCGACGCAGCGCGCGATCCAGAACGGCCAGGCGACGCTGTCGGCGTACGTCCCCATTGCGCCGCAGTTCAAGCTCCGCGAGCGGCGTGACGTCGGCGCCGTCAACCTCGTGGCGACGCCGACGCCGCAGGTCGACGTCAGAGCCTCGTACACCACCACGCGGCACCGCGGCGAGCTGCCGTGGGGCGCGTCGTTCGGATTCGGCAACGACGTCGAGGTGGCGCTGCCGTACGACTCGCGGACCAACGACCTCGCCGTCAGCAGCGAGTGGATGAAAGGCCGCAGCATGCTGCGCGTCGGCTACAACGGCTCGTGGTTCAACAACCTCGACGACACGCTGGTGTGGGACAGCCCCCTGCGTCTCGACGATTCGACCGCCGCACCTGGCCGTGGACGCACCGCGCTCTGGCCTACCAATTCGGCGCAGACGGTGAGCGCGGCCGGCTACACGAAATTCGCGCACCGCACGCAGCTCACGGGCTTCGTGTCGTACGGCTTCTGGAACAACGACCAGCCGCTGCTGCCGTTTACCATCAACTCGGCTTTGCCGCAGTTGACGCTACCGCGCGCGACCGCGGACGCCGAAGCGCATGTGTTCTCGGCAAACGTCGGCGTCGTGTCGCGGCCGGCCGACGACTGGCAGTTTTCGGCGCGGCTCCGCCGCTACGACTACAACAATCGAACGCCGCAGGCCGCCATTCCGCAGTTCATCAACTACGACACCTCGCTCGCGACGTCGTCGACCGGGGGCCCGGAGCTCTTCGCGCACTACCGCAATACGGTCGACGCGGATGCGACATGGACGGCGAGGGGGCCGCTCTCGCTCGCGCTCACCGCCGGGTACACGCGGAACGACAACGGCTACAACTTCCGCATCTTCGACAGCGCCGCCGAAAATGTCCTACGGCTGTCGGCAGACGCGGTGGGTTCACAATCAGTGTCGTTCCACGCCAAGTACGAGTACGGCAAGCGTGTCGGCTCGGGGCTCGATGAAAATCTGCTCGTCGAAATCGGCGAGCAGCCGGACCTGCGCCATTACGATCTCGCCAATCGCACGCGCAATCAGTTCACCGGCATCGTCGACTACGTCCCGAGCGATCGCTGGACCCTCAGCGCCTCGGGCGGCGTCGGCGACGATGACTATCCCGACAGCTATTTCGGCCTGCGCGAGGCGACGTTCCGCACGCTGTCGTTCGGCGTCGACTACCACGAGCCGAACGGCCTCAGCGCGGGCGTGACCTATAACTTCGAGCGCTACTTCGGCTCGCAGCGGGGCCGCTCGGCGAGTCCGGGACAGGAGAACGACCCGCTTCGCGACTTCACCACGGATTCGGCGGAGCGCGTGCACTACTTCTCCATTTACGCGGCGCCGCCGCGGTTCGGAAACACGGAAGCGCGTGTGTACTACGACTTCAGCCGGGCCGACGGCAACTATCTCTACACCGTTGTCGCGGGCGGTCCTCTGCCTCCTCCGTCGCAGCTGCCGGACGTCTTCAACAAACTCCAGCAGCTCCACGTCGACGTCCGGCATCGTCTGTCGACGCGCGTCGCCGCGACGTTTTCGTACTACTACGAGCCGTTCCGCGTGTTCGACTTCGCGTTCGATCAGAGCGTCGTCAACAGCATCGTTCAGCCGAGCTCGCTGGTGCTGGGGTACATCTACCGGCCGTACACGATGCACTCGGCCGTGGCGGGCCTGCGGTACGCCTTCTAGCTCGCGAGCCACGCGATGAGGCGTGAAGCGCTCTCCCATCCGCTCGCGATTGCCGGCGTGCTGGTGAGCACGGCGTCCGCGTCCGTGTGCCTCACCCTCGTCGTCGCGATGCTCGCGGGGCTGCTCAAGAACCCGTACGCCGGCCTGCTGGTGTTCGTGGCGCTCCCCGGTTTCATCCTGCTGGGAATTCTGCTGGTCCTCGCGGGCGCCCGGCTGTGGCGCCGGCGACGCTTGGAGCACCCAAACGCGATCGACGAATGGCCGACCATCGACTTCCGACGCACGAGCGTCCGCCGGGCCACGTTGATCGTGACGGCGATCGCAGCCGTGAACGTCGCGATCGTGCTGCTCGCGGGCTACGGGACGCTCCACTGGATGGAGTCGCCGAACTTCTGCGGACAGACGTGCCACACGCCGATGCGGCCGCAGTACGCCGCGTGGCAGCTGGCAACGCACGGCCGCATCGCCTGCGTGTCGTGCCACGTCGGCGAGGGATCGGGGGCGTTCATCGAGTCGAAGCTCGCCGGGGTTCGGCAGCTCGTCGCCATGGCCGCCCACTCCTATTCGCGGCCGATCCCGCCTGGCGCGGAGATGCATCCCGGCGCGCAGGCCGAGACGTGCGGCGCCTGCCACCAGCCTGGGCGTGAATCCGGCGATCGCATCCGCGTGATTCGCGAGTATGCGGAGGACGAGGCCAGCACGGAGACCATCACTGTCCTGCAAATGCACCTGGGGAAAACGGTGGCCTCCGAGCGCACGATTCATTGGCACGCGGATCCGGCTGTACGCGTCGAGTACAAGGCGACGGATGCCGAGCGCCAGACGATTCCCTGGGTGCGCGTGACCGACCGGACAGGACGGACGAGGGAATACGCCGCGTCGGGCTCCGGCGACACTGCCGTTCCCGACGGCTCGCGCCGGACGATGGACTGCATCGACTGCCACAACGCGGCGGGCCACCCTGTGGCGGCGACCGCGGAAGCCGCGGTGGATCGCGCCATCGCATCCGCCCGCGTCAGCCGCGACCTGCCGTTCGCGCGGCGCGAAATCGTCCGTGTCGTGAAGGCGTCGTACCCGACGGAAGATGCCGCCATGCAGGCGATCGATCGGGACCTGCGGCGTTTCTATGAGACGAACAGCCAGTCAGCCGATTCGGAGGCGGTCTCGCGGGCTGTCGCCACCGCCCGGGACGTGTACCGCCGGAACGTCTTCCCTTCGATGAACGTGACGTGGGGCTCGTACCCGGACAACAAGGGCCACGTCTCGGCGCCCGGCTGCTTCCGCTGTCACGACGATCTGCACAAGGCGACCGACGGATCGGTCATCAGCGGCGACTGCGAGCTCTGTCACAAGCAGATCGAAAGGCCCGGACCATGAAAAACGGCAGGCGGTCGAATGGAAAGTACGCAGACGGTCAGCCGTACGACGTCATTCAGTACATGCAGGCGAAACTGCTGCTGAAGCCGGAACGCGTCGCATCACTCGAGCAATTCCGCGAGCTCGGGAAGCGCGTGCAGCGAACGGCCAAGGCGCTCAAGATTGGCATGCTCGACGACCCGCGGAGCCTGCAGCCGCCGAGCGTGCGCGAGGTGGTCTTCATCGACACGCCGGATTTCCGTCTGTATCAAAACGGGTTCATCCTGCGGCGGCGCATCCCGTACGTCGACGGATTCCCGGCCGGCGAACCCGAGATCGTGTTCAAGTTCCGGTACCCCGATCTGCGAAAGGCGGCGTCGCTGGACGTCAGGCCGCGGATCGACGGCAAGTATCGGATCAAGTTCAAGTCGCAGGCCCTGCCGCTCAAGGATCACCTCGGCGGGTACCGTCTGCTCTACTCGCACAATTGCCAGTTCGGGATCAGCCAGGCGCACGACGGCGATCGGACGGCGATGTCAACGCTGGCTCGCGTCTTTCCGCCGCTGGCCACGATCAAGACGTCCGACGGCGAGCGCGTGACGCTCGTCAACGAAGGCATCGTCGAAGAACTGCTCATGCAGCTCGGCAAGCTCGATTTTGGAAAGGGCGTCGTGGCCAAGTCGAACGTCGCCCTCTGGCGGACGCGAGGCGACCACACGCCGATCATCGGCGAATATGCGTTCCAGGCGAAGTTCGATCGCCGTGAACATATTCCGGACAAGATCGAGAAACTCGCCCGCCAATTCTTCATTACGCTGCAGCACGACGTCCGCGATGCGATTGCGCTCGGCACGACCAAGACTGGACTGGTGTACGGGCTAAGAGGCCGCACGCTCGAGCGGCACGAGTGACGTGGCCCCGTCGCGCGACGTCAGTGTCGGCGAGATTTTCCTGGCGTTCCTGCTCATCGGCGCAACCAGCTTCGGCGGTGGTGTCGTCGCCTATCTGCGGAACAGCCTGGTCGAGAAGCACCACTGGTTCGACGACGATGGGTTCCTCGAGCTGCTGGCGATCACCCAGGCGCTGCCCGGCCTGAAGGCGACGAACATCGCGATTCTCGCCGGCGATCGCCTGCGCGGCGTGCCCGGCGCGGTGGCGGCCATTGCCGGCATCTGCCTTCCCGGGGCGCTCTTCATGTACACCGTCGGCGTCATGTATCGCGCCGAGCGCGATCGGCCGCTCGTCGAAGCCGCGCTTGACGGCGTCGCGCCGGCGGCCGTGGGGCTGCTGCTCGCGACGACCCTCGACCTGGGGCGGCGCTCGCTTTCGCGCGTCGCCGACGTCGTATTCGTCGTGCTGACGGTGCTGTGCGTCAACCGCCTGGACATGCCGGTCCCCGTCGCGCTCCTCGGCGTCGGCGCGCTCGCCGTCGCATGGTTTGCATTCGCCGGCAGGCGGCGGCTATGACGCAGGTCTCCGCGCTCGCCCGTGTGTTCGGATACTTGTCGCTGTTGACGCTCGGCGGCGGCATGGCCGCCTATCCGGATCTCCAGACGCTGACCGTCGACGTCCACGGCTGGCTGACGCTGCCGCAGCTCGAGCACCTGTACAGCGTCGGCCAGGCGGCGCCGGGACCCAACATGATGATGATCGTGTCCATCGGCGTGATGACCGCCGGAATCGCGGGCGCGATCGTCGTCTTCGTCGCCTTCTTCGGGCCGACGTCGCTGCTGTCGTGGACCGTCGGGCGGCTGTGGAGCCGGCTCGAGGGGCGGCCGTGGTTCGACGCGATTCAGCGCGCGCTCGCGCCGGTCTCGATCGGGCTGCTGCTCGCCGGGTGTTTCACGTTCGCGAAAGGCGCCGTCACGGGATGGGTCACGGCGGCAATCGCCGTTCTCACATTCGTCGTGCTCATGCGCCGTTCGATCAACCCGGCGTTTCTGGTAATGGCAGGCGCGGTCGCCGGCATGCTCGCGTTCGGCAGGGTCTGATCGCCGAGCTCATCGTAGATCGCCCGCACGGCGGCCGGGAAGCGCTCGTTCGTGTAGCCAGCGTACTTCCTGTACACATCGATCGAGGCGGCCGCCTCCTTGGACGCTTTGCCCGCATGCTTCGCCGCGCGAGCCGCCGCGACGAACTCGATCATGAACCGCTGATACTCCGCCAATTCCGCGGGCGATCTGAGCGGCCCATGGCCGGGAATGACGAGGTCGACGCCGTCCACCGCCGCGAGCGCGCGGCCGATGGTGTCCGCGAACGCGAGCCCGCTGCCGCCGTTCGAACGGTCGAGCGTCGGCGCGTCTTTGCGAGCGAACATGTCGCCGGCATGCATCACCCGCAGCGCCGGAAACACGACCCAGGTGTCGCCGTTCGTATGGCCGCGGCCGAAGTAGTAGAGATCGATCCGATCCTTCCCCGTGCCCACCGTCGTCCGGTCGGAGTACGTCCGCGTTGGCAGCCCACGCCCGCCACTGTCGCGGAACACGTCCATGCGGGCCATGTTCGCTTTCGTGTTCTCGTGCGCGACGATCTCGACGGTTGAGTCGAAGAACGGATTGCTCCCGCTGTGGTCGGCGTGCGTGTGCGTGTTGATGATCGTCGTCACGGGCTTGTCGGTCACGGACCTGACGCGGTCGAGAATCACGGGCCCCCAGCCGGGCAGCTTGGAGTCGACGAGAACAACGCCGGCGTCTGTCACGAGCACGGCCGTGTTGCCGCCGCTGAAGGCGTCGGCCGGCACGCGGTCCGATCCCGTGATGACGTACAGGTTCTCTCTGACGTGTTCAATCTTCGTAGCGTGCAGCGCTAGCGGCGACAGCGGCTGCTGCGGGACCACCGCGATCGACACCGCGGCGGCCCCGAGCAAAGCCGTCAGAACAGCGCCGCGCGTCATGGAGACATGCGGCTCGAGGCCGGCGGATAGTTGCTGAGAATCTTCGCGACCGTCTTGTCTACTTTCTTGTCGATCTCGTTTGGCTTCCAGTGCGAGTGGACGCGTCTCACGCCGCTCCCGCGCCACACAACGTCGCCGCTCTTCGCGTCGACGATGTTGATGACCAGGGTGTTGTACTGAAGGTTGCGCTCCTCGAAGGTCGTCGCCCCCCAGCCGCCCCAGTAGCCGCCGCCCCAGCCCCAGCCGCCGCCCCAGTAGCCGTAGCCGCCGTACGGGGGCCAGTAGCCGCTGTTGTAGGCCGTGACTTCCTTCCGCATCTCGACGGTCATCTTCGGGATGACGAGGACGTCCGGATCGCGGTCGACCTGACGCAGCCCTCGCGCCGAAAGCGTGCTGGCAATGCTTGCGATGACGCGCTGGTCGACAAGCGGGTTGTCGGACGCGGTTTCCTGCTTGATCGCGAACGAATTGACGTGCGCGAAATTCGTCGCCCGGTTGAAGTCGTACGTAACGTCCTGCGCGCCGGCCGGCGCCGGCATCACGCCGAGCAGCGTCCAGGCGGCGATGTGAATGACGTATTTCATCGGCTCACCTCCGGTCCTGCCCCTCGAACGCGCAATGCGCCTGCCAGCGGCTCCGGGCGCTGTCGCCGGACTCGACGGCCGCCCGCTGACGGGATGTTGTGAGTCTTGACGGTGAATGGCCGCGCCACAGTGCCCCTCCACCGCTAGGGTGTCGAGTCGCGGCTGGCAACGCCGTTGCTCCAGTCGAGGCCGACATAGGAGGAACCACCATGAAATGCATCTCGACAGCAGCGATATGCGCCTTCGCCGTTGGGCTGTCCGTCGCGCCCTCGTTCGCGCAGGACCTCGCGAGAGGCGCCAAGGTGTTCGCCGACCAGAAGTGCGGCTTGTGCCATTCGATCGAGGGGAAGGGCAACGCCAAGGGCCCGCTCGACGCAGCCGGCGCGAAACTCTCCGCGGCGGAAATTCGCGAGTGGATCGTCGATCCGGCGGCGATGACCGCAAAACAGAAGGCCACACGAAAACCGCCGATGCCCGCGAAGTACGGGTCGCTGTCGAAGGAGGATCTCGACGCGCTGGTGGCGTACCTCGGCTCGTTGAAAAAGTAGGACTCGCTGAGGCTCGATGCGAGCGCTCGAGGCTAGTACGGCCGCGATACCTGCCACATCACGCCAGGCCTGTGATGGGCCTGGCGTGCGTCCGATGACTATTTCTTCACACCGGAAGTCGCCCGCACGTCGCGCCCCAGCGCGCTCGTGAAGGTTCGGGCTTCGGCCGTCATCGTCACGTGCGCCGTGCCCATGACGACGTCGCGGGCCGACACCTTCGACCCGTACGCGCGCGCGTTCGCGGAGCCGTCCGGCCGCAGCGTGCCGCCGGACAGGTTCACGCCGGCGAAGAGGCCTTTCGACCGCGAATACGACAGCATCTCCGCCGACATCTGCGCGTCGGTGGCGGCGCTGGCCGCGCGCCCGACCGGCCCCGCCGCAATCGACGCGTCCGCGCCGAGCGTCGTCTTGTTGCCGAGCAGTTTGCTCACGCCGCTCTCGTTCATCACGAGCAGCACGAGCGCGGTCGACGAGGCTCCGATCTGCAGGCCGGCGCTGCCCTTGGCCAGCTCCATGAACACCGGCGCACCCCACGCGTTGGCCCGCCGGCAGCTCATGACGCCGTCTCCGAACTCTCCGCCGACGATGAACGCCGCCTTCTTGAGCGCCGGAACGACGACGACGCATTCCGCCTTCTTCCAGACCGTCTCGGGGATCCCGTCGTCGCCGGCGTTTCGGGCGTCGCGCAGCACCGTCGCCGCTTCGTTGAGCAGCTTCACGTCCGAGTTCGAGGGCTGCGCGATTGCCGACGCCGCCGCGAGACCCACCGACACGCCGACCACCGCGATGATGACTCTCATGATGCACCTCCGTCTGACTGCAGCACTTCTTCGTCGATACGCCGCCGAAGATCGGCGAGCAGCTCGCCGATCGAAATCCCGCGTCGCGACGCGCTCGCACCGGCCCACTGCAGCAACGCCCACATCGTCAGCACATCGAGGCCCGCACTGCTGATCGCGAGCGTGGAACCGCATGGGCAGTTTGCGTATGAGATCGCGCCCACCAGCCGTTCGGTGGATGCCGTCGCCGGATCGTCGACGTTGAGGGGATTGCCGAGATGCGTCGTGCGCCGCAGGTAATCGGGGAGCGAACCGTATTGCCGCCCGCAATTGGCGCACAGCTTGGGAAACTTGGACTCGATGTGGTCCCGAACGATTGCGACGACTTCTTCGTCCGACAGCATAACCAACAGCGGCGATACGCCGTCGCTCCGATAACCGCACGGGTCGTGCCAGACCCATCGCCGGCGCGCGGAAACGCTCGGCCGTACTCGTCGGATCACGATGCGTTGTCGCGTCGGCACGCTGGTTGTGAGTGCGCGGAATGTTCGAACGCGGTGCGCGCGTGTTTCGGAAGCGGTCCTGTCATTGCAGCCGCACCCTGCGGATACCGAGAGGAGGTACCCCATGGTCCGATACCTATACAGTGCCATCGTCGCCGGACTTCTAACGCTTGCTGTCGCTGCGATTGCCGTCCAGCAGGGACACGCGCAGAACTTCCCGACCAAAGACGCGTATGTCACTGTCACCGGCTGTCTGCAGCAGGGCCTGAAACACCGGCTCGTGTTGACCAACGCGACGACCGACAACATCGCCAGCGTGACGGAATCCGCGTGCAGTACTCCGATTGCCGAGCCGCTAGTTGAAGTACACGACATCCACGAGTTCAAGGTGGATCCGGCCCTGATCGGTCACTGGGTCGAAATGAGCGGTCGACTTGAACACTTCGACAAGCACGACAATGCGAGGAATCCGCGTGAGCTCCACGTGAGGACCTCCCGCGCGGTGCCGGTTGTCGTCCCGCGCGCTGCGGAGATCCCGGCGCCCCGCGAAGCGCCGCTGGCGATGGCACCGCCGGCCCCCGCGCCCGCGCCGATTGCACCGGAAGAGAAGCCCGTGCCCACGAGCGGAACGGTGGAGAAGCTGCCGAAGACGGCCAGCCCGCTCCCGTTGGCTGCCCTCTCGAGTGTGCTCGCACTGCTCGGGGCGCTCACGTTCCGGTTCGGGCGGCTTCGGCTGGAAGGACGCGGCTAACCCTGGTTCCGGGAGCGGGCGACGCTTAACGCCCGCTTCCTTTGTGCCTCCGATCACAACATTTCGTGAGCATCACAGCCATTCGTGAGGTGGGAAGCGTGTTTTTACGCGCCACGGCCGGCTCAGCGTTGGCAGCAGAGTTGCTCGAGCCGCGGCGGCCATGAACCGCACTCCACTTCGCGTCCTCCTCGCCGAGCCGCATGACGACGCACGCGGCATGTACGGCGAGTACTGCCGGCAGCGCAACGTCAGTCTCGAAGAAGCGCGCGACGGCCGTGAGGCCCTCGCCAAGGCGCTGGCGCAGGCCTACGACGTCATCGTCATCGAAGTGCGGCTGCCTGGCATCAGCGGCGACGACTTGATCGGCCTGCTGCGCCGCGACCCCTCGACGAGCGGCACCCCCATCCTTGCTGTGACGACCGACTCGTGTCCGATCCTCGCCGACCGCGTGCGGAGAGCCGGCGCCGACGGGGTCCTCGTCAAGCCGTGTCTGCCGCACGCCCTGTTGCTCGAGATTCGCCGGCTGCTGCGGCGGTGGACCGCGACCTCGCAGACGCCGATGGTCCGAATCAACCCCGATCCCGTCCGCCCACGCCCGCTGTCGCGGCAATTCAGCCGGCACGAAACGACGCATCCCCCGACGCCGCCGCCGACGCTGATTTGCCCGGCGTGCGACCGGCCCCTCGCTTATCAGCGCACGCAGATCGGCGGCGTGAACGAGCATCACACCGAGCAATGGGACTACTTCGAGTGTCCCACCGGGTGCGGCGCCTTTCAGTACCGCCAGCGAAACCGCAGGCTGAGAAAAGTCTCGTAAACCGGCCCCACCCGCCTTTTTTCGCCTCCGTTACATCCAGCGGGCACTTGCCGCCGTAGAGGTGTGAGGAAACGCGATCCCAACAAGGAGGATCCGACCGTGAAGAAGACCGCACTCGTGACCATAGTGGCGGCGCTGGTGGTGTTCCAGATGCTGCCGGGCAAGGCGTCGAGCCATCGCGAGGCCCCG
>Ga0075425_100003947_pt1 | contig 15183 bp, 13 predicted proteins | sample SoiMethybrSBSTD4_FD_75300 | JGI IMG/M metagenome (GOLD analysis project Ga0075425, IMG submission 75300) | Bulk soil microbial communities from a Populus tree surrounding site in Tennessee, USA - Soil MetaG P. TD hybrid SBSTD4 | ecosystem: Environmental > Terrestrial > Soil > Tree plantation...
CCGACGTCATAGCGCAGGTCGTTCAGGTTGAAGTCCCACGCGTTGTTCCACACGTTGCCGGCGTCGGCAAACGCGACCCCGGTCAGGTTGCCCCAGATGGGCACGCGCACTTCCAGCGAGCTCTGGACCATCGTGTGCCCGCCGACGGGCAGCCCGTCGAACAGCGGCGCCACTTCGAACCGCCCCCACCCGCGCAGGCTGTCGGCGCCGCCGAGCCAGTAGCGGCGGTAGAACGGCACGAGGAGGTTTTCATCGCTGAACGACCCGATCGAGCCGCCGCGCACCTTCACCGCCACCAGCGCGCGATCGGTGATCGGCTGGAAGTAGCGCCCTTCGAGGATCGTCTCCGTGAACCGGAAGTCGCCGCCGAGGAACCGGTTCGCCTGCTCCACGTGCGCGTTGAGCAGGTAGCCGCGCCGGGCGTTGATCGTGCTGTCGGTCGTCCCGCGCGTGGCGTCGAAGGCGAACGACGACAGGGTGCCGTGCGCGTGGCCGTTGAGCGGATCGAAGCCGAGCGCGATCAGCGTCTTCAGGAACGTCGGGTCGCGCAGCGCTTCGTCCGCGACCGTGTAGTCCTGGAACTCGTTGACGTAGGCGACCGACAGCGTCGAGCCCGCGGTGCGCTGCGAGAACGGGCCGGGACGCGGCAGGATGTGCTGGACGATCGCCCGTCCGCCGGTGGTCGTCAGCGTGTAGGCCGGCTCGTTGCGGTGCCACGCCTGCGCGGTCAGCTGCAGGTTGTTCCGCGGGCCGAAGAAGTAGGGCTGGCGGAAGTTCGCCGCGCCCCCCTTGCTGAGCGCCGAATAGCTCCCCTCGAGCTGCATCGTCCGCGCGCCGCCGAAGAAGTTGACGTGCCGCCAGTCGGCCGAGACCCGCGCCTTCTCTTCCGATCCGTAGCCGACGCCGAAGTTGACCTTGCGGTGCTTGCCCTCGGTGACCGTCACCTTCACCGGCACCGTGTCCGGCTGCTCCCCCTCCGGGACCTGCGCTTCGACGTTGACGAAGTCGAACGTCTCCAGCCCGTACAGGCGGCGCTGGCTCTCCTCCACCTGGCTGAGGCGATAGCGCCAGTTCGGCCTGAACGTCAGCTGCCGCTTGACGACGTTGTCGCTGACGCTGGTGTTGCCGTCGACGGTGACCTCGCCGTAGCGCGCCAGCTTGCCGGGCGTCGTGGTGATGGTGACGATGCGGGCGTGATCGTTCGAGCCGGGACGCTCGGTGAGCCGGACCGTCGCATAGGGGAAGCCGTGATCCTTGATTTCGTCGAGCGCGGACTCGCGTGAGGCCTGCGCGACGGCGCGATCGAGCGGCGCCTTCTCCTTCAGCGCGAGCCGGTCCTTCAGCTCCTGCAGATGATCCGGCGGCAGCGCCTCGAAGCCGACGTATTCGATCTGCTCGACGAGAATCGGCTGCCCTTCCTCGACGGTGACGGTGACGGCGACCGCGTCCTGCGTGTCGTTCATCTTCACGTCGAAGGAGCTCACCTTCGCATCCGGGTAGCCGCGATCGCGGTAGAACGCGACGATGCGTTTGAGGTCGGCGTCGAACTGCTCGCGCGTGAAGTAGTGCTTGGCGCCCCACGGCAGCTTCGAGCTGCCCTGGGTGGCGAGCACCGACTTGAGCTGCCCGGCCTTCACCGATTTCACGCCGTTGAACTTGAACGACGTGACCTTGATCGGGGACTGCTGTTCGAGGCAACCGGCCACCAAGCCGAGCAGGAGGCAGAGGGCCGCGACGGCGGGCCAGCGGCGCGAAAAAAGAAAAAGCACGTGATGAGGTGCAACCACATCACGTGCCAACGGTGTGCGGATTCGCCCCGCGCGAGGGGGCGCGGCTATTCGCGTGTGATCTCGGGCTTTCCGCCGGAGACCGACAACATCACCCCAAGCCCGACCGCAATCACCAGGCCGATCACGACCCAGACCGGTGACACATGTCGGAGGACGCCGCCATACCAGAGGGCAGCAAGCGCGCCCGCCAGCAGGATGAAGTACCCGACGAGATACATGTTGATGAATCGCATGGACACCCTTTCGGGCAGGCGGAGCGCCGGGGAGCGCCGCTCCGCCTGTACCGGTCCGAGTTACCGCTGCAGCGTGACGGTGAGCGCGGCGCGGCGGTTCAGCCGGCGCGTCTCCTCACGCGAGTTGTCGTACTTGGGCCGTTCCTCGCCGTAGCTGACGGTGCGGAACCGGCTCGCGCTGATGCCGCGGCTCACGAGGTAGTCGCGGACCGAGTTGGCGCGGCGCTCGCCGAGCGCCAGGTTGTACTCGGCCGTGCCGATGTTGCAGGTGTGCCCTTCGATCAGCACGTTGATCGTCGGATCCTTCTGCAGCGCGGCGACCGCTTCGTCGAGCGTGCGGACCGCTTCCGGACGCAGGCTGTATCGGTCGAAGTCGAAGTGCACGTCCTCGAAGACGATTGGCGCCGCGACCGGCGGACGTGTCACCTGGATGTTGACGGTATCGCTCGCGGTCTTGCCATCGGTCGGGCAGGTCACGCGCACGGTGACCGGCACGGTGCCTTCCTGGTTCGGCGCGGTCCACGGCGTGGTCTTCTGGCGGCCGTTGGTGAACGTGCCCGCCGGCGCGCTCCACTCGTAGGTCACCGAGCAGCCGATCGAGTCAGTCACGACGGCGTCGACGGTCGACGTCTTGCCGACTTCCACCGAGCACGGGTTGCACGACGCGCGCACCGACAGCGTATGTTCCGGCGGGGCGGGCGGCGGCGGCGGCGGAGCCGGCGGCGGCGGCGGCACGTAGATGCGCACGCCGGGGTGATAGCCGATGCGGCCGACGATGTCCATGCGGTCGCCCGCGCCGTTGGTGAACTGCGACAGGAACTCGTCGCGGCTGTCCATGTTCGGCCGCCACGTCCACCCGAGTCCGGCGAAGAACCCGCCGCTGGCCTGCCACGTCAGCCCGAGATCGATGTTGACGGGAGAGTTGATGTCGGAGGCAAAGTTCGGGTTGATGAACGAGCCGTCGGTGCCGATCAACTGCACCTTCTGCACCAGCGTGCCCTTCGAGTACTTCTCGCCGTAGAGCTCCGCGGTGAAGCGCAGGGCCTTGCGCGAGGGGAAGCCGGCGCCGAGGCCCCAGCGGAAGCCGTTGGTCTCTTCCACGAGGTCGGGCGCGCCGCGCGTGATGAAGCCGGCGTAGCCGGAGACTTCGACGCGCTGGTTGATCTCCTTGCTGAGCACCGCGTCGAGCAGGAAGTCCACCTTGCCGGTGCTCGAGGCCTTCTCGGGATCGTCACTGCCGGTCGGCAGCTTGATCATCGGGCGCAGGGCGAAGGCGAACGGCTTCTGGTGGAACTCGGAGGCGAGATTCCACTTCAGGCCGATCCACAGATCGCCGAGGTTGGTGCCGCTCCACGTCGTGTTCATCAGCGGGTTGTCGGGCACGACGCCGCCCGCCTGGGGGATCGCCGGCACGAACAGCGGCCGGATGTCGCGATCGATGCGGTTCACGAGCACCCAGGAGGCGAAGATCTCCGCCCGGTCCGCGATGCCGTATCCGAAGGTGAGCGGCCAGTTGGAGACGTCGGTGAAACCCTGGTTGTCGTCGAAGTTGACGCGGTACGCGCTGATCGACCATCGCTTGCGCGGCAGCACTTCGCCGGTCGGGACGTTCCAGAGGCCGGTGTCTCCCATGAAGGTCGTCGTCGCGGGACGCGTCTGGACGTCGCTCGAATTCATGGACGACGACGTCTGGCCGGTGGTCTGGCTGCTGCCTGACGTCTTTGTGCCGCTGGCCGTCTGCGCCGACGATCCTGTCGTGGGCGCCTGCGGCGAAGTCTGGGCCGCAGCCACGGACGCCACAGTCAGCGTCAACGCGGCGGCGATCGTTACGCGATTCAACATACGCACATCTGCCTCCAACTCACACACGTTCCCGGGCCCCGGGACCTTCCCGCGCGACCCGAGCGGCCGCTATTCGATGATCGCATCCGCCGCAATGGCGGATGTGTCGGTCGGCTCTACCAGCCGTCCGCGGCCGCCGCGGCTGATCTGCCCTCCCTTGCGGCCGGCATTGCGCGCTTCATCCGACGTCCACTCGTGCGCGGTCCCCTTCTGGTGGGCGGCCCGTCCACCCTTGCTCGCGATCTCACGCTGCTTCTCCGGAGACATGGAGGCGAAGCCGCGGCGTTCCTTGCGCTCACCATTCATCATAGTACGGTCCTTTGTCTGAGCGGTCATAGTTTTACCCCCGCCAACGCCCGAGCCGTCGGTCGCCCGCACCACGTAAGGGGTGGGGTCGGGTTCCGCCGGGGGGTCTTGAACGGGCGCAGGACTCGGTTCCGTGGGCGGAGTCTCTGGCGTGTCTCGCGGATCGAGGGGCCCTTGCGATCCTGGTTCTTTTGGCTCCGTCACACAGTTCTACCGCCGGGCTGTGAATCAAACCCTATGCCACAGCCCGACTCGACCGCGCCGTCTGCCGCGCTTGCAAGTGGCTGAAAAACGCCGGGATATCGCACTGACTGTCGAGGAGGCCGATCCGGGATGGAGCGAATTGCTACACGGGGCATGCGTTAGCAATACATGAGGTTCGGAATGAATTACCATGTCCTTCATGCCGTCCCGCATGGTCATGTGCAAGAAGCTCCAGCGCGAATTACCCGGTCTCGAGGCCCAGCCCTGGCCGGGCGAGCTCGGGCAGCGCGTCTACGAGAACATCTCCGCCGAAGCCTGGAAATTGTGGGAAGAGCGCATGAAGATGATTCTCAACGAGTATCGGCTCATGCCGTGGCAGAAAGAAGCGCAGCAGCTGGTCGCCAAGCACATGGAAGATTTCTTCTTCGGCGAAGGGGCGGCGCTGCCCCCGGGCTACGTGCCGCCGCAAGGCAAGCAGTAGTCAGCGATTCACCCCGACGTCGCGGGTGATGGCGAACTGCAGCCGCCGATGCGCCTCGCGGACCGACGCCTCCGCGTCGGCGGGCAAGACACCGCGTGAAAAAATGAACCCCAGGTAGCTGCCCGCTTCGGGCAGCGGCTCCAGGAGCTGTCCGGGTTTTGCCGTGATTGTCACGTCGGTGACACCCGCTACCCGGCGCGCCTCCTCGTCTCCGCTGACGCCTTTGAACATCCCGCGCTGCCCGATCGGGATCATCATGACCGCTGCCGCGCGTGCCTCCCGCGAGTAGTCGTGGATCGGCCGCCCTACCGCGTGGTGCAGCAGCACCTCCTCCAACGAGTGCTCGCCGCCGCCGCGGCGCGAGAACGTGAGCACGCGGGAACAGATGCCGCCGATCGGCCGCGCCGCCACTTCGAGCACGTACACCTCCTCATCGGCCGCGACGCGGCACTCGGCGTGGACGGGTCCATGACGCAGCCCCAGCGCCACCGCGGCCTCCTGCACGCAGGCCGCCATCCGCTGCTGCAGCGTCTCCGGAACGCGCGACGGCGTGACGTAGATCGTCTCCTCGAAGAACGGCCCCTCGAGCGGATCGGGCTTGTCGAAGGTCGCGAAGACCGTCAACGAACCGTCGGTCAGCGCGCCTTCGATCGCGAATTCCCGGCCCGGGATGTACTCCTCGACGAGGATCGCGGCCTCGAGGCCGGATCGCGCGGCGCGGATCTGCGGGCGCGCCAGGAGCGCGGCAATGCGCGCCGAGGCGGCGGCGAAGGCGTCCGCGTTGTCGGCGCGGATGACGCCGCGGCTGCCGGAGAGGCCGAGCGGCTTGAGCACCATCGGGAAGTCGAGGCCCGACTCGGGCGGCGGCTGTGCCGCCGGGCCGTCGCCGCCGTCTTCGATGTGGAGGGTCGTGAACCGCGGCGAAGGCAGGCCGGCGGCGGCGAGCGCGGCGCGCGAGCGGCGCTTGTCGATGCTGGCGGCGGCGCCCGCCGGCGTGTGCCAGCGGATGCCGAGCGCCTCCGCGGCGCGCGCCGCCAGCGGCACCGGCTGATCCCCGACCGCCATCACGCCGTCCACGGGAGATTCCCGCGCCCGCGTGACGATCGCCGCGACGGACGCGTCGATGTCGTGAAACCTGACGGCGACGGCGCGGTCCTGCCAGGGATCGTCGAGGCGATGGCAGCGGTCGGTTGCAAACAGCAACTCGAAGCCGAGCCGCTCAGCCGCGTCGTTGAATGCGCGAAGCTGATAGCCGGTCGTATGGGAGAGCAGCAGAACTCGCATGTGCCGGTGCTAAGGGTGCTAAAGGTGCAAGGGTGCTAAAGGTGCTGGTGCGGCGCGCTGCGCGCGCGGTGCCACGGTGCTACGTGGTGCTTGGGGTGCGGCGCAGCACCTGTAGCACCACTATCACCATAGCACCGGCACCTTTAGCACCTTTTGCACCCTTAGCACCCTAGCACCGACACGCGTCAGATCAGAGCCACCTGCTCTGTAGTGGGCTCCGCTCAACAGTACCAGGGCTCGTTCAGGTACGGCACCGCCGCGCGCGAGAGCAGCGGTTGGCGCGGCGCCGCGGGCGCTCCCGCGGCTTCGTGCGCGATCTCCCAGACGCGCGCGAAGATCTCGTCACGCGGCGCGTTCAGGCGGCTGCCCACGAGCTGCTCGAGCCGCTGCTGCAGGGCGTCGACGCGCGGGTCGGCGTGCTTCCAGATGCACGTCAGCGAGCGCGGGTCGAAGCGCTCGATGCGCGCGCGCACGGCGTCGAGCTCCAGCATGCGCGACGCCTGCGGGATGAGCAGCCGGATCGCGTACTGAATGGGCGACACGGCGCCGACCAGCCCGAGCCGATCGATCTCGCGCAGCATCCCGAGGTAGCCGTCGATCGTCGTCCACGGCGTGAACGCCACGAAGGTGGGCGACAGCGCCAGGCCGATCGAGGCGCAGTGCCGCACCACGTCCACGAACTCGGCGTGCGTGTGCCCCTTCTCCAGCTTCTCCAGCACCCGGTCGTCGAACGATTCCACCGCGGTCGTCACGAAGGCGCATCCGGTGGCGACCAGGCGCGGCAGCAGCGCGGCCTGCTGCTTCAGGTGCTCGACCTTGATGGTTGCGTCGTAGGTGACGCCGGGAAACTCCCGCGCGAGCGCGTCGACGATGGCCAGCGCGTGCGTGGGGCCGTTGAAGAAGTCCGGATCGCCGAAGGTGATGTGCTGCGCGCCGGCGGCCACCTGCGCGCGAATGTCGGCGAGCACGACATCCGCCGCCACCGCGCGGAACCGGCCGTCGTAGACCGGGACGATCGGGCAGTGCCGGCAGCGATGCTTGCAGCCGCGCGTGGCTTCCGTGTACCCGACCGTCCGCCGCTCCCCGCCGACCTGGAGCGACGCGTAGCGCGTCAGCGGCGGCAGATCGGATCGGTCGGGCGTGATGAAGGCGACGCGCGGCAGCAGCGGAATCACGCGTCTCGTGGCTGCCGCATCCGTGGCGTCCGCCGCACCCGTGGCGTCCGCCGCACCCGTGGCTTCCGCCGCACCCGTGGCTTCCGCCTTCAGGCGGAAGTTCTCCGCCACCGCGAGCAGCTCCGGCTCGAACTCCGGCCCGAGGATCGTCTGCACGCCGTGCTCGCGCAGGACCGGTTCGTTGAGCGGCGCATAGAGCCCGTAGGCGCAGACGTGCGCGGACGGATTGATCGCCCGCACGCGATCGATCACCGGCACCGCCAGCCGGGTGGCCGTGTGCATCGGCAGATAGAACGCGACCAGGTCCGCCGCCCGCACCGCGTCTTCGGAGAGCTTGCTCCGCGTCAGATCGACCGACGTGACGTCGTGGCCCGCCCGGCGCAGCCACGCCGCGGGCGACGCCAGCCCGAACGGCTGGCGGCCGAGGTCGTACGTACTGATCAGGAGGACGCGGGTCACCTCACCCATGGTATGTCGGGCGCGCGGTAGAAATTGATGCCGAGCGCCGTCCACCTGGGCCCCTGCGCGCCGAGGCGCTGGCGGAAACTGCCCCAGCTGCGGCGCTCCTGCGGCGTCCAGCCGATCTCGGCGATCGCGGCCAGCCTCGGAAAGGCGAGGAACTCGACGTCACGCAACGCGGCGGCGGTCTCGGACCAGAGCGCGGCCTCGACGCCGAGGACCGCGCCGGCCGGCGCATCGGCGACGATCCTGGCCGGGTCCCAGTCGTACGCGCGCTGGACGGAAATCAGCGACGCCCATTTCAGCCCCAGCGCCGTCTCCTCGTCGTATTTCATGTCCACGTAGGCGCGATCGGCCGGCGACAGGATCAGTTTCGGCGCCCGCGCCACCTCCCCCTTCGACGCGTCGGGCCGCCAGTGCTGCACGATGGACGAGGGCAGCAGCGTGGTGGCGGCGATCTCGTCCCAGCCGATCATCTGCTTGCCGTGCTTCTGGACGATCGTCTGCACGCGCTCGACGAACGCCTTGTATTGCGCCGGCGTCAGCGTCTTGACCTCGTCGCCGCCGGCGTGGAAGTAGGCGCCGGGCGTCATCGCTGCGATCTCGGTGACCAGGTCGTCGATGAAGCGGTAGGTGACCTCCTTGTCGACGCAGAGCGAGCTGTAGCCGACCTCGGTGTCGAACCGCGGCGCCGGCGCCGTGCCGCTGCAATTCAGCTCCGCGTAGGACGAGAGTGCGGCGTTGGTATGCCCCGGCATGTCGATCTCGGGGACGATCGTGACGAAGCGGTCCGCCGCGTAGGCGACCAGCTGCGCGTACTGCGCCTGGGTGTAGAAGCCGCCCGGCGTGCCGCCGACTTCCGACGTCCCCCCCTTCGTGGTCAGGTCGGGCCACTTCTTGATCTCGATGCGCCAGCCCTGGTCGTCGGCCAGGTGCAGGTGCAGCCGGTTGATCTTGTGCAGCGCGAGCAGATCGACGTAGCGCTGCACCTCCTCGACGGTGAAGAAATGCCGTGCGACGTCGAGCATCGCGCCGCGCCACTCGTAGCGCGGCTGATCGCGGATGGTCAGCGCCGGCAGCGTCACGGGTTGCGGCTTGTCGTAGTAAACGGCCTGGTACTCGCTGGCGGGCGGCAGGAGTTGCCGGATGGTCTGGACCCCGTAGAAGAGGCCGGCGGCGGTCGGCGCGACCAGCAGCAGCGACTGCGGGCCGATGGTCAGCTGGTAGCCTTCGGCGCCCAGGGTCTTCTGCTGCTCGTCGAGCCGCAGCACGATGCGCCCTTCGCCGGTCGCGCCGGCGTCGGTATTGCGCGGAATGGCGATGCCCGTCGATCGCCGGATGAGATCGGCAAGCTGCTGCGCCACGCGCTGCGCCGCCTGATCCTGGGTAACGACCGCCAGCACGGTGCGATCGCCGATCGTGAACCCGCCGCTGGCGCGCTCGAGGCTGGCCGGCAGCGGCACGAGCGAGATCTCACCCCGCGCCGCCGCCGCGGTTGACGGCGCCGTCGCCGGCTTCGGCGCGCCCGCGCACGCCGCGACGACCATCGCGATCGCACACCCGACGATCGACGCGCTGCGTTTCTTCATTCAATCATCCGCCTTCCGCGTTGCCCGTTGCCCGTTGCCCGTTGCCGGTTACCGGTTACCGGTTACCGGTTACCGGTTACCGGTTACCGGTTACCGGTTAGCGGTTACCGGTTGCCCTCTCCCTGCCCTATCCCTTTGCCCTAATTCCTCTGCCCTCTCCCTATCCCTCTGCCTCTGCCCCCAGCCCTTCGTTAGGTTACACTCCACGGCAATGGCCATGCGCGCCCCCTCGTTCCAGCCGCAAGTCGACACCAGCTTCTTCGGTCATCCGCGCGGCCTCGCGACCCTGTTCTTCACCGAGATGTGGGAGCGCTTCAGCTACTACGGCATGCGGGCGCTGCTCATCCTGTTCATGACCGCGCCGCTCGCCAGCGGCGGGCTCGCGTTCGACACCGCCACCGCCGGCGCCATCTACGGACTCTACACGTCGATGGTCTACATGATGACGCTGCCGGGCGGGTGGATCGCGGATCGGCTGATCGGCCAGCGCCGCGCCGTGCTCTACGGCGGGATCGTCATCGCGAGCGGCCACTTCAGCATGGCGTTCCCCTCGATCGCCACCTTCTATCTCGGCCTCTTCCTCATCGTCATCGGCACCGGCCTGCTCAAGGGAAACGTCAGCGTCATTGTCGGCCGGCTCTACGCGAAGGACGACATCCGCCGCGACGCCGGCTTCTCGATCTTCTACATGGGGATCAACACCGGGGCGTTCATCGCGCCGCTGGTGTGCGGCTGGCTCGGGCAGAAAGTGAACTGGCACTTCGGATTCGCCGCGGCCGGCATCGGGATGGTGCTCGGCGTCGTCCAGTACGTGCTCGGCAGCAAGCACCTCGGCGATGCGGGGCTGCATCCCGCGCCCGCGGAATCCCCCGAGGCGGCCGCGCGCCTGCGCAACAGGGCGCTGATGGTCGGCCTCGCGTTCCTGGCCGTCGTCGCGGTGCTCGGCATCGGCGCCTACACCGGATCGATTCCCGTCACCGCGAAGCAGATCGCGGACGCCGCCGGCGTGATGCTGCTCGCCATCGTCGTCGTCTTCTTCGCGTGGCTGCTGACGAGCGGCAACTGGACGCCGGAGGAGCGCAAGCGGATTTACGTGATCGGCGTGTTCTTCCTGGCCGCGGCGCTCTTCTGGTCGGTCTTCGAGCAGGCGGGCTCCTCTTTGAATCTGTTCGCCGACCGCAACACCCGCAACGTGGTCCTCGGGTTCAATTATCCGAGCAGCTGGTTCCAGTCGATGAACTCGCTGTTCCTGATCGTCTTCGCGCCGATCTTCGCGTGGCTGTGGATCCGCATGGCGAAGGCCGGGCAGGAGCCGTCGACGCCGGCGAAGTTTTCGTTCGGCCTGATCCTGGTCGGCGCCGGCTTCGCGATCCTGATCTGGGCGGCGCGCATGGCCGAGCAGGGCGTGCAGGTCAGCCCGATGTGGCTCACGCTCACCTACCTGCTGCACACCTGGGGCGAGTTGAGCCTCAGCCCGGTCGGCCTGAGCGCGATGACCAAGCTGGCGCCGGTGCGCATCGGCGGACTGATGATGGGCGTCTGGTTCCTCGCGACGTCGGTCGGCAACTTCATCGCCGGCCGGATCTCGGGCTTCTACGAGTCGCTGGCGCTGCCGATGCTCTTCGGCGCCGTCGGCTTCTTCGCGATCGCCGCGGGACTGCTGCTGTTCGTCTTCGTCAAGCCGATCAAGCGGCTGATGGGCGAGGTGCACTAGCGTGGTCCTGGAGAAGTACAAGCAGAAGCGCAACTTCACCGCGACGCCCGAACCCGCCGGCGACCCGAAGCTGGCCGCGGAGCGCGCGAAGAAGGAGCCGGCCAAGGGCCTCTTCTTCTGCGTGCAGAAGCACCTCGCCAGCCACCTCCACTACGACTTCCGCCTCGAATACAAGGGCGTGCTGCTGTCATGGGCCGTGCCCAAGGGGCCGTCGCTCGATCCGAAGACGAAGCGGCTCGCGATGCACGTCGAAGATCATCCCATCGAGTACGGCACCTTCGAAGGCGTCATCCCCTCCGGCTACGGCGCCGGCATCGTCATGCTCTGGGACCAGGGGACGTGGACGCCGCAGTCAGAAGACGTCGACGCGGCGCTGAAGAAGGGAGACCTGAAGTTCACCCTCGACGGCTACAAGCTGAAGGGATCGTGGGTGCTGGTGCGCACCGGCGGACGCTATCCCGGCGGCGGTGGCGATCGGTCGTGGCTGCTGATCAAGCACAAGGACGACTGGGCCGGCGACGTCGACATCGTCGAGTTCGCGCCCCTGAGCGTCAAGAGCAACGGCGACTTCGCCGAGATCCTCGCCGACGGCAACCCCGAGATCTGGATCTCGAACCGCCCGGCGCAAGGGGGCGAGACCGGCGCGATGTTCCAGAAGATCGTGGAGCGTGCCCTCGAAATGAAAGGCACGCCGGTGAGGAAGGATACGAAGGGGACGAAGGATACGAAGGAGCGTGCTCCACGTAAGCCTGCCGCACGCAAGACCGCGAAGGCCGCCGTGCCAAAGAAACGCCCCGCCACAAAGAAAAGCGCGGCGAAGCCGCGTTCTAAATAACGACCGCCGCGAAGCGGCGCTCCCGCCTTCGCTAAAGCTACGGCGGGCAAGCAACTGATCGTGATGACCGCTGCGAAGCAGCGCACAAATGAACTGGTAACTGGCAACTGGCAACTGGCAACTGGTAACTGGCTACTGACGATGGACAAATCCGACTACATCCTGTTCAGCGGCGCCGCTCCCGGCGCGGAAGCGGAGTTCGGCGCGTGTGCCGAGCGCCACGGCATCGAGGAAGTGAACTTCACCTTCGAGGGGCACACCGAGGCGCGCCGGCGCGGCATCCGGGTGCTCAACCACGAGGAGCTGCAGGCCGGCGACGTGAGCCTCGAGTACGTGTCGAGGCTGATGCACCGCCGTTACACCGACAGTCCGACGCTGCGCAAGGTGCTGCAGACGATCTGGTATCAGGTCAACGCCGGCCAGGAGATCTACGTCGTCGGCGTCATCCTCGACGATGGCACCGTGCGCGGCGGAACGGGCTGGGGCGCGGAGTTCGCCAAGCTGTGCAACAAGCCGCTGTGCGTGTTCGACGAGGAGAAGGTCGGCTGGTTCTGCTGGACCGGCTCGGACTGGAAGAAGCAGGGTGTGCCGAAGATCACGCATCCGCACTTCACCGGCACCGGCACGCGCAAGATTCACGAGAACGGCAAGCGCGCGATCGAGGAGCTCTTCACGAACAGCTTCGAATAGCGACGGCCGATGGCCGATGGTCGATGATCAACGGCGAGCGGTCTGCAGGACCACCTCGAACATGCGCCAGCGGCGAGCGAGCTCTTCCCGGGCGCTCGTCGGTTCTCCCTGACCCGGGCCGTCGGTGCGGGTGTGCAGCCAGCCCTGGAAACGGATGTCGTTGCCGTTCCGGTCCAGCCAATGAACGGGGCTGAAGCCAAGGCCGATGGCCGTAAAGCGATCCCGCACTTTGATCAATTCGTCCGGTTCCCCGCGTCCGTCGGCGTTGCGATCGGTCCACAGCAGGAGCCGGTCGTACAGCGCGTGCCCCTCGTGAACGGAGCCGCTTGGGACGGGCTGCGACTCTGAAAAAGTCGTCAGCAGCGCCGCGGCGGCGTTCCGTGCGTCCGGCTGCATCGCGTTGCCGACCAGTTCTCGCCCCGACGTAATCCGCCCGTCACCATTGCGATCAATCGCCAGGAAGGCCACATTGGCGCCCGGCGCCGGCCAGGACACCTGCTCGACGATCCCGTCGCCGTCCAGGTCGAAGCGCATGCCGGTATCGAACCTGGTCAAATCCAATTGCTCGCCGGCGTCGAGCGGAACGAGGAAGACGCCGATCGCTCGGTCGTTGGGGCGCGATTCGAGAGGGACGTCAAACCCGGGCGGCGGCGCCAGTGGGACGACCTCGGTCGGCCTCGAGAGCCGCGGTCCGAGGAACGGAACGAGCAGGATGATGAGCGCCAGCCTGCGCATGGCCTCAGTTTACGCCCGTCGCACCGGGCGGACGTCAGGAACCTGCCAACGCGAGTCCTGGAATGTCGCGGAAGTCGGCCGGGTTGAGGGTCCATAGCGCAGCGCCCTGCGTGATCGCACACGCGGCGATCGCGATGTCGGCCGCACGCGGCCGCGGCCGCGAGAGCTGGAGATAGATCTCCGCGGCAACCTGCGCCTCGGCAGGGCCGAACGGCACTGCCGCACTCGACGGCACCAGGCGTTCCTGGTCCGCCAACTCATCGTCCGCCCGCGGACCGCGCCACCACTCATAGAGAACGATGCTGCAGACGCCCAGCCGCACTTCGTCCGTCACCAGACGCCGCAGAGTGGGAAGCGCGACACGATTCCCGGTCAGCGCGGCGATCAGCGCCGATGTGTCGAGATGGATCATTCGGGCGGATGCCGCCGGCCGCCCTGCCGGCGGGCGCGGCGAACTTCACGAATCTCGCGCGTGACCTCTGCCTGCGGCCTGGTCGGAGGGCGTGAGGCGATCTCATCGATGGCGGCGAGCATCCGGCGGCGTTCGGCGTCGGTGAGCCGGCCGCTGCGGGCGCCGTACTCGGCGATCGCTTCGCGGACGACCAGGCTCTGCGACTTGTGCAGGCGCTCGGCGGTCGCGCGGAGCGTGCGCACCGTCTCGTCGTCGAAGGAGAAGGTCATCTTCGCCATACCTATACCATACCACCATACTCCAGGGCTCGAGATCTTCCGCCTGAAGGCGGAAGCCACGGTGAACTGGAAACTGAAGACTGAAAACCGGAAACCGGAAACCGGAAACCGTGAACCGCAAACCGCGAACCGCGAACCGCGAACCGCAAACCGGCTACGGCGCCTGCGCGATCGCGTCGAGCTCGACCCAGCGCGCCAGCGCGGTGTCGAGCTCCGCGTGGACCGCGTCGATCCGGGCGAGTACGGCGTGGATGTGATCGGCGGGCGACTTGTAGAACTCCGTTGAGGCCGCCTCCTCCTTGAGCCGGGCCTGCTCCTCTTCGAGCGCGGCGATCCTGTCGGGCAGCGCCTCGAGCTCGCGCTGCTCGTTGTAGGAGAGCCGCCGCGGACGCGCCCGCCGCGGCGCCGGCGCGGCCCGATCCTCGCTCTTCGATCCCCCGCCTTCGATCGACCCTCGATCCTCGACGCTCCGCTGCCGCAGATAGTCGTCGTAGCCTCCGACGTATTCGGCAACGCGGCCCTGCCCTTCGAACGCGACCGTGCTGGTGACGACGCGATCGAGGAAGACGCGATCGTGGGAGACGAGCAGGACGGTGCCGGGAAAGTCGCTGACCAGTTCCTCGAGCAGCTCCAGCGTCTCGATGTCCAGATCGTTGGTCGGCTCGTCGAGGACGAGCACGTTGGCGGGGCGCGCGAAGAGGCGCGCCAGCAGCAGGCGGTTGCGCTCGCCGCCCGACAGCGATTTCACCGGCGACTGCGCGCGCTCCTTCGGGAACAGGAAGTCGCCGAGATACCCGAGCACGTGTCGCGGCTGGCCGTTGACGACGAGCATGTCGTTGCCGTCGTTGACGGTGTTGGCGACGGTCTGCTCGGGATCGAGCTGCTCGCGCTGCTGATCGAAGTAGGCCACCTGCAGCCGGGTGCCGCGGCGGATCTCGCCGGCGTCCGGTTCCAGCTCGCCGACCAGCAGCTTGAGCAGCGTCGACTTGCCGGACCCGTTCGGGCCGATCAGGCCGACGCGATCGCCGCGGAAGATCCGCTGCGAGAAGTCGGCGATCACCGGCGCGGCGCCGAACGACTTGGTGATGCGGCGGACGTCGAAGACCAGCTTGCCCGACTGTTCGGACGCGTCGATGGCCAGGCGGACGTCGCCCAC
>Ga0075425_100003950_pt1 | contig 15181 bp, 10 predicted proteins | sample SoiMethybrSBSTD4_FD_75300 | JGI IMG/M metagenome (GOLD analysis project Ga0075425, IMG submission 75300) | Bulk soil microbial communities from a Populus tree surrounding site in Tennessee, USA - Soil MetaG P. TD hybrid SBSTD4 | ecosystem: Environmental > Terrestrial > Soil > Tree plantation...
CCTCAATCCACCCGTCCTTGTCCGTCACCAAGTATTCCCAGTCACCACCTTGCGGGAAGAAGCCAGGCGCTCGCTTGATCATCACGAACAGCGGACCTAGCGTGCCCGCGTCTCTCTCGAGGTGCTTCTTCGCGATGACGGCACCCACTGGGAAATGGCTCGAACGCGAAAGGCTCGCATAGACTGCCGATCCGGCGGCATTGACCGACACCTCGGCTCTCCACCGTCCGGCGAAATGTCCGCGCGACACGAACGGGACGCCCATCGAGCGGTAACCACCGAGCTCCGCGAATCCCTCCCATTTGACCTCGGCGTCGCGCGGCGTCGTCGGCGAACCGGAGCTCGCGGCACCGACGGTGGACACCCCTGGACTCGAAAGTGCGGGCTCGCGCGGGCCGCAAGCGGTCACCAGGCCGACGGCCGTCAGCGAGCTGGTGAGAGCTCGACATAGGCGGCGCCCGGGTGCACGATATTCATGAGCTCGCATGAGGAACGCCGTCCGGATCGCTTCTACCATGGCTTTGGGTCTTGCCCTCGCCGGCGGAGGGACCCCCCTCCACGAGCGCGACGCCATGGGGCAGGCGGGCGTTCGCCACGCGCAGGCGTGGCTCGGGGTGGAGCTCGATCCGACGCGCGGCGAGACGCGAGGGGCTCGCGTACGGCACGCTGTCCGCGGCTCGCCAAGCTGGAACGCCGGTCTGCGCGATGGAGACGTGATCCTACGGATCGAGGACGTCACGACCCTTGGGGCCGACGATGTGATCCGGGAAATATCCGGGCGGGCGCCCGGCACGGTCGTGCGCATCGCCGTCCTCCGGTCGGGGGCGGAAATGCCGTTCACCGCGACGCTCGGAGCACTTCCCGACGGCGACGAGGTGCTCCGTCTCGACAAGGTCGGAGTCCCCGCACCGAGCTGGAAGGGGCTGGCGCGCGTCACCGGTCCCCTCCCCGTCGCTATCGGCGACCTGCGGGGACGCGTCGTGGTGGTCGATTTCTGGGCGACCTGGTGCATGGCTTGCCGCATGTCGGCGCCCAAGCTGAGCTCGTGGCAGGCCAAATTCGGCGCCCAGGGGCTCTCCGTCATCGGCATCACCGACGATCCTGTCCCCGAAGCATCGCTCGGCGCGCAAACGTTCGGCATGAAGTACGCGGCGATCGGAACAGACCCGACGTACACGACCCAGCGCGCTTTCGGCGTGAGAGCATTGCCGACGGTGTTCGTCATCGACAAGCGAGGGGTGATCCGGGACGTCTCGGTTGGATTCGATCCCCGCAAAGAATCCGAGATGGAAGCCCTCCTCCTTCGCTTGCTCGCCGAGCCCGCGCCCTGAATGCTCGGCGTCCTCGACGATTTCCTGTGGGCGTTGCGTCGCGAGGGATTCGCGATCTCGACGCCCCAGGCGATCGACGCCGTCCGCGCCGCGCACGAAGTCGGCTTCGGTGAAAAGGCCAACCTGCGCGAGGCGATCGCCTGCGTCGTGACCGAATCCGTCGAAAGGCGAAAACGCTACGACCAGGTGTTCGACGATTTCTTCTCGCTCGAGACCACGCGGCCCCTCGAGCTGACGAGGCGCCTTCTCGGGCAAGGGTTCACCCGCACGGAGCTCGGCGCCCTGCGCGAGCTGCTTCGAGAATTCCTGGCGCCCCAGGGGGGCGGCAGGCTCCGAGCCCTTCTCAGCGGAGGTTCGGCCCTCGATCATCTTCTGGCGAGCGAGCGGGTGCAAGAGCTGCTCGGAAGGATGAGCGGGCCGATGCAAAAGGGATTTTACACGCACCGGGTGCTCGATGAAATCGGGGTCGAGAAAGCACGCTCCGCGCTCTCGGTGCTCGAGGGGGGGTTGTCCGACGCCATCGGCAGCGAACGCGCCGAGCTCCTCGTCGCGGCGCTCATGCGCGAGCTCGATCAGTCCGAGGAGCGCATTCGTCATCAGGTCGAAGAACGACTCGCCGCGCTGATCGGGGACCGCGGACCGATGTCGCGACCGTTCGCCGAGCTGTCCGAGCAAGAGATGGAAGACGTGCGCCGTGGCGTCAGGCTTCTCGCCGAGCGGCTTCGCGGCGCCGCGCGGGTGAAAGATCGCCACAAGAAGCGTGGGCGTCTCGACCCGAGCCGCACGATGCGCGCGAGCCTCGCGACGGGCGGCGTGCCGTTTCGGGCGGTGCGCAAGGACCAGCGTCGTGATCGACCGCGTCTCGTCCTGCTCTGCGACGTGAGCGACTCGGTGCGCCGCGCCGCGCGTTTCATGCTCGAGTTCGTGTACGCGATCGGCGAGTTGTTCGAGCGCACGCGTAGCTTCGTTTTCGTGAGCGAGATCGGCGAAGTGACGCGCCTGTTCGACGAGGAGCCGGTCGGCACGGCCGTCCGTCGAGCCGCCGAGTCGGTCGTCAACGTCCGAGAGAATTCGAGCTACGGCCACGCGCTTCGGGCGTTCGAGAAGCGGTACATCGAGGCGGTCGATCGACGCACGACGGTGGTCATCCTCGGCGACGGACGCACCAACTATCAACCGAGCGGCGCCGACGTCGTCCTCCGCCTTCGCTCGCGAGCGAAAAGCGTGTACTGGCTCTGCCCCGAGCCCCGCCCCAACTGGGGCATCGGCGACAGCGCGATGCCCGCGTACGCCGAAGTGGTCACCCAGGTCCTCGAGGCGGCGTCGGCGCGCGATCTGGAGCGCGCGGCTCGGGAGCTCGTTCGTCGGGGTTAGAACCTCGCGGACGCTTCGCGCTATGCTGGAGCGCCAAGATGTCAGAGGACGATGATCTCAAGCGAAGGGCGTCCGAAATCCGGAAAGGCGGAGCGCCCAAGTACCACCAGAAGAACGCCGAGCAAAAGAAGCTCTTCGCTCGCATCCGCATCGAGAGACTGCTCGACCCAGGCTCGTTCGTCGAAGACGCCCTTTTCGCCAACGCCGGCGAGGGGGACTTGCCGGCCGACGGCGTCGTCACCGGCACCGGCGCCATGTCGGGACGCACCGTCGCGGTGATGGCCAACGACTCGACGGTGAAGGCCGGGTCGTGGGGCCGACGGACGGTCGAGAAAATCATCCGCATCCAAGAGACGGTCGAAAAGCTCGGCTGCCCCCTCTTCTATCTGGTCGACTCGGCGGGGGCGCGCATCACCGATCAGGTAGAGATGTTCCCTGGACGCCGAGGGGCCGGCCGAATTTTCTACAACCAGGTCAAGCTGTCCGGCAAAGTCCCGCAGATCTGTCTTTTGTTCGGACCGTCGGCGGCAGGCGGCGCGTACATCCCCGCCTTCTGCGACGTGGTGGTGATGGTGGAAGGCAACGCGAGCATGTACCTCGGCTCGCCGCGCATGGCAGAAATGGTGATCGGCGAGAAGGTGACGCTCGAAGAGATGGGGGGTGCGAAGATGCATTGCTCGGTCTCGGGTTGCGGAGACGTGCTCGTCAAGACCGAGGACGAGGCAATCGCGTTCGCGAAGGCGTACCTCGCGTTCATGCCTCAGAATTTCCAGGGGGTGCCCGAGCTCATCGCTCCTCGCGCATCGAAGCCGCCCCCCACGCCGCTCGGCGACATCATTCCCGCCGACGAGAACAAGGCATTCGACATGATGGCCGTCGTCGATGCCGTCGTCGACGAAGGGAGCTTTCTCGAGATCAAGAAGCTCTTCGCGCGAGAGGTCGTCACCGGTTTCGCGCGCGTCGAAGGGCGGGCCGTCGGCATCGTCGCGAACCAGCCGAAATGGCTGGGGGGGGTGCTCTTCGTCGACAGCGCGGACAAGGCGGCTCGATTCATCTGGCTGTGCGACGCGTTCAACATCCCGCTGCTCTACCTGGCAGACGTGCCGGGTTTCATGATCGGAACCAAGGTCGAGCGGCAAGGAATCATTCGAGCCGGCGCAAAGATGATCGCCGCCGTGTCGGAGGCCACCGTGCCGAAACTGTCGGTCATCGTACGAAAAGCGTATGGCGCTGGACTCTATGCGATGTGCGGACCGGCATTCGAACCGGACGCCTGCATCGCGCTGCCGACGGCGTCGATCGCCGTCATGGGGCCGCAAGCCGCGGTGAACGCCGTCTATTACAACAAAATTCAGGATGTCCCGGAGGGCCCGGAACGCGAGGCGCACGTAAAGCGGCTGCGCGAGGAATACCGCGCCGACATCGATATCCACAAGCTCGCCGCGGAGCTCGCGGTCGACGCCATCGTGCCGACCGATCAGCTGCGCGCCGAGATCGCGGCACGCTTCGCGCGGTACGCGAACAAAGAGGAGCCGCGCCCGCCGAAAAAACACCTGGTGCCGCCGGTCTGAATGTACTTCCCAACGGGCCCGCGGTTCTTCGTGGCTTCGCTCGCGGTGGCGCTGCTCGCGCTCTCTTCGTCTGCGAGCGCGGCGGCGAGGCTCGACGCGGCGTTCGTCGACTCGCTCGCTCCGGGAGGGGCGCGCCGCCACCCGCTGGCCGACGCCCGAGGCAAGCTGCCCGTCGTGGTCGAGCTTCCGCCGTTCGCCGACGCGCGCGCCATGGGTCTCTTACCGCTCTCGCCCGGGCTCGCGACGCTGCGGCTCTCGCCGGACGAGCTCGCGAGCTTCGAGGCGAGCCATCCCGCGCTGCGTTTTTCGATATGGCCGCCGCTTCACCCGGTGCTCGACGAGTCGGCGAAGCTGAACGGAACGCTCGCGTACCGAGCGGCTCTCGGGGCGGCAGGGGCGCCGTTCGCGGGCACCGGCAAGGGGGTCGTCGTAGGCATCGTCGACTCGGGGCTCGACGTCGCTCATCCGGATTTTCTCGACGACTCGGGGCACACCCGCGTCGCGTGGATGCTCGATTTTTCGCGGCCCCCCTCGGGCCGACACCCCGACGTCGAGTCCGCGTTCGGTTGCAACGACGCCATGCAAAGCCCTTGTGACGTGCTCGACCGGGCGGACATCGACGCGGCCCTCGCAGCACCGGGAACCGACCGGCCGCGGGACCTGCTCGGTCACGGCACACACGTGACATCCATCGCGGCGGGCAACGGCGGCGGCGGACCGAACGCGCGCTACGTCGGAGGAGCGCCCGAGGCGATCCTCGTCGTCGCCAATGTCACCCAGGGCCCGGCCGGCGAAGCGGCCGACGTCGACATCGCCGCCGGCATGCGCTTCGTTTTCGATCGCGCCGCCGCACTTGGTCTGCCGGCGGTCGCCAACTTGAGCTTGGGAAGCGACTTCGGACCGCACGACGGCACGACGCCGCTCGAGAAGGCGCTCGCTGACATGGTGGGGCAGGACCATCCCGGGCGCGCCATCGTCGTGGCGGCAGGCAACAGCGGCGTGCTCTACCAAGGCGACCAGCCGGCGCAGAGACTCGGCGTTCACACCCAGACGCGCGTCACCTCCGGCATACCTGCTCACGCCACGCTCAAGGCATTTGCCGGCGGGGGCGAGAAGATGCTCTCCGGCAACGTTTCGCTCTGGTTGACGTTCGGCTCGAGCGACGACATCGCCGTGGGGCTCGACGCTCCAGGCGGGCTTTCGATCCCGCCGATCGGGCTCGGTACGAAGGCGCAGGCGAGCACGAGCGACAACGGCTTGCGGGCGGCGATCTACAACGGCGTCGTCGACCCGAACGTCACGCTCACCGCCGACACACGCGGTGCCATCGTCATCTGGGAGGGCGCGTGGCCGGCCGACGGGGAGACGATCCTGCATTTCGAAGGCGAAGGGTTCGTCGACGCATGGGTCGAGGCGAGGCCGGCCAGCGCGTCGGTCCCCTTCACCGAGTACTTCGAACTCGCAACGCGTGAAGGAACGATCAACGTTCCCGCGACCGCGCCCGGGGTCATCGCAGTCGGATGCACGGTGAACCGCACGCGATGGACCGACAGCGAGATGCACGATCACGACACGACGGGCTCTGCCCACTACGGGCTTCTCTCACCGGCCGACAGCACTTGCTACTTCAGCGCTGCCGGCCCGACGGCGACCGGCGCGGCCAAGCCCGAGATCTCCGCGCCGGGTGCGATCGTCATCGCCGCGATGAGCGCGGACGCCGCTCCAAAGCCGGGGAGCGCGAGTCTCTTCGACGCGCCGTCCGGAGCGTGCCCCGACGGCAACGATTGTCTGGTCGTCGATTCGCAGCACGCGGTTCTCAGCGGCTCGTCGATGTCGTCTCCGCAGGTCGCGGGGGCGGTGGCACTCCTCTTCGAACGCGAGCCCACGCTCACCCAGCCCGAGATCTTGCTCTTGCTCGAGCAGGGGGCGCGGCGTCCTCGCGGCCGCGTCGGGACGGACTATCAGCTCGGCGTCGGAGCGCTCGCCGTCGACGGAACCATGGCGGCGTTCGACGCGCGCGCCGCCGCCATCACGCGGGAGCCGGACCCGTCGCAAAGCTGGCTCTCTTTATCGAGCGGGTACACCCGCCCCGATTTGGGCTGGTCGGTCGCCGGAACCGTCGAGCTTCGCGCGGCCGACGGATCCATCGCCGACGGGTTCGACTCGCAACGATTGTCGCTCGACGTGAGCAGCGAGGGAACCGTGACGAGACCGCTCGCCCGCGTCGCCGCCGGTGTCTATCGTTTCGAGCTCCGCGCACTGCCGGACACCGGGACCCGCACGATGGAGATCGACGTTCGCTTCGACGGCATCCCCATCGGGGACGGCGACTCGCACCTCTCGGGCCACCGCTCGCTCCCGATCGGCGCCGACCGCTGGATTGCTTTCGGCTCCGCCCGCGCCTATGGCGGCTGTTCATCGTCGGGCCACGCTCCCTCGCGCGCCCCGAACGTGTGTTTCGTTGGATGGGTCGCCCTTTTGATCTTGTCGAGGAAAAGTCGTCAGGGCGCCATGGCGGCAACTGTCACGACGTATCCGTGCGGCTCGTAGGGGGAGACATCGGGGTCGAAGGGGTCGTCGAGGCGGAGGTCGCCGGTGTTCACGCCGACGAGGGCGACACCGGCGAGACCTCCGAGCTCGTCGAGGTTTCTCTCCGCCGTCGTCGATTTTTGCTGTGGAGTGATGAGCACGCGTGACACCTCCGAGCCATCGGGGCCGATTCGGACGAGCGCCCAGCGGAAGAGCACGGGCGCCTCCCATTCCATTCGAAACGCGAGATGCGCGCCGGGCGGCGCGCCTCGCAGATCGATCCAGAGATACGTCGATCCGGTCGGATCGATCGGACGCTCGGGCGACAGCCTGCGGGGAAGCGATGCGTAATCGATGCTCCAATCGAATCGGACCCGGCCGAAGGTTCCGAGAAACGCGGTTTCCGGAAAATGAACGCCGTCGTCACGCGAGCCCATGAAGAGGCGAGCCACGGCGAAGTCGACCAGGAGATCCGAGAGCGCGAGAGGAGGTGTCCTCGCCTTGAGCACGCCGCGCAGGACGTCGAAGAGGTCGGGCTCGTTCTGCCAATACGAGCTTCCCGTCGGTGTTTTTTGGCCGCCGAGCGCGGCGAGCGCAATCGGAAGGATCCCTGGCGATCCGCTGCCGAGCGTGACATCGAGGTACCAGGGGAGCGCCATCTGTGCGGCAGGACCCGCGTCGCCCGGCGATGAGAGGGCCCGCTCCGGGTGCGCTTGAAAATCGTCCATGAGGTCTGCGGTGATAGCGCCGCACGGCGCGACGAGCTCGGCGAGATAGGCCGCGTTCGATTCACGGACGACCGGATCTTCGCCAGCATCGACGCGCCACTGGATGGCGCTTGCGAACGCCCTCGCCACGAGATTGCGTCGAACGGGACCTGCCGGCGCGTCGGCGCGCAGCAATGCGAATGCGCTCGCCCGGTCGAAAGGTCCCGGCATCGGATCGTCGCGGGCGGTCGTCTCCCAACCCCCCGCGAGAGCAGTCACGTTCGGATGAACCAAGTAGACGTCGAACGCCGTGGCAACGCCGAGCGAACCGCTCACAAGACTGTCGGCCGGCGGGGAACCCGACCGGCCGCTCACAAGACTGTCCGGGAGGGGCCATGGCAGACCGAGTCCGGCCGTGAGGAGCGACGCCACGCGCTCCACGTCGGCCAGGGTGCCGAGCACGACGGAAGGAGCGATGTCGCGGGTGGCGTGAACACAGACCGGGTGTCGAAAGGAGCAAGCCGGAGGTCTTTCGGCGTCATCTCGCGGCCGCCCGATCGTGGTGGCGTAGCGCGGCCCGACCGGCAGACCGGGAGCCAAGTCGTTCGATGCAGCGGGGGGCGCGGCAAAAGTGTCCCGTGGCGCGGCGAGCCGACCCGGCAGAGCGAGCGCGACGCCCGCCACCATCAGAAATCGCCTTACATTTGACATCATTGCGAGCGGGGCCCTAAAAGGTTGGTAGGTTGACTCTACGACCCCGAGGGATGAGTTGATGGCGAATCCGCCGTTCGACGCTTCGAGAGCGGTAACGTTTGACCTCTCTCGCGGTCAAATTCAAAAAGAGAGCGAGCCTCGCTTGCTGGTTTCGGCAAACGCGCTCCTCGCGCTTTGCCAGGCGGCCGGCACCGACGCAACCACCCGGTTCGCTCACACCGCGGGCGAGGCGATCGGCGAAGCAATTGCGCAGCGGTTCGAGCGTGCGGGAACCGACGCGAAGGGGGCCGCGATCGACGCGGTCGTCGAACATCTCGCAGGAGAGCTGGCCGTCGCGGGGTTCGGCACGCTGTCGCTCGAGCGCTGGGGGCGAGCGCTGGTCTTCGTCGTCGATCGGGGGCCGGGCAGCTCCGAAGGGGACCGGTTGCTCGCTCCGCTTCTCGCGTCGGCGGTCTCGAGAGCGACCACGGTCGAAGCGCGGTGCGTCCGGTTGGACCGTGATGGGGAACGCGCGCGGTTTCTCATCACCGGGCCCAAGGGGGCCGACAAGGTACGCGACCTGCTCTTGTCAGGCGTGTCGTGGGGCGAAGCGCTCGTTCGACTCCATCCCGGGACGGCGCGGGCAGGTACCTCGTGAACCGCGATCGCAAGCTTTCGGTCCTCGAGGCCTTGCTCGCGCGGGTCCGCAATCGCGCCGCTTCGCCGCGCGCCTCGGCCCAGAGCGCATCCTCCGTCGCCGCTCCCGCAACCCCGCAGGCGCCCTCGCCCCCTTCCCTTCCAGACGAGCTGCCGGCTCTTGCACACCCTGCTGCCATCGCGTCCGCTCCTGCGGCTACCGCCTCCGCCGTGTCCCCCGTCGCCGGCTCCCCTCCGGAGAGAGAAGTACCCACCGAGGTCCGGGGGGTCTCCGCACCCCCGAGGGACGAGCTCGCGTCCGAGCCGCCGGGGCCCGAGCCAGACGAGGAAGAAGGACCGCCGTCGGCTCCGCGCCTGCGCGAAGGGCTCTCGGCGGCGGACGAACGGATCGAAGACGAGGAAGCAGAAGAGCGGGAGCAAGAGTTCCGGGAAGACGAGGGGCCCCTCAAAACACCGCCCCCCGAGTCAGGACGGCAGCACGTCGCCGCCCCCCCGGCTCCCGCGGCCGAAGCGTCCGACGAGCTCGACATTGACATCTCGGTGACGGTAACCGAGGGGGAGGCGACCCCCTCCCCCGTGCCATCCGCGCTCGGGCGCGAGTCCGCTTCACCGGCGGCCGCTCGAGGCATCGACATGGGCGCGCCGGTCCCCCGCCTTGCGTTCGTGTCCGAACCGGAGATCGACCTTCACCTTCGGCCTCAAGCGTCGCCTGTCGCCCCGCCAAGCGGAGCCGCCGCCGAATCCCGAAGCGAGCCTGCCTCAGTGCCGCCTGTCGTTCCGCTTCCGGCCGCCGAGCACCCCCCTGCGTCTTCTCCGCCGCCGGTCCGCCTGATGACGCAGCCACCCGTCGACGCCGAAAGAGGGACCGCGGCACCCGTCGAAGTGTGGGCATCGACGCACGCACCCTCGGCGCTGCGCGGCCAGGTGGCGAGCTTCGTCGGGCAGAACGCCAGCTTCGCCCCCAAGTCGTTTGGAGAGCTGCTCGACGCCAGCCTTCAGCTCGGCGAATCGTAGAATTCTCGGCCAGCCACGGTTCTCGGCTCAGGTCGAGGGGTCGAGCCAGACGACGGGTCGATCGCGCAGCCAAGTTTTTTGCCTGCGGGCGAACACCTTGGTCGCGCGGTCGATCGCCGGTCCGAGCTCCTCGCGCCCGAGTCTCCCTTCGACATGCGCGAGCACCTGCCGGTAGCCGACCGAGGACATGGGGCGAGTGTCACGGTAGCCGAGCCTGATGAGCTGCTCGACCTCCTCGATCCATCCCGAGGACAGCGCTCGCTCGGTCCGCCGCGCGATCCGCGCGAGAAGCAGGTCGGTCGGCCAGCGGATGCCGCAGAGCGCCGCGTGAAAGCGCAAGGTGCGAAAACCATGTTCACTCTGCGAGGCGGACAGCGGACGTCCACTTACCTCGAAGACTTCGAGCGCGCGGCTGACGCGCACGAGGTCATTCGGGTTGAGCCGCGCGGCGCTTGCGGGATCGACCGACGCGAGCCGCGCGTAGAGAGCGGACCGTCCCTCGGCACGAGCCAGATCCGCGTGCCGCTTGCGAACCACGGGGTCGCCGGCGGGCGCCTCGGCCAGCCCGTAAAGCAGCGCGCGCACCCAGAGAAACGTGCCGCCGCACACGATCGGAAACCGCCCGCGCCGCCTCACGTCCTCTATCGCCAGCGCGGCGCGCTCGGCGTAGCTGGCCGCGTCCAGCGGATCGGTCGGATCGATCACGTCGATGAGGTGATGTGGAACGCGCGCTCGCTCTTCGAGCGTCGGCTTGCTCGAGCCGATGTCGAAGCCACGGTACACCTGAACGCTGTCCGCGCCGATGATCTCGCCATTTTTCGCCTCGGCGAGCGCGAGCGCGAGATCACTCTTCCCCGATGCCGTAGGACCTACGACGACCGCGACCTCGGCGCCGCCGAGATCCAGCTCATCGACGGCCGACGTTGCGCTCCAGCTCATCCCAACCGATTCGCGTCACGATGGGGCGGCCATGCGGACAATGCCCCGAAAAGTCGACCTGGTCGAGACGCACGAGCAGCGCCGCCGCCTCCTCGGGCGACAGTCGGTCGCCCGCCCTCACCGACCCGTGGCACGCCATCGTGGCCAGCACCAGGTCGACGGCGTTCGAAAAGGCACGCCCGCCGGTTCGCGTGATCTCGGCGATGAGATCGCGCACGATGCTCTCCGGCTTTGCGCGCGACAAGAGACGCGGCATCGCGTGGACCGCCACGGTGGTCGGTCCGATGGCCCGCACGTCCAGACCGAGCTCGGCGATCACCCGCTGCTGCTCTTCGACGAACGCGGCGTCCTGCGCCGTCACCTCGACCGAGACGGGAAAGAGCAAGGCTTGCGTTGCGATTTCGCGACCCGCGTATGCCGTTCGGAGCCGATGGAAAGTGACACGCTCGGCGGCGGCATGCTGGTCGAGGACGTAGAGGCCGTCTTGCCCTTCGCAAAGTAGGTACGTTTGCTTTACCTGCGCGATGAAGGTGAGGCGCGAGAAGGAGGGGCGTGGCTCGGCCGCAACCTTATCGCTCTCGGTCTCGATCGAGGAGGAAGGCGTCGACGACGCTGCGAAGTTCCCGGCGGGGGACCCCGCCCGCTCGGTTCCGATCGCGTCCCCGGTCGTGAAGCTCCACGGAAGACCCGACGCGACGACGTTCTCCGCAACCGCCCCGAACCGGACAGGCGGAAAATCATTCGACGGTTCCGCTCTCGGCGGGCGATTCCACGAGCGCGTCGCCACTGGCATGTCGAATGCGCGCGCGAGCTCGTCGGCGAGGATCCGGAAAAGCGCCTCGCCGACCGCACGCCCGTCGGCGAAACGGACCTCGGCTTTCTGCGGATGAACGTTGACGTCGACGAGCGCAGGATCGATCTCGAGGTACATGACGCCGAGCGGATAGCGCCCCGCCTCGAGCACGCTGCCGTAAGCCTGGGCCACCGCGCGCGAGAGCGCCCGATCGCGGACCGTGCGGCCGTTCACGAAGAGCGTGAGCGCCGACGCGGCGGCGCGCGCCCTTTCGGGACGAGAGAGAAATCCCTCGACCCGCAGCGGCCCGCGCTCGCCCGCGCACCGCGCGAGCGGCTCGTTCCCGAAAGAACCGCGCACCCGTTCTTCGCGGTCCTTGGCGCGCAGCCACTCACGAACGACGCGCCCTTCGCGCGAGAGGACCAGCGTGAGCTCCGGACAAGCGAGCGCCGCGGCCTCGGCGACCTCGGTGATGTGCGCGGATTCGGTCGCCAGCGATCGCAGGAATTTTCGCCGGGCGGGCACGTTGAAGAACAGGTCGCGCACCTCGACGGTCGTGCCTGCCGCGCCGCCACAGGGCTTGACGCTGCTCGGACCGCCTCCTTCGACGCGTACTTCGATGCCCGTGTCGTCGCCCTGGAGCCTCGTTCGAAGCGCGAATCGGCTCACCGAAGCGATGCTCGGAAGGGCTTCTCCGCGAAAGCCATACGACTCGATGCGGGTGAGATCGGGGAGGGTGGCGATCTTGCTGGTGGCGTGACGCTCGAGGGACAGCTCGGCGTCTTCTTCTGTCATGCCGGAGCCGTCGTCGCTCACGCGCACGAGGGCGACCCCTCCTCCTTCGACGTCGATTCGAACGCGGGTCGCGCGCGCGTCGATGGCGTTCTCCACGAGCTCCTTGGCCACGCTCGCGGGGCGCTCAACCACTTCGCCCGCGGCGATTTGGTTGGCGAGGTCGTCGGGAAGACGGTGGACGACACCCATGACGCTATGCCGTAGGGCTCACGGCTCTTGCTCGCGCGCACGCTCGCCGGCCATCGCATTGAAGAAGGCGCGTACGCGCGGGCGGGTCATCGCGAACACGCCCAACGTCAAGATGACCAGCTGAAGTCCGAGCGCACCCCGGTACACCCACCAGAAGACGACCCGTTGATCGACGACCTCGGATGATGACGTCTTGACAACGGCCGGAGGAAACGTCGACCCGTCGGCGATGGCGTCGATGGCCACGGCCCGCATCGGTCTTCGCACGAGATAGTCGACGGGAAGAAAGAGCGCATACGCGACGATGGCCTGGATCGCGAGCTTTCGCGCGTGGCCGCGTCCGAGCAACGTGAGCCCGGCGCTCAGGGTAAGCACCGATCCGAGAAGGAGCTGCCCGATGGCGAGCGGCGTCACCGTCTTGCGGAATGCGAGCACCGTGTCGATGAGCGCTCCGCGACGCCTCGCCATTTCGGTGTCTTCGATGTGACCGCCGTCGGCGTGGGCGGTTTCCGGATGGTGCAGCACGTCGATCGTCTGGCACCCCTCGGTCGCGCCGAAAAGCCCGACCACCCAGACCAGGAGCAGAGCGACGACCAAGTAAAACGGCCGCTTCATGGGACCTCGGGACGGAGAAAGCGGCGGGTCTGACACGGGTCTAGCCTCTACCACGTCGTCCTCCGGGGGGCGACGGTCGCCGGGGCAAGTCTGTTGCCGTTCGGACACACGAGCCTGTCCGGCGTGTCGAGCTGGACACGGCGTGCCGAAACGTCGAGAAAAGAAACCAATAGTTTGCTACCGGCGCGCAAGATGCAAAGAATAAGGGTAGATGGCATCCCGACCGAGCGCGCGTCCGAGCCAAAAGCGAGGACGCCTGGCCTTGGCTTGCGCCGTAAGTCTCCTGTGCGGGCTTCTGTCGGCCGGCTGCGCACAGGTGCGACCCAACAGCAAACCCGAGCTCATTGGCGACGCGGCCCCCCATGACGACGCGGGCGGGCCGGGATCTCTGACCGTCGCCGCACCGCCGAAGGCCCGGGCCCTGCGCCCCGTTCCCATGTGGAGGGAGGGCAAGCCCGCGGGTGAGTTCGATGTCGCGCAGCCGCGAACGGGTCGCGAGCTGGTCATCGACCTCGGCGAAGAATGGGTTCCGTACATTTTCACGGAGCGCTCGATGCCGAACGAGCAGCCGGTTGCCCAATCGTCGTACCGGGCCACGTACATCGCGCTCGCGCGGGGCGAGTACCCGAACGATCATCACGGCATTCGTGCCAAAAAGGACCGCTACCTCGAGCTCTACGGCATCCTTCCGACACTGAACCTTTTGCGTGCGCGGTTTCGCGAAGCGCAAAAGCAGGACTGCGCGTCGAAGGTCGACCTCGAGCCTCTCAAGCAATACCAGCGCATCGTTCCTTACATCGACAACCCCAAGGCGCGGCGCGACTCGACGCAGTTTCGCAGCATCGAGCAGCGCATCAAGCAGATCATGGCAAAACAGGGCGTCGATTCGCCGGCCCAGATCGATGCGGCGCGCCTCAGCGCGGGAGACAAGTACACGCTCAAACAGTATGAGAAGATCGCGCCGACCGCGCTCGTCATCCGCGCGGCGCAGGCTCGGCTCGCCTGCGAAGGATTCTTCGACGCGAAAACGAGCTACACGGACGGCGCGCTCGATTGGGCGACGAACGAAGCCATTGCCCTGTTCGAGCGAAAGCATCGCGTGTTCGGCTGGGGTTTCATCAGTCGCGACACCGTCGAGGCTCTGAAGGAACCGCCGCTCGAGGGGGAGCGCCAAGCCGTCGTGCGCGTGCTGACCGAGCGAGCGATGCACGCGGGAGGCTTCATCGAAGACGGCAGCACGTCCAAGCCCGACAAGCCGCAGATGTTCCACGGCAAAGATGGCAAAGAGCACGCGGTTCCGAATCTCGAAAAGCAGCTGCGCGACGAGATCGTCAAAGCGTTCGGCCTCGAGACGCCGGAGTCCACGCTCGCATGGCTCGAATCACTCGGCGACATACCGTCTGAAAAGCTGGTCGCCCTCGATGGGCCCGAGGTTCCCGAGTACCACTCGACCAACATGGAATTGTCGGTCATCGTCGATCGCGGCGACCAGTGGTACGAGTTTCCGTACGACGACCAAGGCAGGGAACGGCCGCAACCGGTCCAGCGAAGGCCCATGCTGACGCTGTTCACGGACTACCTCGACCAGAAGATTCCTCTCGCCCGCTTCGGGACGACGGTCGGTGGTTGGCGCAGCGAGCTCATCGACGGGACCGAGATGTGGAAGTACAAGGGCTCGCCCGTAGGTCAGCGGGTCTGGAAACAAATCGTGGCGGCGCCGGTCTGGCTGGCGCCTCCGGGGACACCGGTGCGAACGCTGATCATCCGCGACTTTCGTTCGAAAACCGGCTACGCCGTGAACTTGCACGAGCTCGGCCCGAGCTACGCCTCGGCCTACGGGCTCGTTGCCGCGTACCATGCGATGTTCAAGGAGGGGGACGACGGCGAGCTCGAGGTGCAAGGCGACGAGGGAATCCGCACCCACGGATCGGTCGACTACATGAGCATCATGCAGCGCCACTCCCACGGCTGTCA
>Ga0075425_100003952_pt1 | contig 15180 bp, 12 predicted proteins | sample SoiMethybrSBSTD4_FD_75300 | JGI IMG/M metagenome (GOLD analysis project Ga0075425, IMG submission 75300) | Bulk soil microbial communities from a Populus tree surrounding site in Tennessee, USA - Soil MetaG P. TD hybrid SBSTD4 | ecosystem: Environmental > Terrestrial > Soil > Tree plantation...
AAGAGCTGGGTTCGGGCGGCTTCGGCCGCGTGTACCGCGCGCGCGACCTCGGGCTGGAGCGGGAAGTCGCGATCAAGGTCCTGCATCCGGCCCTCACCGCGGACCTCGGCGTGGTGGAGCGGTTCCGGCGCGAAGCACAGCTCGCGGCGCGGCTCAGCCATCCCAACATCGTGGGGATTTACGACATTCAGGGCCGCGCGGGCCTGCAGTGGTACGTGATGGAGCTGGTGCTGGGAGAGAATCTCGCCCAGCGCGTGCAGCGCCACGGACCGCTGAGCGTCGCGGCGACGGAGCGCCTGCTCAATGAAGCCCTGTCCGCGCTCGAGCACGCCCACGCGAAGGGTCTCGTGCACCGCGACCTGAAGCCCGAGAACACGCTGATCGAGCCGGACGGGCGGCTGCGCATCACGGACTTCGGCCTCGCCCTCGCGTTGCGCGGCGAGCGGTTCGGCGGCGCCACCTCGCGCAGCGGCACGCCGCAGTTCGCCGCCCCGGAGCAGCTGCTGGGTGAGCACGTCGATCAACGCACCGATCTGTATTCGCTCGGCGCGGTCGCGTACTTCGCGTTGCTCGGCCGGCCGCCGTTCGAGGGAATTTCGCCCGAAGCGATTCTCGCCCAACAGACGTCCGACAAGCTGCCGCGCCTCACCGAGCAGCGGCCCGAAATACCGCGCGAGCTGGAAGACGTCCTGCGCCGCGCCGTGGCGAGCGCGCCGGAAGACCGCTACCCCACGGCGCACGCGTTCCGGGATGCGGTCGAGCGCGTGGCCGGAGGACTGTGGCACAAATTGTTACTGCTGCTCCGCCCGGCCTAGCGGGCCGAATCCGGCGGCTCGGGGTAATTCGTACCTGTCCAGACCCGAGCCCGGAGCGCCTCATGCGTCCTGTCGTGTTCGCCGCCCTCGTCCTCTCGCTCGCCGCCTGCAAGTCCAGCACCGGTCCCGTCGCGGCCGGGCATGTCGGCATCGCCGACTTCGCGTTCACACCGGACACGGTGACGATCGCGGCGGGGCAAGCGGTGCGTTGGACCAACACCGGTCCGTCCGCGCACACCGTGACGAGCGACTCGAGCGTATTCACCAGCGCCCAGCTGGCGGGCCCCGGCACGGATCCGTACGGCGGCATGACCGCGGGTGCCGTGTACCAGCGCACGTTCCCGACCGCGGGAACGTTTCCTTACCACTGCATGAACCATCCCAGCCTGATGAAGGGCGTGGTGATCGTCACGCCGTGATCAGCGCCAGCGGAAGATTTTGAGAGCGAGGACGAAGCTCACCGCGCCCCACAGCGCCACGATGGCGAGCGGCGCCGCGATCTGAGCGAGCGACGCGCCGTCGATCATGACGGCGCGCAGTGCGTCGTTGAGATCGGTCAGGGGGAGCGCCTTCACGAACGGGATCATGGCGTCCGGGAAGCGCGCGTAGGAGAAGAAGGTCCCCGAGAGAATCCACATCGGCAGCATCACCAGGTTCATCAGGCCCGACACGCCTTCGATGGTGCGCGCGCGGCTCGCCACCAGCAGGCCGAGCCCCGCGAACGACAGCGACCCGAGCATGGTCACACCGGCGAGCAGCAGCCAGGAGCCGCGGACGCCCACGCCGAACACCAGCCAGCCGAATCCGATCAGCGCCACGACTTCGATGAACAGGAAGCACAGCCGCGACAGAATGAACGCCAGCAGGTAGTCCGTCTTGGTCATCGGCGTGGCCATGAAGCGCTTGAGCAGCCGCTTCTGGCGCGCCTGCACCACGGCGAACCCGACGCCCCAGATCCCGCTGCCCAGCAGGTTCATGCCGAGCAGTCCGGGAATCAGGAAGTCGATGTAGCGCGAGCCGGGCTCGGTGACGCGCTCGTCGCGCACGGCCACGACGTCGTTGCGGCCGCGCGCCTGCTGCAGCTCGCCGTCCACCTCGAGGCGCGCCAGGCGGCTCTCGGTGCGGGTCGAGTCGTAGCGGTAGACGAGCGGGTCGCCGGGGACCACCAGTAACGCCACGCGCCCGGTCCGCAGCTGCAGCCGCGCCGCGGCCGAGTCGAGCACGGTCGCCGCGAGGCGCGGCGAGCGGTCGAGCGTCGCGGCGAGCGCGGAATCCCCCTCCCCACGCACGACGGCCACGCGCAGCTCGCCCGGCCCGCGATTGCGGAACGCGATGCCCAGCGCGAACGCCATGACGATCGGGAATCCGAACACCCAGAAGATCGCTTCCGGCTCGCGCACGAACTCGCGCATCCGCGCGAGCGACAGCTGGACGAGCGCGCTGTCACGCGTCACGGAGGTGCCTCCCGGTGAGGGCCACGAACACGTCTTCCAGGGTGGCGTGGTGCGTGGTGAGGAGCGACAGCTCGGCGCCCCCCGCCTGCAGCAGCGCGAGCAGCGCCGGCAGCGCGCGGTGCACTTCGCGCACCGTCAGGGCGATGCGGCCGTCGTCGCGGCGCACGCGCTGCACGCCCGGGAGGCCGCTCAGCGCCGCGTCGTCCGGGCCCACGCCCGTGCCGGCGAGCGCGAACTCGACCACGTGCTCGGCGCCCAGTCCCGCGATCAACTCACGCGGGGTGCCGAGCGCGATCGTCTTGCCGTGGTCCATGATCGCCACGTGATCGCACAGGCGCTCGGCTTCTTCCATGTAGTGCGTGGTGAGCAGCACGGTACCGCCCCCCGCGCGGAACTTGGTGATGATGTCCCACAGCTGGCGGCGCGACTGCGGATCGAGTCCGGTGGTGGGCTCGTCGAGGAACAGCAGCTCGGGCCGGCTCACCAGCGCACACGCCACCGACAGACGCTGCTTCTGGCCGCCCGAGAGCTTGTTGACCCAGGTGTCGCGCTTCTCCTGCAGCTCGACCAGGTCCAACACTTCGTCTACGGTGTGGGACTGTTTGTACAAGCTGCGGAACAGCGCCACCGTCTCGCGCACGGTCAGCTTGTCCGCGAGCTGGGTCTCCTGCAGCTGGATGCCGAGGCGCTCGCGCAGGGCGCGGCCGCCGGCGCCGTCGTCCCAGTGCATGCCCAGCACCTGGACGTCGCCCGCGTCGGGCAACGTCAGGCCTTCGAGTATCTCGATGGTGGTGGTCTTGCCGGCGCCGTTCGGGCCGAGCAGCCCGAAGCATTCGCCCGCCGCGATGGTGAGATCGAGCCCGTCCACGGCCGCGAGCGTGCCGTAGCGTTTGACGAGCCCACGGCAGGCGATCGCCGGCACGCTCAGGCGGGCGCCTGGTCCTCGGGCTTGCCGGGCGCCTGGCTCTTGGGCTTCTCCGGCGCCAGTGCGGACTTGAGCGACTGGTCGAGCTGGATGTCGATGCTGTTCAGCCCGTCGGCGATGCCGCGCAGCTTCATGTTGAGCCCGCCGCTGCGCGTGGCCATGATGGCGACGGCGCCGGCGGTATCGCCCACGGTGCCGATGTTGGCGGTGAGGGCGCGTTGCCGCATGTGCGACAGCTCGCGGGCGATGTGGCTGCAGATGCCCTGGACGATCGACGTCTTGGCGGCGCGATTGGACTCGAGCTCGGCGAGCAGCGTGCGTACTTTCGCGACGGTGCGCTGGAACGCCTCGACCTCTTCGACGCGGCGCGCCTGCCCCGCCGTCAGTTTCTGTTGGGCCACGGGGTCACCTCGGTTCCAGGCATTCGGTCAAGACGCGCCCGTCGACGATCGACAGCGGGCTCAATCCCAGGAGCTGCGCCAACGTCGGCGCGATGTCCACCGCGTCGGCCCGCACCGCATAGGCGCCGCGCTTGAAGCCCTTCCCCCAGAAGATCAACGGCACGTGCGCGTCGTCGTCCGAGGGCTGGCCGTGCATCGCGATGAGCGAGCCGCCCCACACCGACCACGGCTGCAGCGTCACCACGAGGGCCACATCCTGCACGCCGCCCACCTGCTGCAGCCAGCGCCGCGCGATCGGATCAGCGACGGTGTCGGCCGCCGCGAGGTCGGAGGTGCGATCCACGCGCCCCACGCCCGGCACGCTCTTGGCCCGCTGGACGAAGTCGGCCAGCACGCTGTCCACGTTGACGTGCGCCGCCACGAGACGGCCACGGTTCCGCACGAACAGCATGCCGCTGTCGAACAGCAGCCAGTCGCCGGCGCTGCCGCCGGTGCGTTGATCGAGTGCGGCGTTCGCGGCGCGCACGAGCGTGTCGAGCGAGACGCGCGTCGCCTCCGGGTGGCCGCGCAGGCGCGAGTGCTCGGGGTACGGCGTCACGCCGTGATCGGCAGTGACGACGATGACCACGTTGTCGCGCCCCACACGCTTGAACACCTGCTCCAGGAACCAGTCGAGGTAGCGGTCGAGGCGCAGTACCTGATCGTGGATTTCGCGCGAGTCGGGGCCATACGCGTGACCGATCGCGTCGGTGGTGGAGAGGCTCACCGCCAGCACGTCGGCCCAGTCGCCCTTCCCGAGCTTCATGGCGTCCATTCCGGCGATCGCGAACGCGAGCGTCAGCGAATCCATGAGCGGGACGCCCGTGACGGCCTGGGCCGCGCGCACGCTGTCCGGCGGCAGGCGGTGCGGGAAGGTGTAGTCCTTGCCGCCGTTCTCGTACACCTCGGCGTCGGATTCCTTGTACGCCGTGTCGGGCAACAGCAGTGTCCACGTCGTGCCCGCCGTCTTGAACGGCAGGGCGAGGGCGTTGAACCGCTTGGCCCAGGCGGGCAGCGTGTCGGCGTAGTAGCGGCTGGTGGTGAACAGGCCGTTGGCGTACCAGAAGACGGATTCCTTGGCGCGGCCGATCGGCAGGATGGCGCCGCGATCCTTCCGGCTCACCGACAAGGCGCGGGCGCGCGGGTCGGCCACTTTCAGCCAATCGAAGAATTCGGTGCCGCGGAAGCGCGCGGGCGAGGCACCCGGACCGGTGGTCTCGAGCAGCGGCGCGGTGGAATCGCCGACGCCGGCGTCGTTGCGCAGGATGCCCGTGTGCGCGGGCCAGCGCCCCGACAGCACGCTGGCGTGGCCCGGTGCGGTCTCGGTCACGCCGTGATCCTGGAATGCGTTGCTGAACACGGCCCCCTCGGCCACGAGCACGCTGAGGCCGCCCGTGAGCTGCGCCTTCCAGCGGTCCAGGTAGTCCGGGCGCAGCTGGTCCACGGTGATCATCAGGACGAGGCGCGGCCGATTGGCCGCGGCGGGCTGATGCCCGAGCGCGGCCAGGACGGCGAGCAGCGAGAGGTTCATGACGGAATAAGGTAACGCTCAGTCCGCCGCGGCGGGGGCCGCCGTGGGGGTGGTGTGCGGCACCTGCACCGCCAGCAGCAGCGCACACGCGATGATGACCGCGCACCCGAAGAACGGGACGGAGGGCCCGAGGTGCTGGTACGCCAGCCCGGCGAACACGGGCGCGATCACGCTGGCGACGCCGCGGAACGCCTGTTGCACGCCAAGCATCAAGCCGAACTCGTGCTTGGAGGCGTGATGGCTGACGAGCGCGGACGTCGCCGGAAACAGGAGGGCGGTCCCGAGGGGTAGCAGGACCTGGACGCCCAGGAACTGCGGCACGGTGACGGCGAGGGGAATGAGGGCATACCCCAGGCCGTACAGCACCGCGCCGACGCGCAGCGTGCGCACTTCGCCGAGCCGCTCGTTGACCCAGCCGACGACCACGGCGCGCATCAGTACGCCCACGCCCCCGAACACCACGAAGAAATAGCCGATGTTCTGCGTGGTGATGCCGAACCGCCACGAGAGATAGAGGGCGAAGATCGGCGGCGTCGCGTTGTAGGCGAGCATGGCGACGGCGTAGATCCAGATCATCCGGGCCACCGGACGGCCGGGGTGTCGCAGCACTTCCCAGATCGCCGTCGTCACTGGTCGCGGCGCGGGCGGCGGCACCAAGTGGCCGCTCGGCGTCTTCGTGTGGACGGCCAGGACGCGCGACTCGGGGAGCCAGCGCCAGGCGAACACGACGTTGATGAGGCACAGCGTCGCCGCCAGCAGACCCGGACCGATCTGTCCCATCCGTGCCGCGAAGGATCCGACGGCGGGACCGATGATCACGCCGGCGCTGGTCGCGGCCGAGAGCCAGCCGAGCGCCTTGGCGCGCTCGTTCGGCGCCATGGTGTCCGCGACGTAGGCCTGCGCCACGCCGGTGGTGCCGCCGCCCAGACCCTGCACGAAGCGCGACACGAACAGCAGCCAGAGCATGGAGGCGAAGCCGAACACGACGTACGCGATGGCCGAAGCCGCGAGCCCCACGAGCAGCACCGGCCGGCGGCCGTAGCGGTCGGAGACGCGACCCCACACGGGCGACGAGGCGAGCTGCGCCACGGAGAACGACGCGACCAGCAACCCGACCATGGTGGGGCTTGCGTGCAGGCTCTTGGCGTACAGCGGCATGAGCGGCAGCACCATCATCAGACCGATCATGTCGATGAACGCCACCGCCATCAGCACCGACATCCGCTTCATCGCCGCGCTCCCACGGCGAGCACCGCGGCGCTCGCCACCATGAGGATGACGCCGAACGCCGCGGCGATGCCGATCTCCGACAGCCGCAGGCTCGACATGATCTCGATCGAGATCGGTCGATTATCGTACGTGTACAGGACGATCGACGCTACGAAGTCGCCCAGCGCCCCCACGAACGCGAGGCTCGCGCCCGCCATCAGCGCGGGCTTCACGAGCGGCAGCGTGACGCGGCGGAACGTCACCCACCGCCCCGCGCCGAGGCTCGCCGCCGCTTCGTCGAGCGCGGGATCGAGCTGCCGGAACCCCGCGAGCAGGGCGCGCCCGGTGATCGGGAGGCTGCGCACCAGATACGCGAGCGGCAGGATCGCCACCGTGCCCACCAGCACGTAGCGCAGCGGCGGCAGCGACGCGCTGAACGTCAACGCGAGTGCCACGGCGAACACCGTGCCGGGAAGCGCCCACGGCAACGCGATCAACCCTTCGATCACGCCGCGCCAGCGTCCCGGGCGGCCGCGGCCCACGAGCTGTCCCGCGGCGAGCGCCAGCACCACCGCACCCGCGGTGCTCGCGAGCGCCATCCACGCCGAATTGAGCAGCGGCGCGAGTCGCTCGGGCTCGGCAGCGAGCCGGTGGTAATTCACGAGACTGAGCACCGGCGGCAAGGTCTCCGTCGTCCAGGTTCCGTAAGGGACGAGCGAGACGAGCACCAGCGTGAGATGCGGCAGCAGCAGCACGACGGCGAACACCCAGCCGGCGGCGGTCGCGATGGCGCGGGCGAGCGGACGACGAATCGGCCGGGGCCGCGGCGCCGTGCCCTTGCCGAGCGCTACCAGGATGTCGTCGCGCTCAGTGCGCCGCAGCAGCCCGACGCCCACGAGCGCCACGGCTGCGAGCGCCACGGTCTCGACCATCGCCAGACCCATTTCGCCGTTCAACTTGGACGTGACGATCTGCGTGGTCATGACGCGGAAGCCGCCGCCGAACACATACGGCGCGCTGAAGGAGCCCAGCGCGGTCATGAACACGAGCAGCGCGGCGCCGCCGAGCGACGGCCGGATCAGCGGCAGCACGACGCGCGTGAGCACCGCGCGCCGTCCCGCCCCCAGCACCTGGGCCGCTTCGAGCATCGACGCGTCGAGCTTGGCGAGCCCCGCGCGGGTGAAGAGATAGAAGTAGACGTACATCGAGTACGCGTGGACCAGGAGAATCGCACCCGGACCCTGCAGCCGCCACGGCGGCTGCGATAGACCCAACAGCCCCTGCACCGCGCGCGACACGAACCCCGACTCACCGTACAGAAACAGGAACGAGATCACGCCCACGAACGGCGGTAGCACTGCGGGTAGTGCCACGAGCGCGCCCAGCGTCTTGCGCCCCGGGAAGTCGAACCATTCGAACAGGAAGGCGAGCGGCACGCCGATCGCGGCCGAGAGCAATACGCTGACGACGGAAATCCACACGCTCGCCCACAGGGCGCGCCATTCCGTGCCGCGGTGCGCGAACGCCGACAAGGCCGTCGGGTCGGCGGCGGCGCGCGCGGCCATGAGAATCGGAAACACGACGAGCCACGCGAGCAGCAGCGCCAGTGCGGCGCGCGACAGCGCGCTCCAGCGAGCGGCGCGGGTCATCCGGCCGCCGGGAAGCGCATCGCGCGGGTCGTCGTGACGTGGACGCGGGCACCCACCGCGGCGGCGTCGGGTGCCGCCATCACCTCGAGCCGTTCGCCGGACTCGGCCTCCACCACGTAGAACGCGGCGACGCCGGTATAGCGACGCTCGCGCACCACGGCCGCCAGTCCCGCGGCGCCGAAGCGCAGCGCTTCCGGCCGCACCACCAGCATTTCGCCCGGCGCCCCGCCGAGCGCGCGCGCCGCCCCGTCCGTGAGCACGTTGGCCCGTCCCACGAACGTCGCCACGAACAGCGTCGCCGGCCGCTCGTACAAATCTTCGGGCGTGCCCACCTGCTCGAGCCGCCCCTGTTGCAGTACGGCCACGCGGTCGCCCAGATCGAAGGCTTCATCCTGCTCGTGCGTCACGAAGACGGTCGTGATGCCGACGCGTTGGATCAGCGTCCGCAGCTCACGGCGGGTGCGCTCGCGCAACGCCGGATCGAGGTTGGAAAGCGGCTCATCCAGTAGCAGGACGCGCGGCGCAGGTGCCAGCGCACGCGCCAATGCCACGCGCTGCTGTTGGCCGCCCGACAGCTCGTGTACGCGGCGGCGCTCGAACCCCGCGAGGTCCACCAAACGCAACGCCTCGCTCACCCGCGAGCCCACGTTTCCCGCTTCCCCCTTCCCCCTTCCCGTCAGTCCGAACGCCACGTTCTCGCCGACGTCGAGGTGCGGGAACAGCGCGTAGTGCTGGAACACCATGCCGAAGTGGCGCCGCGCGGGCGGCAACGTCGTGACGTCTTCGCCGTCCACCACGATGCGTCCCGACTGCGGCGCCTCGAAGCCCGCGAGCATCCGCAGAATCGTCGTCTTGCCGCTACCGGACGGTCCGAGCAGCGCCAGAATCTCGCCCTTCGCGATATCGAGCGACACCGGACCGATCTCGACGGTCGGACTGAACCGCACGCGCAGATCCTGCAGCGCGAGGTACGTCACTTACTCTTGCCGCGCACGTTTTCGTCCCAATACCGCATCCACTCGGCACCGTGCTGCGCGAGCACGTCCCAATCGACGTCGGCGACTTTCATTTGGCGCCGCACGTCGCGTACCCAGGGCGGCAGCGAGTCGGCCGGCAGGTCCTGGCGCGCGGGCAAGCGGTACACCTCGCGTGCGGCGAGCAGCTGCGCCTCGACGCTGCCTACCCACTCGACGAAGCCGCGCGCGGCGGCGTCGTGCCGCGCGTGGCGCACCACGGCGATCGCGTCTTCGATCACCGGCGTGCCGCTCTTGGGGAAGACGTAGCCGAGCTGCAGGCCGTCGCGGATGTTGATCTGGATGTCGGGCAGGTCCCAGATGGTGAGCAGGCCTTCCTGGCGCACGATTTTCTGATCGAGCAACGTCGAGTTGAGAACGTACTCCTTGGTCTGCGCGTCGAGCCGGCGCAGCCAGGCGAAGCCCGGGGCGGTGTCGCCCGCTTGCTTGAAGCCGCGCTCGATGATCATGCCCCACACCGCGCGCATCGTCCCCGACGCACCGGGATCGCGAATCAGGATCTTGCCCTTCCACTTGGGATCGAGCAGGTCGTCCCAGTCCTGCGGCGCCTGCGCCGGCGTGAGCGCCTGATTCGCGTAGACGATCACCGCGGGCGTCTCGTAGGCGGCGAAGTACAGATCTGCCGGGCCGCGCTGCCGCGGGGTGATGTGATCCGCCCAGGACGGACGAAACGGCGTCAGCAACGAATCCGCGGCCGCGCGCGCGAAAATCGTGGCGGGTCCGCCGAACCAGACGTCCGCCTGCGGGTTGGCGCGCTCCGACGACAGGCGGTCGTAGACCTCCTGCGAGCCCATGTCGAGCCAGCGCACGTCGATGTCCGGATGAAGCTGCTCGTAACGCTGCTCGAACAGCGTGAGCAGATCGCGGCCGTGCGGCGAGTAGATGACGAGGGGTGTGCGGCGGTCGCGCGTGCACGCGGCGAGCGCCAGCAGTGCAAGAACGCGGAACGCCTTACGGCACATTCTTCTTCAGCGGCAGCCCCAGCAGGTTCATGAACAGCCGGTAGGCTCCCGGCACGCCGGCCGGCAGCTGGCGGAAGAAGCTCAGCCCCGTGTACACGTAGGTGCCGCGTCCCAGCGGCGCGATCAGCAGGCCGCCCTGCAGCGGGCCTTCACCGGGGTCGTGCGTCTCGAGCGGCGCCGTGTAGGTCGAATCCCACGAATGCGCGAAGTACAACCCGCGCTCCTGGACCCAGCCGGCCCAGTCGTCCGGCCCGATTGGGTTAGGCGTATGAAACGCGGAGTTCGCGCTGTCGCGCTCGGTCATGGGCGCGCTCTCGTCGGTCACGCGATCGTGCGGCCGCGCGATGGTGAGCGGAAACGGCGCGAAATGGCCGTCCACGAACGGGTACTGCTGGTACTGCACCAGCAACAGGCCGCCGTTCCTGGCGTAGTCGAGCAACCGGGCGTTGTTCTTGACCAGCGCGGGATCGGTCTCGTAGGCGCGGCTGCCGATCACGATCGCGTCGTAGCGCGACAAGTCGCCGCGCTCGAGCGAGTCGGGGCCGAGCAGCTCGAGCGGCACACCCACGGCCGCCAGCGCCTCGGGCACGCGGTCGGCCGCGCCGCGCACGTACCCCACATGGGCGAGCTGCGGCAACGCGATCTTGGCGACGCGAATCTCGGCCGTGGACGCCACGGCCAGGGGCCGGGGCCGGATGTGCGGGTAATCGATGATCGTGAGCGCGCCGTCAGCGGGACGGCCGCCCACGGCGACCGCGGAGACGCGCAGGCGGTAGGCACCGGCCTGTACGCCCGGCGGCAGCTGCGCGGTGAGCGACACGCTCTTGGTCTCGTCTTCCCGCTCGAAGGCGAGCGTCTCGGCGGGCGCGGCCAGCCAGCCGCGCGGCAGGCTCGCCGCGATCTGCGCCTGCACCGGCCCGCGCGTGCGATTGGTCACGGTCACCGTGAAACGGCGCGGGCCGTTGCCCGAGCCGTCGAGCGGCCACACCACGAGATCGGGCGTCACCGACACGTCGAAGTCCTGCGTCACGAACAGCGGCCGGCGAATCTCCCCGATGCCCTGGTCGCGATAGCGGTACACCACCTCGCGGTCGAGCGTCACGGGGCGGCCGCGCAGCGTGATCCAGGCGCGCACCGTAACCGGGGGCGGCTCGAACGGCAGGCCGCGCACGTCGGCGGGGACGCCGGTCCAATCGTACAGCGCGCCCACGAGCGGCCGCCGCAGGAAGTACGGCTGCGAGCGCTCGGCCGTGGTGGGCAGGGTCACGACGAATCGTTTGGTGGCCACCGAGTCCGGGCCGACGCTCGCGCTCAGCGCGTCGAAGCGCTGCACGCTCCACCCGGCGGGTACGAGCACGGCGCTCGAGTCCAGCCGCACGGTCGAGTCGCTGCCGTTCCAGACGCTCGCTTCGACCTGGATGCGGCCGCCCGGCGTCACGATGCCGTCGTCGCCGATGCCGTCGAAGCTGAGGCCGGCTGCGGCGCTGAACGCGCGCTGCAGGCGGTCGCGCTCGTCGGGGAGATCCGAGCCGAGGGCGTCGAGTGCGCGCGCGAGATACGGCACGAGGGCGGCCGGTGCGAGCGGATTGAGACGCGCGCGCGCCGAATCGAGCAGCGCGACGTAGCGCTCTTTGCCGTGGAGCGTCGTATCGACGCCCGCGAACAGCGGACTCGCCGCGGCGCCGTTCTTCGCGGCGACGAACATCAAGCGAATGGTCGACGGCCCGGCGCGCTGCAGCTGGCCCATGTCCTGGGAGCGGTGCTGGCTGCGACCCAGCATGGCGATCTGGTAGTACGACTGGCCCAGCACCGGATCGAGCAGGCCCGCGGGAATGCGCAGCGTGGTGGCGGCCGTATCGACGAAGCCCGTGGACCGATAGAACTTCACCGGGCCCCAGCTCGAATCCTTGAGCGCGTCGAACGCCTGGCGCGCGACGACGCCCGCCACCTGATGCTGGCCGTGGCCGTCGCGCGGCGTCCCTGAAAAGATCGAGACGATGATCTGCGGCCGGAACCGCCGGATCACGTCGATCACGTCTTTCAAGACCGAGTCGTGCGGCCAGAAGCGGAACGCTTCGTCCACCGACTTTGAGAAACCGAAGTCGTACGCGCGGGTGAAGAACTGCTGCGCGCCGTCGATGCGGCGAGCAGCGAGCAGCTCCTCGCTGCGGATGATGCCGAGTGCGGGCCCCAGCTCCGGCCCGATGAGGTTCTGCCCGCCTTCGCCGCGCGACAGCGAGAGATAGGCGGCCTGCACCCCCGCCCCGCGCGACAGCCACGCCAGGAGCTGCGTGTCTTCGTCGTCCGGGTGGGCGCCGATCACGAGCACCCGTTTGTTGGCGCCGAGCTGCTCCAGCGCGTTCGCCAACGCCGCGACGCCGCCGGTGCCGGCGGGGGACAGGGCTTGCCCCCAACCGGTGCCGACGGCGCCTATAAGAAGGAAGAGGCTCGTCCAGGTCGCGCGTCGCACAGAATCCTACTGAGAAAGGTAATAGCCGCGGGCGCGGTTCCCGATCGGGTCGCCCGCAGCGTCGCGAATCTCCCGCTGCGCGCGGCGCTGTCAAGGAGGCCGGCCGGGTGCTAAGCTATCCGCGAGCGAGCCCACCCCGCGCCCGGAGGACATGGTCCATGTCGCAGCGCGTCTTGTGTCAGTGCGGAACATCCTACGAGCTGAAGGACGAATTCGCAGGCAAGCTCGTCAAGTGCCCGCAGTGCGGCCGCGAGAATCGCGTGCCGGGGATGTCGGCGAGCGGCGGCGACGGCGTGTTCGATCGCGATGTGTTTCTGCTGCGCCAGCAGGTGCTGAAAGTCTCCGAGAAGTACGACGTCTGCGACGAGCAGGGAAACAAGATCGTCTTCGTGGAGCGGCCGGCGCACTTCCTGCGGAACCTGGGCGCGCTGCTCGCGGGCCTCACCGCCGCAACGGCGTTCGCCGTCGCGTTCGCCGCGCTTTCGGAGGCCTTCAAGGGCGGCGCGCTCGAGGACGTCTGCGTCGCGATCGCGCTGATCGGGTTCCTGCCGATCCTGATCGTGGTGGGCGTCGGCCTCTCCGCCAAGCGCCACGTCACTTTCTATCGCGACCAGACCAAGGGCGAACGACTCCTCGAGATCCTCCAGGACAAGAAGTGGCAGCCGATCACCGCGACATACACGGTCCGGGATGCACGTGGGCAGACGATCGCGCTCTTGTGGAAGAACTACCTGTACAACGCGTTCCGGAAGCGCTGGTACGTCAAGGCGCCCGACGGCACGGTCCGCTTCATGGCGAAAGAAGATTCCATCATCCTGTCGCTGCTGCGCCGTGTTCTCGGACCGATGCTCGGGCTCCTGCGGACGAACTTCATCATCGTGCGGGGCGAATCCGATGACGTCATCGGCGAGTTCAATCGCAAGCTCACGATTTTCGACCGCTACGCCCTGGACCTCAAAGCCGACACGGCGCGCACGCTCGACCGCCGCGTGGCGCTCGCCCTCGGTGTGATGCTGGACACGGGCGAGCGGCGGTGACGGGGCCGCGCGAGGAGGCGATCCCGCTCACGCCGGACATGCTCGTGTCACGGCCGCAAGCGGGACCGATCGACTTCGAGCGCGGCATGAGCCATTGGCCCGCGTTGATCCTGCTGCTGATCGGCGCCAACGTGGTGATGTTCGCGTGGGAGCTCGCCGCGGGGGCCCTGACGGACCGCGACAGCCTGATCGCTGCAGGGGCACTGGTGCAGGACCGCGTCCTCGCGGGCGAGTGGTGGCGGCTGGTGAGCGCCACGTTCCTGCATGCCAATGTGAATCATCTGCTCGGGAATTGCGTGGTTCTGTACATCGTGGGCATGGCGTGCGAGCATGCCTTGGGGTTCACGCAGACGGCCGTCGTCTACTTCGCGAGCGCCATCGGGGGCACGGCCGTCTCGGTCGCCGCGCGGCCCGGGCCGTCGGTGGGTGCATCAGGTGCAATCTTCGGCGTCCTGGCGGCTGTCGTGGTCGTGCTGTACCGCAATCGGACTCGCTACCACCTCCGCGACAAACGCATCGCCTGGGTCTTGGGTATCTGGGCCACGTGGCAGGTGCTTACGGGGTTCCTCAACCCGTTCGTGGACAACTTCGCTCACCTCGGGGGCCTCGCCGCGGGCGCGTGCACCGCCCTGGCATGCCGGCCGCGACTGCTCGCACGCAGTACGCCACACTAGATTACCGGCATGGCCACCACCACCGCCCCCGAGCGCAAAGTCTCGGCCGATGAAGCGCGCGACGTCGCCGAAGCCGCCCGCGAGCAAGACTGGACGTCCCCGAGTTTCGTCCGCGAGCTGTTCCTCGGCAACTTCCGCCTCGACCTGGTGCACCCCTACCCCACCGCCGCGCCGGACGACGTCGCCCGCGCGCGACCGTTCCTCCAGAAGCTCGAGCAGGTACTCAAGACGGTCGATTCCGACAAGATCGACCGCGAGGGCGAGATCCCCGAGGACGTGATCCAGCGGCTGCGCGAGATCGGCGCGTTCGGCATTAAGATCCCGCGCGAATACGGTGGCCTGGGGCTGTCGCAGCTCTCCTACATGAAGGCGATCGCGCTGGTCACGTCGCTCGACGGCTCGATCACGGCGCTACTCTCGGCCCATCAGTCGATCGGCGTGCCGCAGCCGCTCAAGATGTTCGGCACCGAGGAACAGAAGAAACGCTACCTGCCGCGTCTCGCCAAAGGCGCGATCTCGGCATTCGCGCTCACCGAGCCCGGCGTGGGCTCCGATCCCGCGGCCATGGAAACGATGGCGGTGCCGTCGGAGGACGGGAAATACTGGATCCTGAACGGCGAGAAGCTGTGGTGCACCAACGGCACCAGGGCCGAGCTGATGGTCGTGATGTCGCGCACGCCGTCGAAGATGGTGAACGGCAAAGAGAAGCGGCAGATCTCGGCGTTCATCGTCGAAGCGAACTGGCCGGGTGTGGAAGTCACGACGCGCTGCCACTTCATGGGCCTGAAGGCGCTGTATAACGCGGTGATCCGTTTCAAGAATGTGAAGGTCCCCAAGGAGAACCTGCTGTGGGGTGAGGGCAAAGGCCTGAAGCTCGCACTGATCACCCTCAACACCGGCCGGCTCACGCTGCCCATCTCCTCGGCCGCGGCCGGCAAGCGCTGCCTGCAGATCTCGCGCGAGTGGTCCAACGAGCGCGT
>Ga0075425_100003954_pt1 | contig 15179 bp, 24 predicted proteins | sample SoiMethybrSBSTD4_FD_75300 | JGI IMG/M metagenome (GOLD analysis project Ga0075425, IMG submission 75300) | Bulk soil microbial communities from a Populus tree surrounding site in Tennessee, USA - Soil MetaG P. TD hybrid SBSTD4 | ecosystem: Environmental > Terrestrial > Soil > Tree plantation...
CGGTCGCAGGCCGAAACGCGCGGCGCCGGGCCGCCTCCCCCGACCGGCGCAACGCGTCGATCCGTGATGCGGATCCTGAGGATGGCCCTTAAAGGAAGGAGATGACGATGGCACGCAAGCGCATTCACATGGATTGCAGTGGTCGTGTGTGGATGGAAGGAGACGAAGGCATCGTGGAGCCCTCGGACATTCCTCTGGACCTTCTGGCCAGCGCGATGCAGAAAGGTCCGGAGTTCACGGAGAACTTCATCGCCGCCGCGACCCCGGGAGGCATCGAGCGCCAGGAGCGCGAGAAGCAGCGCGATCTTGTGCGCAACCAGGAGCTCCCGATCAAGCTGGGTTCGCCCAAGGAGCTTTTCGAGAAGCTCGGCTTCAAGTTCGGGCGCACCATCGACAAGCTGTTCCAGGAGGCCCAACTCCCCGAGGGCTGGAAGAAGGTCCCGTCTCCCAGCCATTCGAGCTACAGCTACGTGCTGGACGAGAAGGGCCGCGCCCGCTGGATGATCTACTTCAAGGGCGCCTACTACGACCGGCAGGCCGACGGCTACTCCCTCCAGCGCCGCTACGTCATCCGGGCCCAGCAGAACTACGACCAGAACCACGACCGCAAGAGGGACGGTGAGACCCCGATCTGGGGCGAGGTCCTGGACTACGGGATCCTGTTCGATCCCACGGAGACGTATCACGGCGGCGTGAAACCCAAGGTGATCCACAACGGGGAGAAGTTCACGCCCAAGGACGTCTTCGACATCGACCGGGTCCGCAAGATGGTGACCCTCGAGATGGAGATGTGGATCGGCGAGCGCTTCCCGGACTACGAGAACCCTCTGGCCTACTGGGAGTGAGCCGTGAAGAAGACGATGGATCACCGGTTCTATCCGGAAGGCCGCAAGCGGGTGTACCTGTCGCCGGCGCACATGGACATCCATTGCGGGGACAGCGGCTACTTCGTGGAGGTCATGGGTCGGCAGTATTGCATGGGCTACTACAGCAAGCAGTTCGGTCTCGAGGACGCCAGAGTGATTACCCGGGAGATCTACCAAAAACTGAAAGCCCTTTCCCAGAAGGCGGCGAAGCAGTTCGGGCAGTCCTGCGGGAACGGAGTCTGCGAACGCGCTTTGGAAAAGCGTATGAAGGGAAAGTGACATGGGCATGGATTTGACGCTGTACCCGCACAATGACCGCATTCAGGAGTGGCGTTCGATGACCGGATCCTCCACGCTGGATCTCGATCGACACTACAAGGTGTTCGCCCAGATCGACAAGAAAGTCATGGGAGATGCGGGAGGGGCGGTGAAACAGGTATGCAGTCCGAAACCGTTGCCGCCTAACGTGACCTTCCACGTCTACGAAGACGAGGGGATCAAGGAGCGTCGGACGGACAAGTGGGGCGAAGGTCTGACCTACGTCGAAGCCTGGGAACTGAAGAAGGTCAAGACCTCGGACTCCAGCGACTGGAACAAGGCGGTCTTTGCTATGATCCAGGCGCTCCCGGATTCCTACCCCGTAGTTCTCTACTGGAGGTGACATGGGCGCATTCGAGAATCTGTTGGCAGCGATCGAGAAGTATGCGGCCGCGAATGCCGAGTACAAGGCCGCGGCGGAAAGCTGCCGTTACGATCGAGGCTACTTCTGCGCTCGGGAAAGCTCTGCGAAGGAGGAGGCCAAGCTGCAACTCAAGGAAGCCTTGGACGCCTACGTTCGCTACGTAGTCGCCATGAAAGAAGTAGGCTAATTGGCATAATTCTTGCTGGAATGAATCCCATGGAAATGAGACTTGAGCAGCGACAGCTTCTCCTGAGCGGCGGCCTGACGCAAACGGTCTTCCCGGAAACCGAGCAACTCCTGGAAGATCTCGACTACCAGGCCGCTCTCGCGTTCGTGTCCACCCGGAAGGACATGAATCGCTACCATTCCATGATGGACTTCCTGTTCTGCGAGATCTTCATCGAGTACCGGGCTGGATGCTTCGCCTACTACGACGAAGACGGCAAGCCGATGCTCAAGGACATCCTGAGCGAGGAAGTGCTTGCCCGCTACGATCGCTGGCTGATGGCGGCGCTCAAGCTGGCCGCGGAGAAACTCAAGACCAAGCGAATCCTTTCCTGGACCCAATACCGGGTCGAAGTGCTCAGATTGGCTGCCTGATGGACCTCACGGCCTACGACCTGGTCCTGCTCAACACCAGCGGAGGAAAGGACTCTTCCGTCATGGCCTGGAACGTGACCAAGATGGCCGAGGCCCAGGGCGTCAAGGACCGTCTGGTTCTAGGCCACGCCACGTTCCGGGAGGAATGGAAGGGGACGGTCGAAGTCGTGAAGAAGCAGGCGGAGCAGCTCGGGCTGCCGTTCCATGTCGTGACCCGCGGCGAAGGCCTTCTGGACTACGTCCGCCGGCGGAAGATGTGGCCGTCGTCCATGGCTAGGTATTGCACCAGCGACTTCAAGCGGGCGCCGATCGATAAGCTGATCACGCAACTGGCTCCGGGCCTCGAGCGCCGCCTCAAGGTCCTGAACGTGATGGGCCTCCGGGCCCAGGAGTCGCCGGCTAGGGCGAAGAAGGTCCCTTTCAAGGTCAACGAACGGCGGACCAACGGCCGCCGCCATGTTGACGACTGGCTTCCGATCCTGGACATGAAGATCGAAGAGGTTTGGGAGACGATCAAGGCGAATGCGATCCCGCAGCACGTCGCCTACTCGCTCGGGATGCCGCGGCTCTCCTGCGTCTTCTGCATCTTCGCGCCGAAGGCGGCGCTTGTCCTGGCCGGAAAGCAGGAAGAGAACAAGGAACTGCTCAAGGAGTACGTCGCCGTCGAGAAGGAGATCGGCCATTCGTTTCGTAAGGACTTCAAGATCGCCGAGGTCCTTGAGGCCGTGGAAGCAGGGCAGGATTCCGGACAGGTCGCCGACTGGAAGATGTAGGCCGATTTTATTTTTCCGAATTCCGCTTTCAGGGCTTGACTCGGTATATACCAGAGTGTATACTCTCCATAGTTCGATAGGAAGGAGAGGCGGTATGGCGACGATCACGTTCGAGACCCTGGACGAGGAAACCTGCGAGATCGAAGTGGAGCTGCCGGCCAAGTATGAGGTCTGCGGCCGCTGCGACGGCGAAGGCAAGCACACTAACCCGGCGATCGACGGAAACGGCATCTCCCAGGAGCAGTTCGACGAGGATCCCGACTTCGAAGAGGACTATCGCGCCGGTCGCTACGACGTCGAGTGCGAGGAGTGCAAGGGCCGCACCACGGTCCTCGTCGTCGACGTCCAGGAGTGCAAGCGTCAGGGCCTCGAGAAAGAACTGAAGGCCTACTACCAGCACCGCCGCGACCTGCGCGAGGTCGATGCGATCTACGAGGCCGAGCGCAGGATGGGAGCGTAGGACATGCTCAATCAGCGCTGGGAAGAAGGCCGGGCCCGCTGGCGGCCGTCCGGCGAGGTGATCCGCCCCTCGGAGTACGAGGTGACGGAGATCCTCACCGACGAGATCCCCAAGGCCTTCGTCCAGGAACATCACTACTCGGGCGACTACCCCGCCGCGCGCTTCCGCTACGGTCTCTACCGTCACGGGATCCTGGTGGGCGTCGCGGTCTTCAGCCATCCGGTGAACGACCGGACCCTGACCAACGTGTTCCCCGTCCATCGCAAGGAAGCCACGGAACTCGGCCGCTTCGTCCTGCTCGACGAGGTTCCCGGGAACGGCGAGACGTGGTTCCTGGCGCGCTGCTTCGACGCCCTCAAGAAAAAGGTCATCATCGATGACACCGGCCGCGAACTCCGCGGCGTTCTGGGCGTCGTCAGCTTCAGCGATCCGATGCCACGAGCGACCGCCGCCGGCGAGATCGTCCTTCCGGGTCACGTCGGGACAATCTATCAGGCGCTGTCCGGTACGTACCTCGGCCGCGCGGATGGGCGCCGCCTTCATCTGCTGCCGGATGGTCGGGTCTTCAACCATCGCACGGAGCAGAAGATCCGGAAGATGGAACAGGGCTGGAAGGGAGCGGTCCAGGAGCTCCAGTCCTACGGCGCGGGCCCGCTGGACGAGATTCCGGCCGTGTGGCTCTCCCACTGGCTTCCGCTCGTCACCCGTCCCCTCAAGCATGGCGGGAATCACAAGTACGCGTGGGCGCTCGACAAGCACATGCGTCCGGCACTCGCCGCCGCTCGCGAGGAATCCAAGTCCCCGGCGTATCCCAAGAGCACGGACAAGGTGGCGTCATGAAGAAGCAGAAGATCCGTCTTGGATCGGTCGACGTCATCATCACGGGAGGCCCATACCAAGTGCGCGAGATCTCCGACTTCTCCGCCAAGACCAGGAAGCGGATCGAAGCGGCTGGAAAGAAGTTCTTCGGCAAGGATTGGAAGCCGAAGTCGGTGTGACCTGTTCTGACATTCTCTACTGATAAGAAGGAAGGCGAGGCGTGAGCCAGAAGCGTCGATCCATCAAAGCCATCGTGAATGCCTATGAGATCCAGTGCCCAGGCGCCACGCCTGAGATGGCCCGGAAGATCAAGGCCGGTCTCGAGAAGTTCCTGGGGAAGCCGGAGGAAGGAGACTCGGTGAGCAAGAAGTACGAGAGCGAGCGCGAGGCCCAGGAAACCCAGTTCCGTGCGATGGTCGAGTCCTGCGAGAAGATCGGGTATGGCCGGATGATGGAAATCATCTCCGGGATCTGGTACCGGAAGGATGCGAAGGCGGCCTTCACGGTCGGGGAGACCTACCATATCGAGGAACTGAAGCGCGAACGCTGCAAGAAGGAAGGCCATGACGTAAGGAAGGGCACCAACTGGAACTGGTGCGACCGCTGCGGGGTCATGATCGATCCGGACACGGGCAAGGAAGCCCACGACTGCTAAGGAAGGAGATCAAGTGAGCAAGACCTGGTTCGACGTCGACAAGGAAGGCCTCGCCAAGCTCCTGGAGAGGAAGGGCAAGGAGTTCGTCCTCTACGAACTCATCCAGAACGCCTGGGACACGGACGCGAAAGAGATCATGGTAACCGTCAAGGCCTCGGAGGATCTGAAGGGGTATTCCGAGATCGAGGTCACCGATGATCATCCGGACGGCTGGAAGGATCTCACTCATGCCTGGACGCTCTATGCCGAGAGCGAGAAGAAGGGCAACGCGGAGAAGCGCGGCCGCTTCAACCTGGGCGAGAAGCTGGTGCTCGCGCTCTGCAAGCAGGCCAGGATCGAGACGACGACCGGTGGCGTCATGTTCGACGTCGACGGGCGTCATACGCTCAGGAACAAGCGGGCCGCGGGTTCCCGCTTCTGGGCCTGCATCCGAATGAACCAGATGGAACGCGAGGAAGCGCTTCAGGCCGTCATGAAGCTCCTCCCTCCGCGCGGGGTCAAGACCTTCGTGAACGGTGCGTTGATCGCCACCCGGACCCCCCTCCGGACGATCGACGCGACGCTCGCGACGGAAGTGGCGGATGCCGAGGGCATCCTGCGGCGCTCGGCCAGGAAGACGCAGATCGAGATCTTCCAGGCCCTGAATGGCGAAATCGCCTCGGTCTACGAGATGGGGATCCCGGTCGTTTCGGTCGGCGAGGAAGGCGGCGACAAGTGGCACTACAACGTCATGCAGAAGGTCCCGCTGAATGCCGACCGGGACAACGTGACCCCAGCCTATCTCCGCGAGATCCGGACTCTCGTGATGAACGAGATGTACAAGGAGATCACGGCCGAGGAAGCGGTCGAGCCCTGGGCCCGCGACGCGGCCTCTGACGAGAGCATCTCGAAGCCCGCGATGGAGCACATCATCACCCAGCGCTTCAGCGAGAAACGGGTGATCATGGATCCTTCCGACCAGGAAGGGACCAAGATGGCCGTCTCGCAGGGCTACGAAGTCATCACCCCCGGATCTCTCTCGAAGGACGAGTGGGTGAACGTCAAGCGCTTCGCCGTCGCTCTGCCGGCAGGACAGGTGACACCTTCGCCGCGGCCGTACTCCCCGGATGGCGAAGCCCAGAAGACCCTTCCCGAGGAGAAGTGGACGCCGGGGATCCGCAAGGTCGTAGTCTACGCACAGTTCGTGGCGAAGCACGTTCTCTCGACGGAGATTCGGGTGAGGATCGTGAACGACATCGGCTGGCCCTTCGGTGCGACGTTCGGGCGCTCGGGCGAGCTCGCCCTCAATCTCGGGCGCCTGGGCCATGCATGGTTCGACGCGCCCTACTGGGCGGCGATCGACGAACTGCTGGTCCATGAGTTCGGCCACTGGTACTGCGGCGACCACCTATCCCACGATTTCCACGGCGCTCTCTGCAAAGTGGGAGCGGGCATCGTGGCCCTGGCGCTCCACTCGCCCGAGAAGATGAAGGAACTGAGAGGCTGAGATGCCCATCAAGCAAGTGGTCTGCTCGATCTGCAAGGAGACGGTCAACAAGGCCGCGACCTACCATGTCGGCGGCACAGACCGGGCCTGCAAGATTCACGAGGGCGTCATCGAGAAGAAGGCGGCGCTCGACGTGAAGAAGGCGGTCGACCAGGCGAAGAGCATCCAGAAGCTCGAGCGGCGGATGGAGCCCAAGTGGTCCTCAGAGCCCATGCAGCCGAAGTGCTGGGTCTGCATGAACACCGGCCTGCGCCAGCAGGATTTCTTCATGCGGATCCTGATCGAAATGCAGAAACAGGAGAAGATCCATCAAGGCCCAGTCAACCCCTTCGCTCCGGAGCACCAGATCAGGCTCAAGGAGCGCTGCATTTTCGTCCTGAGCGCGGCGGCCTGCAAGAACGCGCTGCCCTATATCCGGGAAGACTTCCGGATGCTGGTGGACATGGGAGGAGGCTTCCTGGCAATCTGTGGCCATTGCTGCGGGACGCTGAAGATCGAAGCTCTCCGACCGATCACCTGGAACGAGCTGACGACGGGGATGACCATGTTCGAAGTGTTCATGAAGCCGGTGGTGAAGGAGATCGCGGCTAAGGAAATGGCGAGAGATAATTAGGAGGCAGGATGCCCTGGATGTCGATCAACGAATGGAAGAAGCGGAACGGAATCGGGCGCCTCGCTCCCAAGAAGAAGGAGAAAGAACCGGCTCCGTCGAAGAAGAAGAAACCTGTCTTCAAGCTCCTGGGGTACGATACGTTCTCTGACGAGTGGTATGACCTAGAAGAGTTCCCCACGGAGAAGAAGGCCAGGGAGGCGGGAATCAAGAGGCTGGAGGAACTGGCGATCTCTCAGCCAGCCTCGAGTTCGGGCGGCCAGACTTCCGGCGGCATCCAGGATCGGGTCTTCATCGAGCTTCCTGATGGGAAACGTTATCGCGTAATCGGCTGATTTATCCTGCTCCCGTGGGCCAAAGGCGGGCTAGGACTCTCTAAAAGTCCGCATACGGGTTCGAATCCCGTCGGGAGCACCATCTACTGCTGCAAAGCTAGATGGCGCCTGATATACTCGAGTGCATGGATTCCGGCGCCCTCCTCAAGACCATGCTGCCGATGGCGGTCTCCCTCAATATCATGGAGTTCAAGAAGCGGCCCTGGTCGGAGCTCCAACAGATCGCCACCCATGCCTCCCAATACGTCGCGGAAAAAGGCGACAACATCCTCTTCAAGAGCGCTAAGAAGGGCGACACCGCGAAGGCGTTCAACGAGCTCGCCAAGGGTGTGGCTGTTCTTGCCTTTGCTCCTGGCGGTGTGACGCTCTTCGGTCAGCACTTCGAAGCGACGCATCCGGAATCCTTGACCTCTGGAGCCGGCCGCTGGCTCTATCACTCGACGTTCGCGGTAGACCTTCCCAATATTGCCCAAGATGGCTTGGTCCCAGATGAAGAACCGGGAGAGGAGCACCCAAAGCTCTATCTAACTGGAATCATCGGTGAAGCGGTACGGCACATCCAGTGGGCCTTCGATTCGCTCGATTACATCAGCGCGGGAGATCCTGTTCTTCTTCGAGTTCACAGTGCTCACGTCGGCGACGTCGAGCGAGCTAACACTCTCACGGACGATTGGTTCATCGAAAGGCCGATCCCGGCTATCTTCATTCAGGTCTGGGTTCCAGAGATAAAGATGTGGACCGAGGTGCGGGAAGCCGTGAAGCAGGGCTATTTCGCCACCGATCATCGGACCTATGGAAAGACCCGGGAAGACCTCATGCGATATATCCAGGAATCCTGGCCGACCATATGAGTAAGAGAGCCGTCTTGGGGAAGGTGGCCACCGAGGCCTATCAGGAATACCTGGATTATCTTGAGGCCAACGCCAAGGATCTTGAAAAACTCGGCCAGCAGGAATTCCGGAATTTCACGCCGGACATGGAAGATCATTACAAAGCCTACAAGTTCATGAATGGTCTTGGCTTCGTGTACGGCGCTGCGATCACGCGAGCTTACACCAGTGACTTGTCGGCCCAAGATCTGGCTTTCCCGAAGAGCATCCAAACCGCGATCGACAACCTGAGCATGATGTACCAGGACGTCGATAGTCGGCGGGAGATGAAGGATGATGTCGTCATCCGGATGGCAGCCCAGGAACTTCCTCAATACGTTCCTGAGTGGCTGAATCTCGACGAGGTTATCGCGGAGGCGAAAGCATCCTACGGGGGGAAGGGCGTCTATCTCAACGATTTCTACTGGAGCGTTCTCCAGACGATCAGCGCGATCGCCAGAGGCCTCAATTTCTTCCTTTTGGCGGACAAGCGATCCGAGCTCATGGTGTTCCAGAGGGAAGGGCCTTTAGGTGGAGAGTTTATCCCAAGAGCCCTGCTTGATCTGAGCGAGGAAGAAGAAAAGACGCTTCTAAAGACCGTCGTCAAAGAAGCGAACAAGAAGATCGCCGAGCGGACATGGTATGGGACTCGGCAGGAACCTCTCCCCAAAACCGGAGACTTCGCCATTCTTTACTGGTCGAATGGTCCGGCGGTTTGGTTTGCAGACAACCGGACTGAAAGCGCGATGATCGCGCGGGACCACGGCCAGACCAGCATCCGCCTTGACGCCAACCAGATCCTGGTGCCTTTCCACCAGGCGCTTGTCCAAAAGGTGGTTTCGGGTCTTGATGACATTCCGCTCTACGTCTACTCGACGGAAGCCAAAGAGCGCGGAGAGTACCCGGAGCCCACGAACAAGAATGTCCAGAAGGCGGTCCGTTCGATCATTCAGGCTCAGAATCCCGAACTGGATTACGAAGAGCATGCCATTCTCGCGGCCGAGATGTTCGATCATCTGGTGAAGGCTCGCCGTGGCGACAGGGCTTCCTTCGCGATCATCGCAGCATGGTTGCAATTACAGCCCGTAAATCTCTTGCCGTTTACCCAACTTATCCAACGCTGGATGACGAGTTGATCCGATGAGCCCTGAAGAAGCAGACCTGCAGGCTCTCGAAAAAGGTTGGGCATTGCATGACGTGGTGATCGATGCCAGCATCTCCACGGATACCTATGGCCGGAAGAATCTTCACCTATCCAGGATCGAGATCGAAAAAGCCCTTCGCGGCCGTGGCCTGGGGACCAAGGCCATGGAGGACCTGACGCATCTGGCCGACCAATACGGTATGCTGCTCACGCTCAGCCCATCGACGGATTTCGGCGCCAGCTCGAAGGAGCGTCTCAAGCGCTTCTATCGTAGATTCGGATTCGTCAGCAACAAAGGACGTCAAAAGGACTTCACGCTTTTTGATTCGATGTACCGGCTTCCGAAAAGTTAGGATAGAATTATGCCGATGATTCAGGATCCCAAGAAGCCGAAATGCCCTCCACCCTTCATCCGGCCTATCCCGCAAGGTCCTTGCATTCTTCCCGGCTTCGTGACGCCGTTCGGCGGTCCTGCGAGCGGGATTTCTCCCTTGGGGGGATCTCCTGTCGGCGCTCCTTCCGCCGGCTGCACGATCGCTAATTTCTTCGCTGATTGTTTTCAAGAATGCGTGGGCGAGATCTCGGCGGTATCACCTGGGCCGATCTGCGGCTGGACGTTCAGCGAGGTATTCGGGACGTCGACGACTCCCATCATCTTCACCCCGGGGTCGATGACGATCACCACGGATACGTCGGTCGACTACATCGGCGCCTTCAAATCGCTGCCCAGGCCGTTGCCGCAGAACCTGAACATCTCCGCTCAGTTTGAATTCACGGAGTACCAGACCCCGCCAGGTCCTACGACCACGTATCAGCTTTTCCTGACGAACCCGGGATCCACGAGAGGAATCTTCCTGTCCCTCTTCGGTGATGGAAACGGCGTCATCCAAGTCGGAGACATCGCAGCCATCCCTTCCTGGATCTTCGCCTGGACTCCGAACAACGGGCATCATATCGTCCATCTCTCGATCGACTCTCGGGGAGTGCCAAGGATCTGGATCGACCATGAAGAGATCCCAGTGACTTTCTTCGGGGATCTCTTCAGCATCTTCGATCAGCTTCCCGGGAATACGATCTCGTTCTTTGGGGGATCAGGAGAAAATGGTCCTGCTGCATCTCCGATCTCAAGAGTCTTCCTCATGGAGGGGAACGCCGCCCCTGCGACGAATTTCTGCTGTCAATAATTTTGCTTGACACAGATGAGCCTGTGCAGTAGTCTCTTGATCATGAACGAAACGTAGGTCGCCGCCCCCAAGAAGTACATCTACATCGGCATCCGCACCGACCTCACTCCGATTCACCAGACCATCCAAGCCGCTCACGCTGCGCACGAAGCTGGAATCCGTTTCGGGAATCATGACGACATCTCTTCGTTTGTGCTCTTCTCTTTGCCGAACGAAGAGGCGCTGCGCGCGGCGGCGGCGGCCTGCGATCAGAAGGGGATCCGGAACTACCTCTTTATCGAACCGGATCTGGACAACCAGGCCACAGCCTTCGCGACCGAGCCGATCTCGGGGCACGCCCGGAAGGCCTTCAAGAAGATTCAGCTCTGGACTCCGGAACATGCGGAGTCCGTCCAATGAAAAATACGCGGGGAGGGTGTGAAGTGCATGCCGGGCGAAAGCCTGGAGGTCTGCGGGTCGCGCCGCAGTCCCCGCACCATGGGCAGGTAGCTCAGAGAAAGAGCGTCGCCGGCGCAAGCCGGGGAAGGCCGGAGGTTCAAGTCCTCCCCTGCCCACCAATCTTTTCCAGTGATCATTCGCGGGGGGAGTGTGAAGCGCACGCCGGGCGCAAGCCCGGAAGTCTGTGGGTCGCGCCCCAGCCCCCGCACCATGGGCAGGTAGCTCAGTTGGTAGAGCGCCAGCGGCGAAAGCCGTTGGAGATCGGAGGTTCGAGTCCTTCCCTGCCCACCAATCTTTTCTAGCGCTTGAAATGATCCGGCCTGGCGGTTATCATCTTGGGAGAGGCAACCTCACTCCCCCCCCTGTAGGAGCCTCCTGAACAAGGAGACTCTATCGTGTACCGCATCGTGAACATCGGCGGCTACGACCTGGGGCAGCAGCAGGCGCCTCCCAGCGAGCTCCAAACGCCAACGCAGCCGACCAAGACGTCAGCGGGATCTCCTGCGACCTACGGATGCCCGTTCACACCGCCTCCAGCGCCAGGAAGCGCCGCGGCCGCTTTCGCAGTCATCACGGATCCCACCCTGAACTGCATGAGAGACGCCCGCGGCAACGCGGTCTGTTCGGACGGCAGCCATTATCCTCCGGGCTGCCCGCATACGCCTCCGGATAGCGTCTTCACGCCGGGCATCACGCCGGACGTGACGACGAACGGCAGGATTGAAGGGCAGATTCCTGCTCCTCGAGGCGGCGCGGCTCCCGCCGAGGCTCCTGGCGTCGCCGCAGCGCCTTCTTCCGGTCCGAGCCCTGCGCTCATGATTGGCGCCGGCGCTCTTGGTGCCGGCCTTCTCGCGACGGGTGCGTACTTCCTGTTTCTGAAATAACTTTTGAAAGAGGGTTTTATGATCAGCTACCAGCCTCCGGTGTATCGTCCGCGTCTTTCCCAGGCGGTCGTCGTTCCTGCCGTGGCGCCGGCGGCTCCGGTCGTCTCGGTTCCGGATGCCGGCGTACCGTTCCCCGAAGGCATCTTCTGGACCGCCATCGCGGGAGCCGCGGCCTGGGCGTCGATCGCCACCGCGCAGCGCCAGACGGGCTGGAAGTCGGCGGCGGCCTGGGCGGGCGGCATCGGCGCAGGTCTCGCGGCCCTCACGGGTCTGACCGGGATCCTCGTGCCCAGCGTCTCGCGGTCGCTGCCCCTCCGCTGGTACTTCTAAGAAAAGAAGGGCATCACCGTGGCAATGAGCGACGACATCGCCTGGTTCGAACAGAACCGGCCCATGATCTCGAAGCAGTATCCCGATCAATGGGTCATCGTGAAGAACCAGAAGGTTGTCGGAGCCTATCCGGACTACGCCACGGGCTATACCGCCGGCACGCAGATGTTCGGCACCGAGCCGTTCGTCCTCAAGCAGGCGACGGCTTCCCAGAAGGTCGAAACGATGACCCCAAACTTCATGATGGGGTATCGACGGCTGCCGGTCACTTTCCTGGGGGCTGGTCACCCCCGCCGCCGCCTCGGTCAGGGAGCCCCTTCGCCGACGGACCTGGTCGAGCAGCTCCGCAGGGACGGCGCGATAGTGAATGTCGTGATCCAGGTTCCTGCGGCTTATGCGAAACAACTTCAAGATGCAGGAAACCCGGTGCCCCCGGCACAGACGATCAAGGCCATGATCGACACCGGGGCATCGATCTCGACGGTCAGCGATACGGTGGCGACTGCTGCCGGTCTTCAACAGGTCGGCAGCGTTCCCATCGGCGGCGTGGGCGGCGTCAGCACGCGACCGATCTACTCGGCATCCTTTGCGGTGCCCGATTACAACGTGGGCGTCGATCCGATCGAGATCGCCGGCGTCTCTTTGCCAGTAGGAGGTTTTGACGCCCTCCTCGGCAGAGATATTTTGAAGGCTCTTCAGCTTACATATACGGGGCCCCAGGGGTCATTTCTTGTCAGCCAGGACGTGAAGCCTGGAGCGGCGCCGCCGGCACCAGGTCAACCCGTGGCCCTTCCGTCGACACAAGGACTGAGCCCGCTTGCCTGGGCGGGCATAGGATTCGCAGGTCTCGCAGCGATCGGTACCGGCCTCTGGCTTGCCTTCGGTAAGAAATAGATCACGGAGGATTTATGAGCAATGGATTCGTGCAGTCCGGCAAACTCGGGCCCATCGGTGGCCGCAATCTCGGAGCCATTCCCATTTCGCCTTCTCTCGTGTCGACCTACGACACCTGCCCAGCCGGATACAGCAGGGACATCACCGGAGTCTGCGTGCTGAATCCTGTGCAGATCTATCCCACGCCTGTCTTTTACACGCCTCCGGTGGTTCTGGCTGGTCGCCGCCGCTGAATAGGCGAGTCTTCGGGGAAGATGGATCCTGCAATCCGTAAGTTCGGTCTCGAACTCCGCGAATTCATCAACACAGACGAAGTCTTCTCCATTCTTCCGGAAGGCGACTGGGGTGCCGGCGGCTGCTGGATCCTGGCGGAAGCGCTGAAGCGGTTTTTAGGTCCTCCGGCCGAGCTCTGGGCCGTCTACTCCTCGGTGCTTCCGGTGGAACACGTCGTGGTGAAGGACGGCGACGCCTACTTCGACTACAAGGGCGCCAGCACCAGGCAAGAGATCCTGAGCGACTTTGCTTCTTCGTATCCGAACCGGACGGGCATTGGCCTTGCGCGCCTCACGACTTACAGAGCACGGCGGGCGCATGAGACCGGCATCCCCTGTGAACCTCAGTATGTGAAGTCTCTTGTCTCCAAGCTGAACGCCCGTTTTCGCGAGCACGATTCTCATTGACTCTCAGGTAAACCGCGACTACCATTCCTGACGTGACGAGTCTCTTGAAACAAACGGCCCGGATCAGGGTCTGACCTCCGTGATCATCTGGTTTGCCGCCCTGATCCCATTCATCGGCGCCGGAGCCCTTTTCTGGATCTGGAATAGGAAGGTCGCTCTCTGGGAAGCCCTGGTGATGATGGTCGTTCCGCTCGGCCTGATCGCATCGGCGAAGGGGTGCAGCGAGTACAGCCAGACTCAGGACACAGAATTCTGGGGAGGCTACGTCACGACTGCGGAGTATTACGAGGATTGGAACGAGAGGGTCTCCTGCCGGCATCCGATCCCGTGCAGCCATCCCTCGTATTCCACGGATTCAAAAGGCAAGAGATATCAGTCAGGCTACCAACACTCGAACGATGGCCACTATCACTCCTATGACGTCGACTACCATCCAGAATACTGGGAGGTGAACACGTCCGTCCGGGAGACGAAGGAGATCAGTCATGGCTTCTTCGAGAATCTCTGCAAGCAGTTTGGAAACCGCGTGTTCGTGGATCTTCACCGGAACTACCATACGAAGAACGGCAACAAGTACGTGGCGACCTGGAAGGGCGAAGCCGAGACGATCGAACCGGTGACGGTCGCGCGGAGCTATGAAAACCGCGTGCAGGCTTCACAGTCGGTCTTCAACTTCAAGACCGTGAACCCTGCGGATTACGGGCTCTTCCAGTACCCGGCGATCCAAGGCCTGCGCCAGCAATGCGTGATGGGGCCCGGAGCCACGGAAGTCTCGGAGAAGAAGTTCCAGTACCTTAACGCGACGCTCGGCGGCTCCAAGCAGGTGAGACTCTTCGTGCTCGTCTTCCAGAACCAGCCCATCCAAGCCGCGATGGAACAGGAAGCATTCTGGAAGCGCGGCAACAAGAATGAACTCGTCACCTGCATCGGCGTCGACAAGGATCTCGAAGTGCAATGGTCCCACGTCTTCTCCTGGACCGAGGTCGATGAGCTCAAGATCGAGGCTCGGAATCAGGTCATGGGGATGAAGAAGCTCGATCTTGCGGCCTATGCCGACTGGCTCGGACCCATGGTTCAATCCAAGTGGGTCCGGAAGAACTTCGCGGACTTCAACTATCTGACGGTCGAGCCTACGATGAGCGCAGTCATCTGGACGTTCGTTCTGACGCTTCTGGTGACGATTGGGATCGGCGTGTGGGCGGTCCTCAACAACATCGACAACGATGGAACGTTTTTAGGATCTCATAGTTTCGAACTTGGAAGGAGATGGCGATGAAGGCATTAGCGGCGGTCGGCGCGGTCCTGGGGATCGCGATCATCGGATTCCTGATGTACATGAGCTACTCGAATTCGGAGGTACGTCTCCGGAATGCCGTGAAGGCTCAGCAGGAGGCCAACACCACGAGCTTCGACACCTGCTGGAAGATCATCCAGGGACAGGCCCAGGTCGCCGACAAGTACAAGGACAGC
>Ga0075425_100003955_pt1 | contig 15178 bp, 15 predicted proteins | sample SoiMethybrSBSTD4_FD_75300 | JGI IMG/M metagenome (GOLD analysis project Ga0075425, IMG submission 75300) | Bulk soil microbial communities from a Populus tree surrounding site in Tennessee, USA - Soil MetaG P. TD hybrid SBSTD4 | ecosystem: Environmental > Terrestrial > Soil > Tree plantation...
TCGCGCTCGGCCAGGCCGACCCAGGACGGACCGGCTATTCGCCCGCCATGCGCGGGCGCTCCGCGCTTTCGTGCTCGATGATGCCGCGCTCGGCCTTGAACATGTAGTCGCGGGTCACGGGCAGCGCGCTCACGCGCTTGGCGAGCTGCACCTGGAACACCACGAGGTTCTGATGGCGAAAGGCCGCCTCGGAAGCGGCAAGGTAGAACTCCCACATCCGGCAGAACGTCGCGTCGCGAATGGCCGCGGCCGCGTCCCAGTTGGCCAGAAAGCGCTTGCGCCAGGCGCGGAGGGTCTCGGCGTAGTGCAAGCGCAAGACCTCCAAGTCGGTAATGATGAGCCCCGTGCGCTCGATTGCTGCCACCATCTCGGAGAGCGCAGGGATATAGCCGCCGGGGAAGATGTATTTGGCGATGAAGGGGTTGGTGGCAGCGGGCGGTTCGGAGCGCCCGATGGAGTGGATCAAGGCGACGCCATCGTCGCTGAGCAAGTCGCGCACCTTGCGGAAGTAGGCCCCGTAATGGTTCACGCCCACGTGCTCGAACATACCCACCGACACGATCCGGTCGAAGCGGCCCACGACCTTGCGATAGTCTTTGAACTCGAACTGGACGGCGCGGCCCAGGCCTTCCCTGGCCGCGCGTTCGCGCGAAATCTTGAGCTGCTCGTTGCTCAGTGTAACGCCCGTTACATCGCAGTGGGCCACCTTGGCAAGATAGAGGGCAAGCCCACCCCAGCCCGAGCCCACGTCGAGCACGCGCTGTCCGGGTTCGATGGCGAGCTTGGCGGCGAGATGGCGCTTCTTGGCGAGCTGCGCTTCCTCCAGGTCCGCACCTTCCGTGAAATATCCGCAGGAGTACTGCCGGTCGGAATCGAGGAATAGGTCATAGATGGCGCCGTCGATGTCGTAGTGGTGTGCCGCGTTGCGGCGCGCGCGGCCGGAGGGATTGAATTGCTCCAGCCGTCGCAGCACGTAACGAGCAGCACTGAAACTCTTGGTCCAACCCGGCAACGGCCCACCCTCGAGGTTGACGAGCATGAGTTCGAGGAAATCGTAGATGCCACCCTCGACCATGCTGAGGCGACCGTGCATGTAAGCTTCCCCCAGCGCCAGCTGCGGGTCGCGCACGAGTTGACGCTCCAGTCGCCTGTCGGCGAGCCGGACCGACATCGCAGGTGGAGTGCCATCGCCGTAGCGGTGGGCGGTGCCTGCCGCATCGATCAGAGTTAACGCGCCGCGCCGGACGATGCGACGCAAGAGGATATCGAGCAACGTGAACATGACGCAACACCACTGCGATTGCGGCTAGCGACCCCCTCTGTGCACCGTGTTCGAAGTCTTTGACCCATTATACGAAAGTGGCGAATTAGCGCTACTGGCAACGCTCAAGATCCCTTGCTGACACAACACGGGGGGACCCCAGGTGGGGTCTCAGAGCAAAACGCTCTTCACGCAAGAAGGCTCCGGCAGCTCGCAAGGGGCGCCCTCCAGACGCAGGCCCTCCGCCGAGGCGCGAGGGAGCCTCGATCAGACACGCTTATGGCCGCACAAGCGGCGCGGCGCTCGCGGAGCAGAGCGCCCCACAGCGATCGTCCGTAGGGTGCCTCAGGATTGGGGCGCTTCTGGGCGCACCTCCTCCTCGCCCTCGCCGCGCTGGCGGACCAAGGCCTCTTCCTCAAACAAGGCGTCGGGATTGAAGGTCTCGAGTTGGAGCGCTTCCTCTTTCACCACCGTCACGTCTTCGCCGCGTGCTTGCCGCTCGGCCTCGTCTTCCGAGCGCGCAACGTTGAGCGTGACTTGCACGATCACCTCCGGGTGCAAGGCCACGCGCGTTGGGTGGAGCCCAAGCGTCTTCATGGGCCGGTCGAGGACGACTTGACGGCGATCGATGTTGAAGCCGCCGGCGGTCACCAGGTCGGCGATATCGCGGGTGGTAACGGAGCCGTAGAGCTGGCCGGTATCTCCCGCCTGCCGGATGGCGAGAAAGGTTTTGCCCACGAGCTTGGCAGCGACGGCTTCCGCGTCCTTCTTGAGTTCGAGGTCACGCGCTTCGAGCTGCGCGCGATCCTTCTCAAAGCGCGCCTTGTTCTCGGGGGTGGCGCGCAGGGCCTTTTTGTGCGGCAGCAGGAAGTTGCGTGCGTAGCCGTCCTTGACGGTGACCACATCGCCCATTTGGCCCAGGCGACCGATGCGCTCCAGAAGGATGACTTGCATGGGTGTTGCTCCGCTGTTGGGGGAGAGGTTTCAGGTTGTGCCCGGCGGTGCACCGAGACGGCGGGAGAGTTTCAGGGCAGGCTCGAGCAAGCCAGCAATGGTGAGCACGAGGCCCATGTAGGGTCCAAAGATGAGGAGCCCCAAGTAGACGATCCAGAGGAGCCATGCGCCGCGACCTCTGGCAATCGCGTGCATGAGGGCGAGGCCGGCGATCAAATAGGCAAAGAGCAGGGCACCCGTAAAGCTGGTGCCGGCGACGCCCAGGCTACCTGGGGCAAACGATGCAGCGACCGCCAGCGCAGCGAGGAGCACCAACCACGGTGGATAGGCGAGCGCCGCCAGGTCGGGCCAATCGCGCGCGAGCCGCCCAGAGGCGCGGATGATGCGGCCGGCGAGATAGAGATTGAGCGCGAATATGGCCGTCCAATAGGCCGCCAGCGCGCCGGGCAGGGCCGTGACGACGAAGTCCGACAGGGCCTCGATCTGTCGCTCGTCGAGAGGCTTCATGCCGAGTTCGGGGGCGCGGGCGGAAAAGACGCGAAAGAATTCGCCCATCGGCGCGCGCAAAGGCTCGTAGCTGCCACCGATGAGGGGCAACACGGCGACCGGTAGGGCGCCCCCATAGAGGGACACCGCCGCGAGGAGGCGGCCTGGCGGATACCATTGCCGGGTTCCGGGACTTTGCGGCTGCGGCCGGCTGAGGTAGGCCAGGTATGGAATGAGGGCAACGGGCAGGCCGAGCGCCAGGAAATAGCCGGCGGAGAGCGGCGGGCCGGCGAGGAGGCCCATGAGAAGGGCTCCCGCGAGAGCTCCGGCCGCGGCTGGCAACCATCCCCAACCGAGACCCACCAGCAGCGAGGGGAGCGGCGTGAGCACAAGCAGCAGGGTGCCCATGAGCGGCGCCCCGTGCGCGGCCGAAAAGAACAGCAGTGCGGAGGCCAAGCCGCCGCCGAGACCGATGAGGAAACTGGTGGGCATGGGTTGCGCTGTCCCGCCGCGGCGGTTAGGGGCGGGCTCGTTGGCCCTCCGCCCCAACTGTGGACGGGCATCCGCCTACTTGATCACGTAGGGCAGCAGACCAATGAAGCGAGCCCGTTTGATGGCCTTTGCGAGTTCGCGTTGCTTCTTGGCGGAGACCGCCGTGATGCGGCTCGGCACAATCTTGCCCCGCTCGGAAACGTAGCGGCTCAGCAGCCGCATGTCCTTGTAGTCGATTTTGGGAGCCTTATCGCCTGAGAACGGGCACGTCTTGCGCCGGCGATGAAACGGCCGACGGGCAGGGATGGTGGCAATCTCGGCCATGGCTCAGCTCTCCTCGGCGGGGTTGGTCGGCGCCGTCTCGCCCTCACGCTCGCGCGGTGGCCGGGGTCCCCGTGGGCGATCCCGATCACCGCCCTCGCGGTCGCGCCGGAAGCCTCCACCTCCGCCACGATCGCCACGAAAGCCACCGCGATCGCCGCGGAAGCCACCGCGATCACCCCGAAAGCCGCCGCGATCGCCGTCGCGCCGCTCGTCGCGGTCGCTCTTGCGCATTTGCACGGAGGGTTCGGTCTCGTGCTGTTCGACGCGAACCGTCAGAAAGCGGATGACGTCGGGGGACAGGCCCATGCGGCGCTCCATCTCGGCAATGGCGGCCGCAGGTGCGTCGAGGTTCATGAGCGAATAGTGGGCCTTGCGGTTCTTCTTGATCTTGAAGGCGAGGCTCTTGAGACCCCAGTATTCGGTCTTGCCGACCCGCCCGCCACCTTCGGTGATGACCTCACCGTATTCCTTCGTCAAGGCTTCGACTTGCGTCTGGCTGATATCCTGGCGTGCCAAAAATACGTGCTCGTAAAGCGGCATAGGTTGGCCTTTCCTTCCGTTGCGCTGTTCGCTCCGGCGCAAAGCCCCTTTTGGGCCCGAGGCACCATCGGTGCACGGAAAGGCCCAAAGGACCCGAAAGAGCGGAGACACCGGGAGCCGGGCATGGCCCTGCCGTCCCGCTAGCGGTGCGAGCCGGCCTCCCGTTCAGCCTCCAACCGGAGCGGGTAGTGGCGGTGTTATACGCAATTGCCTCGAGCGGGCAAGCCCAAAGGCAGCGGGGCGAGGGGGGAGCAAGGCGCGTCCCCCCGCTCGGTCGCGGCGCATGATGCGGACACCTCTAGGCAGTTCCTTTGGGAACTGCCGGTGGGATTGGAGGGCGATAGAGGGGTTGCTTGGCTGTCGAGGCTGGCTTTGGCGTCCAGCTTGACAGCCAAGGCGGCGCTCGTGTCTAAGCGCACACGGTGGTGCAATCTGGTTCGGCCAATGTCTGTTGCGTTCGTGTTTCCGGGACAGGGTAGCCAGGCGGTGGGCATGGGGGCCGACCTGGCGAGGGCCTTTGGGGCCGCTCGGACGGTGTTTGACGAAGTCGATGCCGCGCTCGGCCAGAAGCTCTCCGAGGTGATGTTCAACGGCCCGCTTGAGACGCTGACGCTCACCGAGAACGCCCAGCCCGCCCTGATGGCGGTGTCGCTTGCGGTCATGCGGGTGCTGGAGCAGGAGAAGGGCTTCCGCCTCCCCGCCACGGTGAGATACGTGGCTGGCCATTCGCTGGGCGAATATTCCGCGCTCGCCGCAGCCGGTGCGCTCAAGGTGGCCGACGCGGCTCGCCTTCTGCGCCTGCGCGGCCAGGCCATGCAGGCGGCTGTGCCCGTCGGGCAGGGGGCGATGGCAGCCCTGCTGGGCGTAGGCAAGGAAGCCGGGGAGAAGCTTGCTGCCCAAGCCGCGCAGGGCGAGGTGTGCCAGCTTGCCAACGACAATGAGCCCACCCAGGCGGTGATCTCCGGGGCCAGAAGCGCGGTGGAGCGGGCCGCGCAGCTCGCCAAGGCGCACGGCGTGCGCCGCTTCATTCCGCTCAATGTCAGCGCTCCCTTCCACTGCGCCCTGATGCAGCCAGCGGCCGATGCCATGGCGCAGGCGCTTGCCGAGGTCGAGATCAAGCCGCCCTTGGTGCCACTCGTTGCCAACGTTTTGGCGGCACCGATTAGGGATCCGGCGGAAATCCGCCAATGCCTGGTGGAGCAAGTGACGGGGACCGTGCGCTGGCGCGAATGCGTGGTGCGGATGGCCGCCGACGGCGTTAGCCACATCTATGAGATCGGTTCGGGAAAGGTGTTGGCCGGACTGGCCAAGCGCATCGTGCCGTCCCTCAGCGCGAGTGCCGTCGGCACGCCACAGGACATCGACGCGGTGCTGCCGGCGCTCACGCAAGGGTTGGCGCAATAGGGCTGGCGATAGGAAACGGGCATGTTCAACCTCGCAGATAAAACGGCGCTCGTCACCGGCGCGACGGGAGGCATCGGCGGCGGCATTGCGCGCGCGCTGCACAAGCAGGGCGCCAGTGTCGTCATCTCTGGGCGCCAGACAGACCGGCTGGAAAAATTGGCCGCCGAACTGGGCTCGCGCGTGCACATCTGCCCCTGCGATCTCGCCAGCAAGGCGCAGGTCGCCAAGCTCGTCGACGAGGCGATCGGCAAGCTCGGCCGGCTCGACATCCTCGTCAACAACGCCGGGCTCACCAAGGACAACCTGTTCATGGTGATGAAGGATGATCAGTGGGAGGATGTGATCGCCGTCAATCTGACCTCGACCTTCGTGCTCATGCGGGCGGCGACACGGGCGATGATGCGCAGCCGCACGGGCTACGGCCGCATCATCAATATCTCTTCGATCAGCGGCATCATCGGTAATCCGGGCCAGGGCAATTATTCGGCCTCCAAGGCCGGCATAATCGGCATGTCGAAATCGCTGGCGCGCGAGGTGGCCTCGCGCGGCATTACCGTCAATTGCATCGCGCCGGGCTTCATCTCGACACCCATGACCGACGCCCTCAATGAGAAGCAGACGGCGGCGATCCGCGATGCCATACCGGCACAGAAGTTCGGCACCCCTGACGATATTGCCGCTGCGGTTATCTATCTGGCATCGCCGGAGGCCGCCTACATGACCGGCCAGACGCTGCATGTGAACGGCGGATTGGTAATGGTTTGAGCACGCTAACGGCAAAGGTTAATGCCGGGGATGGCGGCGTTTTGGAGCGCTGGTCAAGCCAAATGAAGTGTGTTAACGAGCCCCTGATTTGGGCGTGCAGCCTGGGGACGGAGCGTCGGCGGGCTTGCTGCGGCGTGCGAGTCGTGCGCAGCTGCGCTGTTCGGGCACGGCCCTTACGGTCCACCCGGGATGATCACGCATGAACACGGCATCAGCCAACATCAGCCAAAGAGCCGAGGGATAAACCGATGAGCGACGTCGCACAGCGCGTGAAGAAGATCGTGGTTGAGCACCTGGGCGTGGAGGCCGATAAGGTCACCGATAACGCGAGCTTCATCGACGATCTGGGCGCCGACAGCCTTGATACGGTCGAGCTCGTGATGGCGTTCGAGGAGGAGTTCGGCTGCGAAATCCCCGATGATGCGGCGGAGCAAATCCAGACCGTGGGCGATGCGGTGAAGTTCCTGGAAAAGCATGCCAGCGCCGCCTGACGCTCCAGGTCGGGCACCGCTGCCCACGCCCGCAAGAGCGCGCGCAGAGGGGCCAGCTTGCGGCGTCCGTGGCCGAAGCCGGAGGGGAGCTCAGGATCCCACATGTTGCGACGGATCGTCATCACGGGCCTGGGACTGGTTACACCGCTGGGCTGCGGCGTCGAGGCGAGCTGGTCGCGGCTGATCGCCGGCAACAGCGGAGCGCGCCGCATCGAAGAATTCCCGGTTGAGGATCTCTCCTGCCAGATTGGCTGTTTCGTCCCGCGCGGCCCGCTGAGCGAGGGCAGGTTCAATCCCGACGATTGGATGGAGCCCAAGGAGCAGCGCAAGGTCGACGACTTTATCATCTATGCCATGGCTGCCGCCCAACAGGCGCTCGAGGACGCAGGCTGGAAAACCGATACGGCGCACAAGCAGGAGTGCACCGGTGTCATGATCGGCTCAGGCATCGGCGGGCTCACCGGCATCGCCGAGACGTCGCTGCTCCTCAAGGAAAAAGGCCCCCGCCGCATCAGTCCTTTCTTCATCCCCGGCCGGCTCATCAACTTGGCCTCGGGTTACGTTTCGATCCGGCACGGCCTTAAGGGCCCCAACCATGCGGTTGTGACCGCCTGCTCGACCGGCGCGCATGCCATCGGCGATGCTTCGCGGCTCATCGCCCTGGGCGATGCCGACGTGATGGTGGCGGGGGGCACCGAGAGCCCCATCAGCCGCATCGGCGTCGCCGGGTTCGCCGCCTGTCGGGCACTCGCCACTGCCTTCAACGACCGCCCGACCAAAGCATCGCGTCCCTGGGACCGGGACCGGGACGGCTTCGTCATCGGCGAGGGCGCCGGCATCGTCGTGCTGGAGGACCTGGAGCATGCCAAGGCGCGCGGGGCGCGCATCTATGCCGAGGTGGTGGGCTACGGCCTCTCCGGTGACGCCTTCCACATCACGGCGCCTTCGGAGGATGGCGACGGCGCTTACCGCAGCATGCGCATGGCGCTCAAGCGCGCAGGCATCGGACCGAGTGACGTGCAGTACGTCAACGCGCACGGCACTTCGACCATGGGCGATGAGATCGAGCTCGCGGCGGTCGAGCGACTGTTCGGCAATCGGGCGGACAAGCTCGCCATGTCATCGACCAAGTCGGCCGTCGGGCATCTCTTGGGAGCGGCGGGCGCCGTGGAGGCGATCTATTCGGTGCTCGCCATCCGCGATAATATCGCCCCGCCGACGCTCAACCTCGACAATCCGTCGGTGGAGACCGCCATCGATCTCGTGCCGCACAAGGCGCAGAAACGCCCGATTGATACCGTGCTCTCAAACTCGTTTGGCTTCGGCGGCACCAACGCATCGCTGGTGCTGCGGCGGCCGGCGGTTTGAGGATCGAACCGGCAGCGGCACCTTGGCGGTAGCCGCAGGGAGTTGCGGCCCAATCAGCGTTTGCCAACACATCGTCCTTTCGCCACATTTCCCTTCAAGCTTCGGTCCGCGAATCGGCTGGCGTCAGAACCGTGCGCGGCAGAGCTCGAAGGCGCGGGGTGCGCTTCGCAGGAGCGGATCATGAGAAACCGCCACCCGGCGGGCCAGCGTACGGATCCCTATCTCGCCCGAACGGGCGGTGCGCTGGCACGCAGCCCCTCCGAGCGGCTCGAGCCCACCCGCCCACCAGCCCCGCGCCGGCGCAGTCACGGCGCTGGGCAGACGCGCCGAGCGCGCCCGCTTCTGCGCCTTGTGAACGGGCTCTTGACCTTCACCTTGGTGGTGATGATCCTCGCTGGCGCTGCCGCCTACGTGTTCGACGGCCAGCTCGACGCACCAGGCCCGCTGCAGCAGGCGAAAACCATCGCCATCCCCAAAAATGAAGGCACGCTGGAGATCGCCGCGCGCCTGGAGCGTGAGGGCATCGTCACCGACCGACGGCTGTTCGTCGTCGCCTACCGATGGACGCAGCTGGCGGCGATGATTGAGGGTACCAAACCGGCACCCCTCAAGGCCGGCGACTATGCCGTGCGGCAGAACGCCAGCGTGCGCCAGCTGATCGAACTGCTGAGCGAAGGCAAAACCTTGACGTATCGGGTGACCATCCCGGAAGGCCTTACGAGCTATCAGATCGTCGAACGCCTGAAGGCGGACCCCAACCTGTCCGGCGACATCGAAGCGGTCCCCCCCGAGGGCTCGCTCCTGCCTGAGACCTTCATCGTTGAGCGCGGAATGCCGCGACAGGGCGTCGTCGACCGCATGCAAGCAGAAGCCCACAAGCTCATCGAAAAGGCATGGGCGCATCGCAAGAGGGACTTGCCGATCAAATCAGCAGAGGATGCCGTCATCCTGGCCTCAATCGTTGAAAAGGAAACGGGACGGAGCGACGAGCGCGATCGCGTGGCGGCCGTGTTCCTCAATCGGCTGCGCCAGAACATGCGCCTGCAATCGGACCCGACCATCCTCTATGGGCTGAGCGGTGGCAAGGCGGTGTGGAGTCGACCGATCCAGAAGCCCGAAATAACGCAGAAGACGACGCACAACACCTACCAGATTGACGGCCTGCCGCCGACGCCGATCTGCAACCCGGGTCGAGCAGCCCTGGAAGCCGTGCTCAATCCCGCCGACACAAAGGATCTCTATTTCGTGGCGGATGGCACAGGAGGTCACGTGTTTGCCGAAACGCTCAGGGATCACAATGCCAACGTCCAGAAATGGCGTACGACGGAGAAGGAGCTGAGGGGCAAGGCCGTGTCGCCCCCCGCCAATGCGGGTTCGGCCGCGCCGGCCGCAAAGGCCCGTGCGGTCGTGCGCACCGTGCCTGCAGCCAAGACGTCACCCGCCGACCCATCCCCGGAGAGCACCACGCCCGAGGCCAAGCAGAAGCGCTAGCGCGATCCAGAGACCGGGCCCCCCGTTCCTTGTTTGCGAGCCTCTCTGCGACTAAAGTCCCGCTACGCTTTGTTCCAGATCGGAGTGCTGGCGCAAGGAGCCGCTTCACGTTCACCGACGCCGCCATGACGATCAAGAGCATGACTGGTTTTGCGCGCTCGGACGGTGCTCTGGGCCCTCTCAGCTGGCACTGGGAGATCCGCTCGGTCAACGGGCGCGGCCTCGATCTGCGGCTGCGGCTGCCCCCCGGCCATGAGGGGTTGGAGGCGCGGATCCGCGAGGCGGTGGGCAGGCGCATCACCCGCGGCAGTCTCAGCATCAACCTCAACGTGAAGCGCGGCGAAGGCGAGACGCGCCTCAAGCTCAACGAGGCCGCGCTTGCCCAGGTGCTTGCCGCACTCGACGATGTTGCGGCCCGACTTGCGACGGCGCCGCCACGGCCCGAGGCGCTGTTGGCGATCAAGGGCGTGCTTGAGGTGGTCGAACCCGAAGAGGGCGAGGCCGACGTGCAGGCGCGCAATGCCGCCATGCTCGCAGGGCTGTCCGAAGCCCTCGAGGCCATGGTCAGCGCGCGCGAGGCTGAGGGACGGCACCTGAGCGCCATTGTTCTGGACCAGGTCGCCGCCATCGAGCGCCTGGTCGCAAGCGTGGCCGCCTCCCCGTCCCGGTCGCCGGAAGCGGTCCGCCAGCGCCTCAGGGAACAGGTCGAGCGCCTGATCGAGACCGGCGCTCCCCTGGATGAGGGGCGCCTTTACCAAGAGGCCGCTATGCTGGCGACGCGCGCTGACGTGGAGGAAGAATTGAAGCGCCTCGGTGCCCACGTCGCCAGCGCACGCGAGCTCATCGCCTCGGAGGCCCCGGCCGGCAGGCGCCTCGACTTCTTGGCGCAGGAGTTCAACCGCGAAGCCAACACGTTGTGTGCCAAGTCGAACGATCCGGACACGACGCGGGCCGGGCTCGAGCTGAAGGCAGTCATCGACCAGATGCGCGAGCAGGTGCAAAACATCGAATGAGCGGGCGGTGGCCGAGGTGAGCGACCAGGAGTGGAGCCCAGCAAACCAAACGGCGCGCGGCGCGCGACGTGGGCTGTTGCTGGTGTTGTCCTCGCCCTCGGGCGCCGGCAAGACGACCTTGGCGCGGCGGCTGCTCGCGGCCGATCCCTCTTTGCGCCTGTCGATCTCCGTGACAACGCGTGCGCCACGGCCGGGGGAGGTCGACGGGCGCGACTATCGCTTCATCGACCCTGCCGAGTTTGCCCGCCTTCAGGCTGGCGGCGAGCTCCTCGAATGGGCCGAGGTGCACGGCAATCTCTATGCCACGCCCGAGGCGGCCGTGTTGGACGCGCTCAAGGCGGGGGTGGATATGCTCTTCGACATTGATTGGCAAGGTGCGCGGCAGATCCGCGAGCGCATGGCCGAGGACGTGGTCAGCGTTTTCATTCTGCCACCCGACGGACAGACGCTGGAGCGGCGTTTGCGCGACCGCGCCCAGGATAGCGAGGACGTCGTGCGGCGACGCATGGCGGCTGCGGCCGCTGAAATCGCACACTGGGGCGAGTACGACTACGTCATCGTCAACGCGGATTTGGAGACCAGCGTCTGTGGTCTTGCGGCCATTCTGACGGCAGAGCGGCTCAAGCGCGTGCGCCAGCTGGATCTCCCCGACTTCGTGCGGGGTGTGCTGGCGGGGCTCTAGTAGCACCCCCTCGCCTGCGCGCGTGTCGATCCAAGCTCTATCTTCCTGACAGCCGCTCGAACACGTAGGCGAGGCGAGCGAAATCTCGCACGCTCAGCGCTTCGGCGCGCAGCGTGGGTGCGATGCCGGCAGCAGCGAGCAGTGCCTCGGGTTGGGAGCCCAACGCGCGCAGGCTCTGGCGCAGCATTTTGCGGCGCTGCCCGAAGGCAGCGGCGGTCACGGCCCCGAGCGTTGCCACGCGGCACGCCGGCGCTGGAATATCGGTCGGCGTGAGCGCCACGAGGGCAGAAGCCACAGACGGAGTGGGCGTGAAGGCTTCAGCCTTGACGTTGAAGAGCAGGCGCGGGCGCGTACGCCACTGGGCGATGACGGCGAGCCTGCCGTAGGCCTTGGAGCCGGGCGCTGCGACGATGCGTTGGGCTACCTCTCGCTGGAACATCAGCACCAGACGCAGGTACCAGGGAGGCCAAGGGTCGACCTCGAGCCAGCCTATGAGGAGAAGGGTGGCGATGTTGTAGGGTAGATTGGCGGCCACGATCGGCTTGCTCGCACCCTTGGGGACCAGCGCCGGCCAGCCCGCGGTCAGGGCGTCGCCATAGTGGACCTCCAGGCGACCGGGATAGCGTTGCGCGATGGCCTCCAGGGCCGGCCGACAGCGCTCGTCCCGCTCGACCGCCACCACCCTCTCCGCGCCCTCCAGAAACAGCGCCCGCGTGAGCCCGCCGGGTCCGGGGCCGACCTCGAGGACCGTTCGACCCTCGAGGGGTCCGGCAGCGCGCGCAATACGCCGCGTCAGGTTGAGATCGAGGATGAAGTTCTGCCCGAGGCTCTTGCGTGCGGTGTGCCCGAGGCTGCGGATGACCTCGCCCAACGGTGGCAAACCGTCAGGGCTTGCGGCCCCCGGCGCGGTCATGTGCGCGGGGAGCGTTGTGCAGCGCGCCGACGGCCGATGGCATCGGCCAGGTGGAGGGCGGCGATAAAGCTTGCCGGTCGGGCCTTCCCAGTGCCGGCGAGCGCAAAGGCCGTGCCGTGATCGGGAGATGTGCGCACGAATGGCAACCCCAACGTGACATTGACGCCGCGGTCGAAGGCAAGCGTTTTGAGGGGCACCAGCGCCTGGTCGTGATACATGGCCACGACAGCGTCATAGGCAGTGCGCGCCTCGACGTGAAAGAGCGTATCGGCGGAGTGCGGGCCCGTCACCACAATGCCCTCGGCGGCCACGGCGTCGATCGTAGGCCTGATGATCTCGATCTCCTCGCGGCCGATGCGTCCGCCTTCGCCGGCATGCGGGTTGAGGCCGGCAACGGCGATGCGCGGTTTGGCGATGCCGAAGTCGCCGACCAGCGCCGCTGCGGTGATCCTCAGCGTGTCGGCGAGGCGTTGGCGCGTCAACGCGCGCGGTACCGCGGCGAGCGGGATGTGCACGGTAGCGGGCACGACCTTCAGCTCCTCAGCCACCAACATCATGACAGGCAGGGGCCGCGGTCGGGTGCCGTGCCGCAGGGCCAGTTCGGCGAGGAACTCGGTGTGGCCAGGATAAGGCAGTTCGACGCGGTCGAGCGTGCGCTTGACAATGGGGTTGGTGACCATGGCAAGCGCCTCGCCGGCGGAGACAGCTGCGACAGCTGCTTCGATGGCCGCGACGATCGCCCGGTCTTCGTCTCCCGGCGCGGCGGACTGAATGGGCCAGACAGGGAGCGCGTCTGCAAAGGCGTCCGCCGCCTCGGTCAGGCTGGCAAGCGTCTTGATCGGAACCTCAAGACCCAGGGTGCGCGCGCGCTCCGCCAGCACGTCCGGGTCTCCACAAATTGCGAAGCATGGCAGCGCGTGCCGCTGCCGCTCACGCCAGCTCATCAACGCGATATCAGGGCCAATCCCCTTGGGGTCACCCATCGACACCGCGATAGCCCACGGGCGCCCGGGCTCGCCTCCAGATCGGCGCTGGCGGGGCGAGGGGTTCATCGCGCAGGTCAGCGGTATTCGATGTGCGCATCCTGCCGAAGGTCGCGCAGCTGACGCTTAGCCATGATCTCGAATTCCTTCTGCGCCAACTCTTCTTGCGCCTTCTCGCGCTCCTTCTCGTCAGCCTTGATCGAACGGCGGCTGCAAACGGCGTAAATTTCGATGCCGCCCGGCGTCGTCGTCGGCGGCAGCACATCGCCATCTCGGGCGTTGAGCAGCATCGAGCGCGTCGGTTCGGAAATGGCGCTGGGCTTGATGTACTTCAAGTCCTCGAACCTGGCGTTGACCTCTTTGGCGAGGCCACCCATAGCGCTGCAGCCACTGATCCTTTGGCGCAAGCCGTCGGCCTCGGCATAGCGCTTGGCCAGGGCGGCTTGGTCCATCTTGCCGTGCGTGGGCAGGGTGATCTTCTCAACCTGCAGCTCGACCGTGTCGGCCCCTGTTTCGTTGGCAGTGGCCGATATCATGCGATCGACGTCGCGGCTGGTGATGGCGATCTGCGCGGAGAACTTGCGGCGCACGACTTCGCGCCAGGCGGCCTGAGCGCGGGTGCGCTCGTTCATGGTGGCAATGTCGACGCCCATACCCTTGATGTGTTGGGCGAACTGGTCCTCCGTCATCTTGTTGCGGTCGGCGAGGGTCTTCATCATGCGTCGGACGTCTGCGTCGGAGATCTCGATTCCGCCGCGCTTGGCCTCCTGCAGCTTGAGCCGCTCATCGATCAGCTCCTCCTGCGCCTCCTTCTTGAGCTTGGGCATCATGGCGGCGCGGCCCTCTCGCTGCAGCTGGTCGAGCATGTCGTGCTGCAGCTTCATGACGAATTCCTTCTGCACTGCCTGAGCCTGCTCTTGGCTCGTCACCTTTCGTTCCCGCAGCATCGCGTTGAGACGTTCGTTGATTTTGGGGTCCTTGGTGATCTGCGCCCAGCGCACCTCAGCCTTGGCTTTGAGCTCAGGGGTGAGGCCTGTGCTGCCTTGCAGCGCGAGAAAGTTGGCTCGCTGCTGGATCTCATAGGCCGTAATCGGCTCGTCGTTGACGAGCAGGACGATCGCTTGTTCGGACTTGCCGGATTGTTCGGACTTGAGGCTTGGTCTTTCGGCCTTGGCGGCGGGCGCCTCGGCGGCAGCCTGGCGCGGCGGTGCCTGGGCGGCAAGCCGATCGGAAACGGCGGTGGCCGCCACGCCAGCCGTGAGCATTAGGGCGAGGGGCCAAGCCAGACGACGGAGGGCTGAGTGATGCATGGCAAGAGGCGTGTCCGGAGGGCCGAATCGGAACGAGCAATCTTACCGCCGACCCCCGTCGGCGGCTCCCGATTTCCACAGACAACCATGGCACCGGCATGGCGAAAGGCGGGTGCGGCGACGCGGGGGCCGGTGGGGGTGGACGGGGTTGGGTCGTGGCACCTTCGCCTGTCGGTGCGCGATTTACAACTTGGGTCCTAGGTTTGTGTCTCCAAAGATGTGGTTGGCGCCATTGGTAGTTGTATAAGAGCCGATATTTTTGAGCTCGAAGCGCACCATCACCGTGCGATCGGGAGTGAGACCGAGCGCCGCGTTCTCCACGAAGGTTTCGATATAGGTGGCGCTCAGCACGAAGCATTCGTCGGCGTACTTGAGCCCAATGGAGTCTTGAATGCGCTGGCGCAGATCGATGTCATAGCGCATGGCGCCCAGCACGCTCCAATTGGTGGTCAACTTCAGGTTGAGCGTCGTCATGATCTCTTCCTGGCGGTCGACCAGGCCAGTGATGGGATCAAACCCCGTGTAGGTGTAGGCGGCAGTGCCGGTGAGCGGCCCATAGCTGGCGGTGACGCCCGTATCCTGCCGGCGCAGGGTCCAGTCCCTCTGGTCGAAGCGCGCCTGACTGATGAGGCCAAGACCGGCGAATGGCGATACGTAGACGCCCGCCACGTAATCGGATTGAGTGGTTGCCAGCCCGTTCA
>Ga0075425_100003957_pt1 | contig 15177 bp, 14 predicted proteins | sample SoiMethybrSBSTD4_FD_75300 | JGI IMG/M metagenome (GOLD analysis project Ga0075425, IMG submission 75300) | Bulk soil microbial communities from a Populus tree surrounding site in Tennessee, USA - Soil MetaG P. TD hybrid SBSTD4 | ecosystem: Environmental > Terrestrial > Soil > Tree plantation...
CAGACGAAGAGCGTCGCGGCCGGCGCCAGGAAGGTGGCCGTGAACGCGAGCGCCGCGATGTTGTTCGACGCGAGCGCGCTGCCCGAGTTGAAGCCAAACCACCCGAACCACAGCACGCCGGCACCGAGCAGCGTGAACGGCACGTTGTGCGGCAGCAGCGAAGACGAGGGGTACTCGCGGCGGTTGCCGACAGCGATCGCACAGGCGACTGCCGCCATCGCCGCGTTGACGTGCACGACGGTGCCGCCCGCGAAGTCGAGCGCCCCCATCTGCGCCAGCCATCCGCCGCCCCACACCCAATGCGCGATCGGCGCGTAGACGACGATGCCCCACAGCGAGATGAAGAGGATGTAAGCGGAAAACCGCATCCGCTCGACGATGGAGCCGGAGATCAGCGCCGCTGTGATGATGGCGAACGTCGCCTGATACGACATGTGGAGCATGTGCGGAATCGTCCCCAGCGGCTCCAATCCGACGCCTCTGAGAAACATGTTCGACAGGTCGCCGATCCACTTGTTGCCGGCGGTGAACGCCAGCGAGTACGCCACCAACGCCCAGATGATTCCGGTGAAGCCGAGCGCGATGAAACTCATCATCATCGTGTTCAGCGCGTTCTTCGAGCGAACGAGGCCGCCGTAGAAGAACGCAAGCATCGGCGTCATCAACAGGACGAGTGCCGTCGAGCAGAGCATCCACGCGGTATCAGCTTGATTCATGCGTCACCTCGGCCCGCTCCAGTCGAGCAGGTGGTCATGGCCCTTTGTGGGGAAACAGTAATGTCGGCGGAACGCGTGAAACGTTACGGAAAGGGAGGGGTCAGATCAATAGACGCTTTTGTGTGAAGTGCGTCATTTCTGACAATTACGTACCGAAGCTCCAAGTTCCAAGCTCCAAGTTCCAAATTCCAACGTTGTTGGAGCTTGGAGCTTGGATCTTGGAGCTTGATCTACGCCAAGCGCTAAGCGAGGCGCAGGCCGCTCTTGGAGAGCGGCAACTGGCGGACACGCTTGCCGGTCGCGGCAAAGATCGCGTTGCTCACCGCCGGCAGCACCGGCGGCAGTGCCGGCTCGCCCAATCCGGTCGGCGGATTGCTCGTCAACAGGAAGTGCACGTCGATCTCGGGCGGCGCCTGGCGAATGCGCACCGGCTGATACGTGTCGAAGTTGTTCTGCACCGCCTTGCCGCCGTCGAAGGTGATCTCGTAGTTCATCAACTGGCTGAGACCATCGATGACCGCGCCCTGGGACTGGTTGATGGCCATGCTCGGGTTGACGATTTGGCTGCCGATGTCGGCGACCACCCACACCTTGTTGATCTTCACGCGGTTCTGCGCATCGACCGATACGTCGGCGACCTCGGCGAAGTAGCCGCGGTGCGCGTACTGGAAGGCAACGCCGAGTGCGCGTCCCTTCGGCAGCGAATTGCGGCGATCCCAGCTGGCGCGCTTCGCTACTTCCTGCAGCACGCCGAGCGCACGTTTGTGGTCGAAATCGTCGCCGCCTTGTGCCGGCGGCGGCAGCTGCGGCGAGTTGAGGAGATCGACGCGGAACTGCACCGGGTCTTTCCCCGCGGCATGGGCGAGCTCGTCGATGAAGGACTGGAACACCCACGAGTAGGCATTGCTGCGCGGCGCGCGCAGCGCCCACGTGGGCACACCGAGCGGCATCAGCGACGCGCGCATGGCGAAGTTGGGAACGAACCGGGCCGGGAATTCGACCGCCGGCACCTGGCATTGCGGCGCGAACTTGTCGCCCTCGCCGTAGGTGACGTAGTGATCGCGCCAGGCAACGACCTTCCCGGAGGCATCGAGACCGGCCTTCAGATAGTGCCAGCCGCCCGGACGATAGTGGTCATGATGGAAATCGTCTTCGCGGGTCCACAGCAGCTTCACCGGCTGACCACCGATCTGCTTGGCGATCGCCGCTGCTTCCACCATGTAGTCGTTCGTGAGACGCCGGCCAAAGCCCCCGCCCGTGCGCAGCAGATGGATGGTGATGTCGCCTTCTTTCACGCCGAGCGTGTTGGCGACGAGCGCGCGCCCCTGCGCGGGAGTCTGGGTCGGCGCCCAGATCTCGAACTTCCCGTCCCTGAACTGTGCCGTGCAATTCTGCGGCTCGAGCGGCGCGTGCGCGATGAACGGAAACGCGTAGGCGCCTTCGACGACCTTCACCGTGCCGTTGCCGAGCGTTCCTTCGGCGTCGCCGTCTGACCGCAGCGTAAAGACGGGCGCCTGCTTCGAGAGCTCCTCCGCCTTTGCGGCGAACGTGACGCTGCTCTGCTGCGCGGTCGGACCTTCGTTCCACGTGACCTGCAGCTTCTGCCGCGCCTGACGCGCTTGCCACCAGCTGTCGGCAACAATCGCAACACCGGGCATCAGGCCGAGGATGTCGCTCGTGCCGTCGATGACAAACGCGTGGCGGACACCAGGCATCGACTTGATCGCGTCGAGATTGGCGCTGACAACCCTGCCGCCATACACGGGGCATTTCTCGTAGACCGCCCACAGCATGCCGGGCAACGTGAAGTCGATCGCGTAAAGCGGTTTGCCGGTGACGATCCTCGGGTTGTCGATACCGCCCGTCGGCTTGCCGATGATCTTGTAGTCGGCCGCGTTCTTCATCTTCACCGACTTCAGATCGGGCGTCGGCAGCGTTGCCGCTTTGGACGCCAGCTCACTGTAGGCAAGCGAGCGATTGCTCGATGCATGGACGACGCGCCCCGCAGATGTCGAGCACTGCGCTTCGGGAACTCCCCACGTCTGCGCAGCCGCAGCAACGAGCATCGTACGGACTGCGGCGCCGACCTGACGCAGCGGCTCCCAGTTGGTCGGCGTCGCCGTGCTGCCGCCTGCGTTCTGGCGGCCGTACTTCGTCTCGTCGAGATCCGCCTGGTCGATGCGAACGCTCTTCCAGTCGACGTCGAGTTCGTCGGCGATCAGCATCGGCAGCGACGTCTTGATGCCCTGCCCGATCTCCGGGTTCTTCGACATGATCGTGACCACGCCGTCGGGACCGATCTTGATGAAGGCGGTCGGGACAAAGTTCGCGCCAGCGGGTGCACCCTGCGCCAACACGTCAGCGACCGGCTCGAGATAAACAGCCGCCAGGAGCCCTCCGCCGGCGAGCGCGGTGACGCGGAGGAAGGAGCGGCGATTCATGACCATCGTATCCATGACGCCTCCTTACTGCTCTCGCGCGGCCTGCGCGCGGGCGGTGTCGATTCCACGTGGACGCGCTGGCGCCGCGGCCGCCGCTTTGTGAATCGCTTCGCGGATGCGCAGATAGGTCGCGCAGCGGCACAGATTGCCGTTCATCGCGGTGTCGATGTCTGCGTCGGTCGGCTTCGGGGTGCGCGCGAGCAGCGCGGCGGCCGACATGATTTGACCTGCCTGGCAGTAGCCACACTGCGGCACGTCGATCTCCTGCCACGCGACCTGCAGCGGATGTGTGCCGTCCGACGACAGCCCTTCGATCGTCGTCACCTGCTTGCCGGCGACGGTGGAGGCAGGCGTCTGACAGGAACGAACCGCGCGGCCATCAAGGTGCACGGTGCACGCGCCGCAGAGGCCGGCGCCGCAGCCGAATTTCGTCCCCTTCATATTGAGGACATCACGGACGACCCAGAGCAGCGGCATGTCCCCGGGGACATCGACGGTCGTGGATTTCCCGTTCACGGTGAACGTAACAGCCATGTCAGCTCCTCGGCATGAGGCTAGGAAGTGTCGAGGAGTAAGTTTAAACCTGATCGGTGCGACGGGTGCGACGGGTGCAGTCGCCGTCTACCACAAGCTCGTCTGACCCGACGCGGCGTGCGGCTCGGCACCTGCCGCGAACAGCCGCAGGCGCGCGCGGCTGGTCAGCGCGATCGCGGCGGCGACTACGATCAGGAAACCGGCAATCAGATCGTTGTTCGCTGAGAACGACTGTCCGGCTTGTCCGAACGCCATCGGCGTCACGAAGATCCAAACGCCGAGGACAAGCGCACTCCACAACGAAACGGGCGTGGCGGCGCCGGTAAACACCGACACAACGGCAGCCGCCGCGATCAGAATGCCGACAACCGTGTCATTCACCGCGTGCGCATGACGCGCGTAGCCGACGATCCACGGCGATACGGCGAGCCAGAGGCCGAGCAGCACCAGAAACGCGCGCCCTGCTTGAAGTCCTACCCTCTTCTCACGGCAATCTCCTTCCCACCAGCGCGCATCCGCCGGCACTACTCCTGCGACTGAAGAGCCGTGATGAGCACGGTGAGCGCGTGGGCGTAGCGCCGGTCGGCCGCATCGAACCGCGCGTCGTAGTCGTCCCGCGAAAGGTGCTGCGCTTTCGCATCACCGTTGAACACCATCGTCTTTGTTCCGTCCTCGTAGACGATGTCGATCGCGTCGTTCTGAGGCGCGCTCGACAGACCGTCCGCATTCGAGTCCTGCACGAACAACTTGCCTTCAGGCGTCGGCGTGGCCTGCAGGTCCAGATACACATCGCGGAACTGGGCCGCCGCAATGCGCTGCGCCACTGCGTCGGTCGACGGCTGGCGTGCGCTCACAACCAACAGATCACCGTGCGGAACGGACAGCGCGGCTACGAAGCGGCCTGGCTCGTCGGGATCGGGAGCCGCAAACGCTTCGATTCCGCGGCTGTGGAGCAATGCCGAGAACGTATGTGCCAGCGGCGCCGACGAAGACGATGCGGCGCGCGTCGCCGCCGGCGCAATAAGGCTCAGGCAGGTCGTAACGATCGCGACGATGGTGCCCCGCATACGGGCCTCCTCTCTTTAGATTTGACGAGTGGCGTGCGCGGGTCAGCTATCAGGTGGCGAGGGGAAATCGAGCACCATCGAAAAGGGATGGCATTAGATGAGCTGCGTGTCCGCTATGGCGTCGTGGCGCGCGACGCCAGGCAGCCGAAAAACCGGTCCATCGTCATCCGCGCGACGCCATCGATGAGGCGCTGACCGACCCGCGCAATCAGACCGCCTACTTCCGACGTCGCCGTGACGTCGACCTCGGTTCCCGCGGTCGTAGCCCTCAGCACAATGGTCGCCGATCCTTTGGCGAAGCCGGGTTTGCCAGTCGCGTCCACACTCAGCCGATACGAATTCGGCGGCTGCAGATCCGATAGCGTGACGATCGACGTAAAAGTGCCCGTGACCGCGGCCACGCCAATCGACATCTCCGCCTGATAGCGGTTCTCGCCGGTCGGACGCAGCTCCTTGCATCCAGGGAGACATGACTTGATCGCCTCCGGGTCCATCAACAGGGTCCACACCTGCTGCTGCGTCGCGGCGAACTTATACGTGGCGGTGATTTCCATGGCGAAGCAGTCGTGCGAGATCCTCGATGCTCTGAAGATTATGCGCGGGCATGAAGTCGTCGATGTGCTCGAGCGCGGCCTGCATACCGCGCGTCAACGGTTCGTAGCTCGCTGATCCGAGCAGCGGATTCAACCAAATCAACCGCGAACAGCGGCGTCGCAACCGAGCAAGCTCCCGTCCGAGGTGCTGCGGATCACCGCGATCCCAGCCATCCGACACGATCAGCGCAACCGGTCCATGGCGCATCACGCGTCGCGCCCATGTGGTGTTGAACGCCCGCAGCGCGTCGCCGATACGCGTGCCGCCCCCCCAGTCGTGCAGCTCGCGCACCATGCGCGAGACGATGCGATGGCCTCCGCTGGCGGCGACGTAGCGCGTGACGCGCGTCAGCCGCGTGGCGAACACAAAGCTTTCCACGTGCCGCGCGCTTCGCGTCAGCCCGCTGGCGAATGACAGCAGCATCCGGCTATAGCGGTGCATGGAGCCGCTCACATCCGCCAGCAGGACGATCGGACGTGGAGCCTGGCGCCGCACGCGCCGCGGCAGTTCGATCAATTCGCCGCCGCGCAAGACGTTTCTTCGCAGCAGCCGAGGCATGTCGATGTCGCCGCGGATCGAGCGCTGCCATCGACGTGTGCGGCGAATACCAGGCTGCCAGCGCCAGCGCATCAGCAGCCTGCGCGCGGCCTCGAGCTCCGCCGCCGTGAAATCCGCGAAGTCTTTCGTGCGCGAGACTTCAACCGTGCTGTAGGCGCCGAGCGCAAATGCCGCGGCCGCCGCGGCATCGGACTCGGGACCTTCGACGTCGAGCCGGTGCGGTGCGCCGGCGTTACGCCGCGTGACGATGCGCGCGCGCTCGCCCAGCGAAAAGAGGGGCAGATTGAGCCCGGAGGCGCCGTGCGCGCGAAAGAACACGTCGAAGGCTTCGTTGAAGAGCGGCAGGTCCTCCTGTCGATGCACCAGCAGCGCACAGAGCGTTGCGCGCAAATCGGTCCGGCTGCGGACGCCGATCCACTCGGTTGCCTGGATGGCATCCACCATGCGCTCGCGATGCACGTGCACGCCGGCCGCGCGCAGAACACGTCCGAACAGCAAGAGATTGGGGACGAGATTCACGCCAAGGTCCGAGCGAGAATCGTGCTGACGCGATCGCCGCGGACCGAGTCGATGTCTTCCTGATTCTTCAGCAGGATGCCGAGCGTCTCGTCGATGACGTCAGCGTCGAGCACATCGCGGTCCAGCGCAACGAGTGCCGTCGCCCAATCGAGCGTCTCCGAGATGCCTGCTGCCTTGTAGAGATCCGCCGTGCGCAGCTCCTGCACGAACGCGGTCACCTGTCGCGCCAGCCGAACCGACGCGCCGGGCACCTTCGATCGTACGATGCGCAGCTCCTTGTCGAAGTCGGGATACGGAATCCAGCTGTAGACACAGCGGCGTTTGAGCGCGTCGTGCACTTCACGCGTGCGGTTCGACGTGATGATGACAATGGGAGGCTCGTGCGCGCGAATGGTGCCGAGCTCCGGAATGGTCACCTGGAAGTCCGACAGGAATTCGAGCAGATATCCTTCGAACTCCTCGTCCGCGCGATCGAGCTCGTCGATGAGCAGCACCGGCGCCCGGTCGCGTGTCTCCTCGATGGCGCGCAGGAGCGGCCGCTTGATGAGAAATGTCTCAGTGAACAACTCGTGTGTGGCGGCCGCGCGATCGAGCTCCCCGGCGGTCTCGATCATGCGAATCTCGAGCAGCTGCCGCGGGTAATTCCACTCGTAGACGGCCTGGCTGACGTCCAGACCCTCGTAGCACTGCAGCCGGATGAGCGTCGTCTTCAGCGCCGATGCGAGGACCCTGGCGACTTCGGTCTTGCCGACGCCTGCTTCGCCCTCGAGAAACAGCGGACGCCGGAGCCGCAGCGCAAGGTAAATAGGAACAGCAAGCCCTCGTTCGGCGATGTAGTTCTCGCCGGCGAGGACCTCCTGCAGCGCGTCAACCGAAGACGGGATGGAAAGCCGTGCCCGGCTCACGCAAGCCCGGCGCGCGCCGCCGCTGCCGCAATCGCGCGCTTCACGTAGATGGGAGCGACTGCCGCCCGATATCCCGCGGATGCGAAGATGTCGCCGGTCACGTCCTTGCCGATGTCGGAAGCGACCTGCGCGGCTGCATTCGCAATGGCCGCGGTGTCGAGCGACTTGCCCGTCAGCGCCTTCTCCACCGCACCTGCACGGCTGGCATGCGGCAGCAATCCGCCGAGCGCCACGCGCGCCGCCGAGCACTCGTTCTTCGTCATCGTCACCGACGCGGCGACGCCAATCACCGCGTAGCGCGACGCGGGGTGCGGAAACTTCACGTACGCGGATCCCTGACCACGTGCGGCTGCCGGGACCAGAATCGCCGTTACCACTTCGTTGTCCGCGAGCGCTGTGCTCATGATGCCGGTGAAGAAGCCATCGGCCGCAATCGTGCGCTCGCCGGACGGACCGATTGCGACGATGCGCGCATCGAGCGCGACGAGCACGGTCGGCAGGTCGGATGCGGGATCGGCATGCGCAATGTTGCCGCCGATGGTGCCGCGACTCCGCACCGCCGGATCGCCGATGAGCGCCGCGGCTTCGGCCAGAGCCGGCGCCGCTTTCTGCACGTCAGAGGATGCGGCGATCTCGGCGTGTGTCGTCAGCGATCCGATGCGGACGCTGTCGCCGCTGCGCGAGATGCCGCGCAGTTCCGGAATCCGCCCGATGTCCACCACGGCGGATGGCGAGGCGAGCCGCAGCTTCATCAGCGGAATCAAGCTGTGGCCGCCGGCGAGCAGCTTCGCGCCCGGGTTGGCCGCGAGCAGTTGCTGCGCATCAGAGAGCGTTTTCGCGCGGTGATAGTCAAAATTTGCGGAATACATGCTTAACCCTTCCGCGAACCCGCAGGGTTCGCGCTGCTGTGGCCAATCGCGTTGAACACGCGTTCGGGGGTCAGCGGCATCTGAATCGACTGCACACCAAACGGCTCGAGCGCATCGATCACGGCGTTGTAGACCGTGCACGTGGAGACGATTGTGCCAGCTTCGCCGATGCCCTTCACGCCGAGCGGATGATGCGGCGACGGCGTCACCGTCGACAGCACCTCGATGTCGGGCAGCACGTCCGCACGCGGAATCGCATAGTCCGATAGCGAGCCGGTCAGCAGCTGGCCGTTGTCGGCATACACGGCGTGCTCCCAGAGTGCCTGACCGATGCCCTGCACGACACCACCGTGCACCTGGCCTTCGACAATCATGGGATTGATCTGATGGCCGCAGTCATCGACCGCCGCGTAGCGTTTCAGTTGCACGACGCCGGTTTCCCCATCAACTTCCACTACGGCGACGTGCGCGCCGAACGGGTAAACGAAGTTCGGCGGATCGTAGAAGGTCGTCGCCTCGAGCCCGGGCTCCATCCCCTGCGGCATGTTCCACGCGACGTTGGCCATGAGCGCGATGTCCTGAATAGTCTTCGCCTTGTCCGGGAAGCCGCGGACGAAGAACTTGCCGTTCGCGTACTCGATGTCTTCCACCGCCGCTTCGAGCAGGTGGCTCGTGAGCAGCTTCGCTTTCTCCTTGATTTTCCGCGTTGCCACCGCCAGCGCCGCGCCGCTGACCGCCGTCGTGCGGCTGCCGTACGTGCCCCATCCCATCGGCGTGTTCTCGGTATCGCCGTGGACGATCTTCACGTCGTTCACGCTGACGCCGAGTTCGTCCGCGACGATCTGCGCGAACGTCGTCTCTTCACCCTGACCATGCGGCGACGAGCCGATGAACACGTGCGCCTTGCCGCTCGGATGGAAGCGGACGATAGCGCTTTCCCAGAGACCACCCTGGAAGCCGACGGCGCCGGCGACCTGTGACGGGCCGAGGCCGCAGATCTCGACGTACATGCCGACGCCGATGCCAATGTAGCGCCCCTTCTTCCGCGCCTCCGCCTGTTCCTTGCGCAAGGCGGCGTAGTCAACGTGCGTCAAGGCCTTGTCGAGCGCACCTTGATAGTTGCCGCTGTCGTACTTCAGGCCGGTGACAACGTCGTGGCCGTTGTCGAACGCGGGTATCAGATTGCGTTTGCGAATCTCGACCGGGTCCATCTTCAGTTCGTCGGCAAGTCGATCGATCACGCGTTCGAGCATGAACGTCGCCTCGGGCCGTCCGGCACCGCGATACGCCTCCACCGGCGTGGTGTTGGTGTAGACGCCGTAGACGTCTTCCTTCACCGCGCCGATCTGGTACGGCCCGGACAACATCAGCCCGTGCAGAATGGTCGGGATGCCGGGCGCCGCGGTCGAAAGATACGCGCCCATCCCCGCCCACACGGTGCAGCGCAGCCCGAGGATCTTGCCGTCCTTCGTCGCCGCCATCTCGACATCCTGCACGTGGTCCCTTCCGTGCGTTGTCGATTGATAGTTCTCAGATCGCGTCTCGATCCACTTCACGGGCCGACCGAGCTTCATCGAGCAGAACACCGTGATGAAGTCGCCCTGGATTTGCGGAATCTTGCTGCCGAAGCCGCCGCCAACTTCCGGTGCGATCACGCGGAGGCGATCTTCCGGAATGCCGCAGACCAGCGACATGATGAAGCGGACGATGTGCGGATTCTGCGTGGTGTTCCACAGCGTCAGCTCACCGGTTGCGGGGACGTAATGCGCCAGCGCACCGCGCGGCTCCATGGCCGTCGGAATGAGGCGCTGTTGGATGATGCGATCGCGAACGACGACGTCGGCATTCTTGAACGCCGCATCGACGTCGCCGCCAGCCACCACCCAGTGGAACGCAATGTTGTTCGCCGCTTCCTGGTGCAGCTGCGGCGCACCTGATTTGACCGCCTTCTCGGGATCGACGACGGCCTTCAACGGCTCGTAGTCGACCTCGATGAGATCGACCGCATCGGCAGCGTGCTCGGGCGAGTCGGCGACGACGACAACGACCGAATCGCCAACATAGCGAACAGTGGTTTTCGCCAGCGGCGGGTACGGCGCCGTCTTGAGATCGGAATTCGGCACCAGCCACGCGCACGGAATCGACTGCAGGAGGCCTTCTGTATCCGCCCCGGTGAACACGGCGACGACGCCGGATGCGGCCTTCGCAGCCGCCGTATCAATCTTTTTGATGCGCGCGTGCCCGTGCGGGCTGCGCAGAATCGAGGCATAGAGTTGCCCGGGCAGCGTCATGTCCGCGGTGTAGCGCGCGGTGCCTGTCAGCAGCCTCGGATCCTCGCGGCGCTTGATGCCCGAGCCGAACACGCGTGCCGGAGCCGCAACCGTCGTCGCCATCATCGTGCTCCCGCGGCAGCCGCCGCCTGAACGGACCGGACGATGTTCTGGTAACCCGTGCAACGGCACATGTTGCCTTCAAGCGCGTGCCGGATCTGCTCCGTCGACGGATTGTTGTTGGTCTGCAGCAGCGCCTTCGTCGCGAAGATCATTCCGGGGGTGCAGAAGCCGCACTGCAGGCCATGCTTTTCCCAGAACGCTTCCTGAACGGGATCGAGCTTCCCTTCGGGCGCGAGGCCTTCTATCGTCGTCACGGATGCGCCGTCCGCCTGCGCCGCCAGGCACGTGCAGGACTTCACGGCGACGCCATCAAGCAGCACGGTGCACGCGCCGCACTGGCTCGTGTCACAGCCGATCTTCGTGCCGGTCAGGCCGACCGTGTCGCGAATGAAGTGAACGAGCAGAAGACGAGGTTCGATTTGACGGTCGTAGCGCCGCCCATTGACGGTAACGCTGACGGAGAGCTCCATGATCCCTCCTCGGAAGAGGGGCGGAGCTTACATCTACTCGCCGAGCTTTTCCAGTTCCTCAACTGAACACGTCAGACGCGGCGCCTCGAAGTTGCTGAAATCGATCTGATTCCACCGGGCCACATAACCTTTTCGGGGCAGACCGAAGAGGCCCCGCGCCACCACGCCCATCCGCTCGATCAATCCGGCGGAGCCGATGACGTACTCCGTGATAACGCAGTGTCCGTCGCGGACTTCGGCGCGGAACTCCTCGAGGCGGCCCGCCGGACGGCCGTTCTCGGCAAGTACCTGACGGCCGAGCAGCCGGTCGATGCGCAGCTCGTGAGGCTTCAGTGCATTCGAGGAGTCTTCACCAGTTGCCGTCATGACGATCCTGGAAGGGCGCTCACCCAGGCCCGCAGCCGTTGCTCGACGGTCGCGGCCACGGTTTCGCCGAAGGCGCGATCCACCTTGATGTGACTGTGGATGCCGAGAATGTCGCCGAAGGGGATGCGCAATGGCCGTCCCTGGTCGATACCAAGTGCGTGCTCCACGGCCGACATCAGCCGGCCGAGAACCGGCCGCACGCGGTAAGCAAGCACCGCGGGGCCTATCTCGATGGCCGTTACCTGCGGGGGCCGGTTCGGCCGCAGCGCGATGACAATGCTATCCACGCGCCCCATCTCACGCCCATGTCGGTCGACCACTCCCTTGTCGAGCACGTCGCGAATGAGATCGACCCGTGACGGCATCAGTTACCCTCCGAGAATCTCGAGCGGGACGACGACCAGCGCCAGGAGCCCTGCGAGAATCGTCAGCGCGGCGAGAAAGCCGTTGCCGATCGGGCCACTCGTGTGCCCCTTGACGTAGCGCGAATCGTTCATGAGCACGAGGAACGGCAGCACGATGAGGGGCATGATCACGACCGTCAGCGCGACGCATATCATCGTGAGCTTCAGCGGATCGAATCCGATCAGGCCGATGGCGAGTGCCAGCACGAGGATAAATGTGAACGCCGTGGTGAAGCGGGCTTCGTCACGGCGCGGCTTGTTCGCGCCCCACTCCCAGCCGAAGACCTGTGCGAGCACGTAACCCGCGTTCAAGGTGATTTCGAGCGCGGCACCCAGGCATCCGATGCCGAGGGAAAAGGCGAAAAGCGCGACCGCCCACCGACCGAACGTCGGCACGAACATCAACGTGGCCTGCTCGTACGAATTGACAAGAATGCTGCGCGGCTCGAGCACCATTGCGCTGGTAACGAGCACGCCCATGGCGACGACGCCGCCGAACGAGATTCCGGCATACGACGTCACTCGATTCACCCACAGCTCTTGTTCCTTCATCTTCTCTTCAATCGTTCCCGACGAATAGAAGTTGACGAGATAGGGGCTGACCGTCGCACCCAGAATGCTGACCGCCAGAAACGCGTAGCGCGTCATGTCGTGGTCCGCCATCGTTGGCACCAGTCCTTTGGCGAGGTCCGAGACGTCGGGACCGAGCTTCCATGCGGCGACGATGAAGGCGAGCGTCACCAACCCCAGCAGCCCGAGGCCGTACTCGACGACCGCGAATCCCGAAACCCAGAGGACCAGCCAAACGACCACCCCAATCGGCAGCAGCCACCACTGGAAGGCGATGCCTGTCAGGAGCTTCACAGCGATCGCCACTCCACCGATCTCTGCGGTCAACAGCAGCACGTCGATGATGAGCTCGGCGACGAGCGGCACCGCCTGGAAGTGAATGCCAAACCGCTCGCGCACCGCTCCCGCCACGCTCTGTTTGCCGACGGCGGCGAGGCGACCCGACATCTCCGCGAGCATGGCCAGCATGACCGTCGCGGCGGCGACGGCCCACAACAACTGAAAACCGAACTCCGATCCGGCCTGCGCCGAGGTGGAGATCGAACCAACTTCGACGAAGCCGCCGATGCTGGTAACGACGCCGAGAACCAGATCGACAATCGCGCTCACGGGCGTTCCTGCGGCACGATGGGGAGCGAGGCGAGACGCTGGCGTGCGGCAGCACCGTCCGCGGACCCGACATCGCCGATCATTGAGGCGATCACACGCGAGAGTTGCTCGGCCTCCTGCGACAGCGCGGCGCCGCGCGGGTCCTGCAGCATCTCGGGTCTGGACGCCAGTTTGGTCCGCTCCTGCTCGACGAGATAGAACGTCTGCTCTAATGCTGTCCGCGTGTAGGTACCGGACACGTCGCCTGACAGCCACGCCTCACCGATTACCTTGGTCGTAGCGCCCAGCGACTCGAAATTCTTCTTGTGCTCTTCGAGACGCGCGTCCTGACGACTGCAGCCAATACAGAGAACAATTGCCGCGAGCTCAAGTGCGATCGCAAAACGCCGCATGGCCGCCTCGATTGCAAACTGCACGCCCGGCTATTGATCGAACAATCTCATCTGGCGTAGCGCTAGGGGCGGACGACCCCGCTTCGTTTCGCGCTACAATCCCGCGCGCTCCCGCATGTCTGTCGGTCCCGGCACTCGCATCGGGCCGTATGAAGTGCTGTCTCCGCTCGGCGCAGGCGGCATGGGGGAGGTTTATCGCGCGCGCGATACGAAGCTGAATCGGGACGTCGCGCTGAAGATTCTTCCCGCCGATCTTGCGCTTGACTCAGATCGCCGCGCCCGCTTCGGGCGTGAAGCGCAGCTGCTGGCATCGCTGAATCATCCAAACATCGCCGCCATTTACGGGCTTGAAGACACAGGCGACACGCACGCACTCGTGTTGGAGCTGGTCGAGGGTGAGACCCTTGCCGATCGCATCGCGCGCAGCCCGCTTCCGCTGGATGAAGCGCTGGCGATCGCGCGGCAGATCTGCGAGGCACTGGAGGCAGCTCACGAACATGGCGTCATCCACCGCGACCTGAAGCCCGCCAACGTCAAGGTGAGGTCTGACGGCACAGTGAAGGTCCTCGATTTCGGCCTCGCCAAGCTGTCGGAACCCCCAGCCACGCCGTCGATTCCCAACATCGTGTCGTTGTCGCCGACCATCACCTCTCCGGCGCTGCTGACCGGAGTGGGCGTGTTGTTGGGAACTGCCGCGTATATGGCCCCCGAACAGGCGCGCGGCAAGGCAGTCGACAAGCGTGTCGATGTCTGGTCCCTGGGCTGCGTGTTGTTCGAAATGATCGCAGGACGGCGGCCTTTTGCTGGCGACGAAGCTGCCGACGTAATCATATCGGCGCTGACGAAAGATCCGGAGTGGTCCCGGCTGCCGCCTACGACACCAGGACGGCTGCGGCAGCTTCTAGAGAAATGCCTGACCAAGGAACCGCGCGAACGACTTCGCGACGTCGGCGACGCGCGGTTACTGATCGCTGATGTTGGCTCTGAAAAATTGGCGCCCGACGGCGCGAGCCGGGGCGCTAGCAGTCGCGGTAGGTGGCGACGGATCGCAGTGCAGATTTCCACGGTGGTCATGGCGGCCTCTATCGGAGGGATCGCGATCTGGGTACGGACCCAGGCGCGCCCGACCACCGGGACCATGCGTCTGACGATTGCGCCTGCGGGCAGTGCCGCGCTAACGATCGGCGGAGCCGACCGCGACATCGCTCTCAGTGCGGATGGCACAAAGCTCGTGTACGTCGGCGCGAACGGGACCCAGCTCTTTGTGCGAGCCTTCGATCAGATCGACCCCAAACCGATCGACGTTGTCGGGGGCGCCGGTATCCCACATCATCCGTTAGTTTCGCCGGATGGGGAATGGATTGCGTTCTTCGACGGCATATCGGCGCTCAAGCGTGTATCGATCAACGGCGGGCCGCCTGTCACCATCTGCCGTGTGAATGCAGTGCCACAAGGTCTCACCTGGGGACGGGACGGCACGATCGTCTTTGCCACTATTGCCAACCCTGGTCTGTTCAGTGTTTCGGCGAGTGGTGGAGAGCCGGCAGAGCTGGCGACACCGGACGCCCAGCTGCCAGGCGCATTCTACGAGTGGCCCGAATTCCTTCCTGGCGACCGCGCAATTCTGTTTACGGTCTCGCCCTCTACCGCGACCACCACATCGCAGATCGCCGTGCTGGATCTCGCGTCACACAAGAAGAAAGTTCTCATCCAAGGTGGCTCTGCTGCCCGTTACGTCCGAGGCGGATACCTGGTGTATTCGGCTGGGGA
>Ga0075425_100003958_pt1 | contig 15177 bp, 7 predicted proteins | sample SoiMethybrSBSTD4_FD_75300 | JGI IMG/M metagenome (GOLD analysis project Ga0075425, IMG submission 75300) | Bulk soil microbial communities from a Populus tree surrounding site in Tennessee, USA - Soil MetaG P. TD hybrid SBSTD4 | ecosystem: Environmental > Terrestrial > Soil > Tree plantation...
CTCCCGAGGCGCCCCCGTTCGAGGGAGGAAGCGATGCGGCGACCCGGTGGAATCCGACGGGTGAAGGCTTCGCATCAGTTCCGGGGCCACCGCGTGGATCACTGGCGCGGCCGGTCGGCGGCCGCGCGAGTCGCGATTCTGGGTGTGCTCGCTTCGTGCCTGACGGCACTAGGCGTGGCACCGTCCGTCACCACCCCCGCCCAGGCGGCGGCGTCCTGCCCTGCGGATGGCTGTGCGGTCACCGTCGATGCCCACGACTTCGCGTCGGGTAACCCGCTCGCGAACTTCAACTACATCGTCAACAGGGACAACACGAAGCTGCCGAGCGATCCGCTGGCTCTCAACTCCGAGAGCCACACACCGATCGTGGCCGAGGGCAACCAGGACCGGAATACCGTCAACCTGCAGCCCGGCCGCTACCTGATCTCCGTCCGCTCCCTCGACCACAAGATGTGGGGGTCTTATATAACCCTGCCCGATGACGCGGCGGCGGACGGAACCCTCACTGCGCGAGTCGACCTCACCGAGGTAAGCGGGGATCACCCGCTGCCGCTGGGCAAGCTCAGGATCTTCGTGTTCGAGGACAACGCCTGGACGAACGGCGCTCCCGACGCCGAGGAGGCCGCGGCCAACCAAGGGCTCGGGGGCTTCCAGGTCGGGCTGGAGGAGCAGACCGGCAACGCGGTCACCGTCGACTACAACAACAAGCCCCTCTGCGGCGGTGTCTGCCGGACCGCGAGCGACGGCTTCGTTGAGATCAACAACCTCGGCCCGGCCACCTACTTCGCCGACGTACACCCGCCCGATCACTGCAACCCTGACCCCAACGCGCCCAACCGGCTTACCGAGGGACCGGGCACCTGGGCGCAGACCACGACGATCGACGGCGGCCTCAGCCTGATGACACCTGTGGAAGAGGGGAGCGACGGCACGGGCGCGCCCGGCGAGCAGCTGTGGGAGCCACCCAACCGCCGCACCGCCTACTGGTTCGGGTTCGTCTGCACGCCGATGGACTGGCCGGCGAGCGGCCCCTACTCCGGTGGCACCGGGGAGATCACGGGCCAGGCGCGCAACTGGGTGGAGTGGGCGCCCTACACCACGGGGACCTACGACACTCCGGTGGACAACCCGTACGTCGCGCTCACCGACGCGGCGACCGACACGACCGTCTTCCAGGGCCGCGGTGACGAGAACGGGAACTTCGACATCCAGGGCGTCCCGGCCGGCACCTACAACATGAGCATCTGGGACGAGCAGCTCAACTACATCATGCGCTTCAAGCCGATCACCGTGGCTGACGGGGAGACGGTCGATGCCAACGATGTCGCGGACAACGGCGAGGCCGGCGTCGGTGTCTCGCGATGGTTCGGCTGGCTGGACGGCCATGTCTACAAGGACCTGAACAACAACGGTCAGTACGACGGGTCCCCCACTGATGCGCCGATCCCGAACACGGACGTGGACCAGCGCTGGCGCGATGGCTCGATCAAGGAGTCCACGGTCACCAATGGGAGCGGGTACTACCAATACCCGACCGCAGAAGGCGGTGCGCTCGGCCGGTGGATCATCAACGAGCAGGGCTTCGCCCGGTTCCAGTCCTACCCGGGTCCGTCGGTGCACGACGAGCACACCGGTGACGTGACCCCCTCCTGCGCGGTCGAGCCCCCCGCCGTTCCGGCCAACCCGTGCGTGCCCACCGCCCAGGGCGGAGGCCTGCTGCACAACCAGCTCCTGCTTGAGGGCCACCGCGCGACGGTCGACTGGGGTAAGCGCGACTACCCGGCGGGGACACCGGGCCAGATCGTCGGCATCACGTTCAACGCCACCACCCGCAACGAGTTCGACGCGCGGTTCCAGGCGAGCGAAGACTACGAGCCCGGCATACCCGATGTGACCGTGTATCTCGAGCTCCCCGGCCCGGATGGGGTGCCGAACACGGACGACGACATCGTCGCCAACAAGTACGTCACCGACCACTGGCAGCAGCCGAACGAAAGCCAGGATCCGCAAGACAACGGCCAGGACCCGCCGGGCGAGAACTCGTTCACCCAGAGCTGCAATCCGCTCCGGGACTTCAACGGGGCCAACATCACCGACCAGTTCAACCCGAAGATCGGCCCGAACTGCCTCGAGGTGCCGCTGACCGGCCTTCAGAGCAAGGACGGCGCGTTCGACGGTGGCTACGCCTTCGCGGACTACTGCCCGAACGGGTACGACCTGGCCGCCGACGACGGCACGTGCACCGGCGGCGGCGATCCTGAACCGCTCGTGGCGGGCACCTACATCACGCACGTGGTGATGCCGAAGGACGCCACGGACACCCGTGCCTGCAACCCCGCAGACGGCACGCAACGGATCACCAGCCCGCACGGCGACGTGCCGGGCGGCGGTGACGGCTGCCTGTATCACATCGTGCGCGAGGAGGACGTCAACGTCGACCTCGGCAACCGGTTCGCCCCGCAGATCCCGCCGCCCCCCTGCACCGGCGACATGCACGTCATCGACCAGGCGACGCTGACGCCGAGGAGCACCTTCTACACCGGCGACCAGGCCACCAGCCCATCGCAGCCGCTGTGTGACAAGCGGCTGGTGGAGCTGCAGAACGGCCAGAACGCCAACGCCGACTTCCACATGATGACGAACTTCCGCACCGACCCCAACGGAGAGGATGCGAGCGACACCCGGACCGGCGACGTGGCCGAGCCCGGCCGGCTCGTCGGCCAGGTCTTCAACGACATCTACTTCGAGCGCAACCCCGAGTCGCCGTGGTACGGCGAGCCGCGGCCGATCGGCAACATCCCGGTCGGGATCTACGCCCGCGTCGACACCGTCTGCAGCGGCGGCGGGACGAATTGCCCCACGCCGAACGTCAACGCACCGTTCGACCCCAACCGCTGGCGTCTGCTGAAGACGGTCAAGACCAGCGCGGACGGCTCGTTCGAGGCCATCGTGCCGTCGACCGAGACGTGGAACTGCCCGATCCCGCAGGGACCCTGCCCGGGCATGTACCTGGTCATGGTCGACGACCCGGGTACGAAGGCCAACCCCAACCCGACCTTCGACCCGAACCTGCTGGTCGCCACCACGCCGGCGGAGGCCTGGCCGGGCCTGACCACCCAGCTCGACCTCCCGCTCGACCCGATCTCCGGAACCGGCTGTGACTTCTCTGTCGCCGGGCCGGACACCGCCACGACCACGCCGGAGCTGCTTCAGGTCTCGCGGCCGTACGTCCTTGCCGGCAACACCGGGACCGCGCGGCGGATCACGATCACCGGCGACTTTATCGGTCCGGCCGGCCCGGCCGGGATCAACGGTGGGCACGTCAACCTGACGGACGCCCGCACCGGGGATGTTACGTCGCTGACCAGGGCAAACGGCGGCGTCGTGAGCTGGACTCCTGGCTCGGGCAGCACGCCCGACACGATCGTCATCCAGGTTCCGGCACTCAACACCACCACCTTCCGGCCTGGTCCGAAGCAGCTCACGATCGTGGGCGCCACGTCAAACGGCGGCGATTCCAGCGTCAACGGCATCACCGTCCACGTGCTGGGCTCCAACGGCGCCGGCGGAAACGCGGTCAGTTACAACCCAACGATCGTGAACGTGCCGCCACCGCCACCGGCAGGAACCAACCCGCACGCGCTGCAGGACGCGATCGACGCGGCCACAGCCGGCAGCCTGGTCGTGCTGTCGCCCGGCGTGTACAACGAGAACGTCCTGCTGTGGAAGCCGCTGAAGATTCAGGGCCTTGGCCCGGGCGGCATCATCGGGGCGCACGAGCTCAATGCGCGTGCGCCTGAGGACCCGCGATTCAACGTCGCCGGCTCGGTGATCGATGGCCGCTTCTTCCCGCAGAACGCGACGGCCTACGACGCCACCGTGTCCGCTCACGGGCCCTACGCCACCGACTCGACGTTCTCGACGATCATGCGTGGTGCTGACATCACGGCCGTCGCCCAGTCCGCCTCGGCGTACAACGTGCCCACCCTGCCCAGTGGTCAGAACAGCGCCGCGTTCAACGGCGCCCGCGTGGACGGCCTCGGCCTCCAGACGGGGCGCGGCGACGGCGCCGGCGGCGTCCAGCTGCAGGCAAACATCAACAACATGCAACTCACCAACAACATTCTCGAGAACAACGGTGGTGTCTTCGCTGGCGGCATCGGCCTCGGCCAGCCGTACGCGCACGGAAACCACAACTTCAACGTCCGGATCGGGAACGACCGCATCCTCGGCAACGGCGGCCTGACCCGCTCCGGCGGCATCGGGATCTTCTACGGCTCCAACAACTACGACGTCGCGGGGAGCATCTTCTGCTCGAACTTCGGCGTGGAGTACGGCGCCGGCATCTCGCACTGGGGCCTCAGCCCTAGCGGCTCGATCCACGACAACCGGATCTACTACAACGACGCCGTGGACTCGGGCGCCGGGATCGCGATCCAGACGGAGTTGCCGGTCGGTGCCGACTGCACGAGCCCCGACGCCACGATCACCACCTGTCGCGGCGCCGGCTCCGGAACCGTGAACATCGATCGCAACCTGATCCAGGGCAACTTCTCCGGTGACGACGGCGGCGGCGTCTTCGTGGCGGACTCGTTCACCCAGCCGGTCAATATCCGCAACAACATGGTCGTCGACAACGGGGCCGCCGACCTCGGCGGAGCGATCACGCTCGACGACGCCGCGAACGTGCGGATCATCAACAACTCGGTGGCCAACAACGTGAGCACCGCGTCGTCCGAGAACTCCGCCATCGGCGTGCCGCACGCGGCCGGCCTCGGCGCAGAGGCGAACGAGCCGCTGTTCCAGGCCACCCTGCCCGCCGGTGCACCCGGCTTCTCCAACCCGACGGCGCTGTTCAACAACATCTTCTGGAACAACGACGCGATGACCCTGAGCCAGTTCGGCCCGGGAGCGACCCTCGTCGACCAGGGGTTCGTCGACTTCGAGGTCCGCGGGACGACGAACAACGCGGACACCTTCACGCCTCGCTACTCGACGCTGACCAATGGGCAGATCCTCGGGCCCGACGGGGTGCAACGGGCGGTTCCCGGCGGCCAGGGCAACCGCATCGGCGAGGACCCGCTGTTCGTGACGCCGTTCGTCCTCGAGCTGGCGGTGTCCGGATCGCGGCTCGACCCGCAGGCAGCCGCCGTCACGATCACGGGCCAGGACCCGCCCGTCGGGCTTGGCGGTGACTACCACCTGCAGACCACCTCGCCCGCAGTCGACCGCGGTGTGCGCTGCTCCGGCACCCCGTTCCCGGCACCGGCGAACGCACTGGCGGCCTGCACGGTCACGAACCGCGGCATCGGTGCGCCGGCGGGACTGCCGTCGGCGACCAACGCCACCGGTGGCGGCGACTACGACGGCCAGTACCGGCCACAGCAGCGGACCCTCAGGATCCGGACCCCGTGGGATCTCGGCGCAGACGAGCTGCCAGGGATTCAGGTGCCGCTGCCACCACCACTCCAGTAAGACCGCGAGTCGCTGACGAGTGCCTCCGAGGAGGTCAGGAATGGACCATCGCCAGGGCGGGATCACGGGCCGATGCCAGCACGCCCCTAGCCGCCGAGGCTTTCTCAAGGCTGCTGGAGCAGGCGTTCTGTTTACCACGGTCACCGGCGGGGTGGTCGGCGGGCTCGGGCGTGGGCTGCGGCCAGCCTCGGCAGCGACCCAAACGCTGTCGCTCGTGGCAACCGACGGATACGCCACGATGCCGGGCCGGGAGGATGACCCGCTGTACATCTTCGGGTTCCGCGACGTGACGTCCGACCCCGACCAGTCCGTGTCCCACCTCGTCGCGCAGTACAAGGGACACACCCAGATGTCCGCGCCGACCCTGGACTTCGTCCAGAACGACGACATGAAGATCACGCTGACCAACCTCGGGCTGGTGCAGCGTCCCGACCTGACCGATTCGCACACCATCCATTGGCATGGCTTCGACATCCCGTCTCCGCTGAACGACGGGGTGCCGGAGGTCTCCGTTGCGGTGCCGATCGGGAAGCAGCTCACCTACTTCTACCGGCCGCACCGAGAAGGCACGTACATGTGGCACTGCCACTTCGAGGACGTGGAGCACGTGCAAATGGGGATGACCGGCATCGTGTTCGTCCGGCCGCTGCAGGACGGCACCTCGCACGGCGGGTTCACGAAGTTCGCCTACAACGACGGAGACGGTTCGACCGGCTATCACCGCCACTTCGCGATCCTGCTCAACGAGGTCTGGTCCAAGTTCCACGACGGCGACCGGGACATCCAGGAGTCGATCCCCACGGACTACGAACCGCAGTGGTTCACGCTCAACGGCCGCTGCTACGCGCAGACGACCCTGCCCAACGACCACCACGGCGAGTCCTCCGGCATCACCACGCCCAACCCCAACTACGACAATGAGCCCGACGCCAGCCAGCCCAACTCGTCGCTCGTCCAGGTGAACCCGGGCGAGCGGGTGCTGCTGCGCCTGGCCAACCTCGGTTACCAGCAGCATGCGATGCAGCTCCCCGGCATCCCGCTCCACGTGGTCGGGCAAGATGCTTCGCTCTTGCGCGACGGCACTACCGACACGTCGTACTGGACGAACACGCTCTACCTGGGCCCGGGCGAGGCTCGCGACGTGCTCTTTGACGCGCCTGCCTACGCCGCGGCACGCCCAGGCGGCTCGGACAGTGTGGGTTCGTACAACGTCTACTACTTCAAGAACCGGGACTGGCGACGACTATCGAGCCTCGGATCTCCCGGTCCCGGCGGGACGCCGAGCGGAATGATGACCGAGGTCCGCGTCTATCAGGGCAGCCCGCTCCCCACCCAGCAGTACGTGAGCCAGACCTATGTCTGAGCGAGCGGAGATGGTGCGCCGCGGAAGGAAGGCCACGATGGCGCGGAGACTTCGACGGCTCGGGCTCGCACTCGCGCTCGCTGCCGGGTCAGCGGTACTAACGCCTGGGCACGCCGACGCGCTGCCGGCGGGCTTCCCCAAGGTCGGCATGGTGTGCACTCCTGGATCCGTTGCTGGCAGCACGCACACGTTCAACCTGACCGCCAACACCGGCTACGCCGACACGCCAGACGGCAACAGTATCTTCATGTGGAGCTACGCCAACCACGACGCACCGGACAACGATCACTTCCAGACGCCGGGACCCGTCCTGTGTGTCACCGAAGGTGAGACCGTCGTCGTCAACCTCACCAACACCCTGCCCGAGCCCGCCTCCATCGTCTTTCCCGGCCAGGCAGGCGTGACGGCGTCCGGGGGATCCGCAGGACTGCTCACGGCCGAGGCCCCCGCGAGCGGCGGGACCATCAGCTACAGCTTTACCGCCGGCAACCCGGGGACGTACCTGTACCAGAGCGGCTCGGACCAGGCGAAGCAGGTCGAGATGGGGCTCTACGGCGCGCTCGTGGTCCGCCCGAACGCGACCACATGCCCCGCGGTCGCCGGGACCAGCTGTGCGTACGGCGCGGGCACCAGATACGACTCCGGCCGCGAGTACCTGCTCTTGCTCAGCGAGATCGACCCCGTCCTGCATCATGCGGTCGAGACCGGCCGAACGTACGACCTCAACGCACGGCGCTCCAGGTACTTCACCGTCAACGGGCGCGAGTTCCCAGACACCATCCAGGACAACGGCACCGCGCTGCAGCCGAACCAGCCGTACGGGGCGCTCGTCCGGCTGCAGCCGAACACCGCGACCAACACGCAGCCGGCCCTCATCCGGATGGTCAATGCCGGGCTGCTCAACCACCCCTTCCACCCCCACGGCAACCACACCACCGAGATCGCGCAGGACGGCAGAGTGGTCGCACGGACCGAGCACTTCGCCGAAACGATCGGCTCCGGGCAGACCCTTGACTACCTGATCCGCTGGGACGATACGGACCAGTGGAGCCCTGCGAGCAACCCGCTGCCGGTGGCCCAGCCGAACTACCGGAACCTGACGTTCAAGGACGGCAACACCTTCTACAGCGGCAGCCCGTATCTCGGCTACAAGGGCACGCTGCCGACGGGTACGGTCTCGCAGAACGTCTGCGGCGAGTGGTACTTCCCGTGGCACAGCCACGCACTCAATGAGTTCTCCAACTTCGACGAGGGCTTCGGCGGCATGGCCACCCTGCTGCGGGTGGACCCGCCGGGCGGCTGCTTCGGCTCCGCGACCGCCACCGCGATCATCGGTGGCACCCTCAAGGGCGGGACCTTCGCGGCGCTCGCCGCCGACGACGGCACCTACTACCAGGTGAACCCGAAGACCACCACGCGGCCCACAGCGACCACCGCCGGACAGACCACGATCACGGTCGCCTCGGCCGCCGGTTTCCCGACCAGCGGGAACTACTACATCCGCATCGACAACGAGGTCTTGCAAGTCACCGGCGGGCAGGGCACGACGACATGGACGGTGTCGCGCGGGCAGCTGGGGACCACGGCGGCCGCCCACACCAGCGGCGCCGTGATCACGGCGCTGGCGAACGACTGGTACGCGACCTTCACCGGGCTCCCGGCCGGCGCTGCGAACCTCAAGGTGACCTACAAGGGCAAGAACTGCCAGAACACGACGGGCACCACCTGTGCGGCCCTCACGAGTAACCTGCCGCAGCAGAGGGTCCAGATCTGCGACTGGACAATCGCGGGGGCGGCCGGCTGCTCCAGCGCCACGTCCGCCGGATGGGTCACTCTGCCGCCGCCACCGTCGCAGCCGCAGGGCGTCGGTTCGACGGACGTGAGCTCCACCTGGACACTCCCCGGTTCGGGGTCGGCCTACGTCGGCACGGGGACGTACAAGGGGCAGGTCCGCGTCCTCGTGCACACCCAGCGGTGGACGGCACCGTCGCCGACGGCCTTCTCGACCTGGGGCGACCTCATGAAGATCGTCTACGACGCGCCATGATCGGCTGCGAGGACACAAGGAGACCGGCGATGCGCGCAATCACAGTCACGACGGGCAGGGTCCTGCTCCTGCTTGCCATGATCGCGTCTGGGCTCATGTTCGGCGGGTCGGCCGCCTCCGCAGCCACCGTGTCGATCAACCTGTGCGCGCTGCCGGGGATGGCCCCGCTGACCGGCGCGGTGACGGTTCCGATCTGGGGCTTCGGCATACCCACGACGCCAGGTGACTGCTCCACCGCAACAGCGAGCCTGCCCGGCCCGCAGCTCGACGTGACCTTGAGTGCCACCGAGACCACGACGGTGACCTTCAACGTCATCAACGCGCTGCCGGCCGGGCACTCCATCACGTTCGAGATCCCCGGGGTCACCTTCGACGCGGGACCGGCCGATGTCGACTCCGGCGGGACCCTCAGCCGGTCGTTCACCGCGCCGGCGTCACCGTCGGCACCCGGGGCGGCCAACGCGGCCGGGACTTACCTCTACGGGAGCGGCGGTGACGGCGGCCGCCAGCAGGCGATGGGCCTCTACGGTGCTCTGATCGTCCGCCCGTCCACCGCCAACCAGGCGTACGAGCCTGCCGAGACCGCCTACGACGTGGAGGCTCCGCTGGTCCTGAGCGCTGTCGACCCGGCATTCAACAATGCCAGTGATCCGATGGCCTTCGACATGTACCAATATCGGGCGACCTACTGGCTGATCAATGGCAAGGCATACCCGGACACTACGGGCATCACGGCCGGGGCCGGCCAGCGAGTGCTGCTGCGGTATGTCAACGCCGGTTACGACAACACGACGATGATGCTCTTGGGCATGCACGAGCATGTGGTGGCGAAGGATGCCCGGCTGCTCAACAGCGCTTATGGTGCGGTCGCGGACACCATTCCCGCGGGGGCGACCGAGGACGTGATCGCCACCGTCCCGGCCGGGGGGGCGCCAAGCGACAACGGCTTCCCACTGTTCAACCGTCAGCTGCATCTCACCAACGGCGGCCAGACGGGTCAGAGTCCCTCGCCGCTGACCGGGGGCGGGATGCTGACCTTCATTCATCCGTGATGAGTGGCCCGTCGCTCACACGGACCGAGCCTGGGACCGGCCCCGCCCGCCCCCGGCGGAGCCGGTTCCGGCCGCCCGGACGAGTTCGGATCGCCGGGTTCCTGGCCGGTGTGCTCATCGCGACCGGAATCGGGGCGCTCGTGCTTTGGCTGCCGCAGCGCTCCAGCGGCGAGCCCAGCGTCAAGCCGCCGCCCGAATGGCAGCGGCCTTCCGTGTCTGCGTCCGGCTTGGCCGAGCGCAGCGGCGTGCGGCTCGTCCGGGTGGCGGTAACCGGGGGTGGGGGCCTTCTCGACCTGAGATATCAGGTCGTCGATCCCAACAAGGCCGTTGCCGTTCACGAGGACCAGACGCCTCCGGCGATCATCGATGAGCGCACCGGGCTCGTAATCGACCGGCTGCTGATGGGTCATGCCCATCACGGGGAGCTGAAGCCGGCCGTCAGCTACTACCTCGTCTTCGAGAACACCGGTAACTGGGTGCGCCGTGGCAGCAAGGTAACCGTCCTGCTCGGCGACGCCCAGGTGGAGCACGTCGTCGTCAAGTGACGTCTACATGTGGTGCGGAATGAGGACCACACGGACCGGGAGGGGGGCGTCGGCGGTGCGAATGCACTTGCGGAGCGCTGCGCTCGTCCTGGGCGCCGCGGCCGCCATGCTGCTGATCGCCCAGCCCGCGAGTGCACACGCCGACCTGGTCCGGTCGGACCCACCCGACGGCAGCGTGCTGGCCCACGCCCCCAGCGTCGCCCGGCTCTGGTTCAGCGAGGAGATCTCACCGGAGTTCAGTTCGGCCCGCGTCGTGGACCACACCGGAGCGGTCATCACCGGCTCCCGTATTCAGGCGGGCGGCGATCCGCGGCAGCTCACCGTAGAACTGCCGAGCCTTGCGGCGGGGACCTACGGTCTCGTGTGGCGAGTGCTCGCCGAGGACGACGGCCACACCACCCGCGGTGTGGTCGTGTTCACCGTCGGCGCGGCGGCGGCCGCAGGGACCATCCCAGTAGCCGCGAGTGCCGGCGTGGGCAGCACGGCCGGCACGGCCGCGACGCCGGTGGGCGTCCTGCTGCGGTGGCTTGGCCTGTGCGCGCTCGCCGGCTTGGTCGGATGCCTCGCGGTGGCTGGTCCGGTCCTCGGCCGAGCTCGAGTTGCCTCCACGACGGACACCGTCGCCGCCGGAGCGCAGCTGGCGCGGCGCAGGCTGCTGGCGGTGGCAGCAGGCTGTGCGGCCGCGGCCGCGGCCGTCGGCGTGATGACTCTGGCCGAGGAAGGCCTGCGGGCGGCAGGGGCCGGTGCAGACCGGGCGCTGGGCCAGGCGGTGTTCGATCTGCTCACCGGGACGCGGTGGGGCCATCTCTGGCTCGCCCGAGAGGCAGCGCTCATCGCGCTTGTCGCCGTCATCCTCGGCATCCGGTCCAGGCTCGACGAGCCCCCCACCCGCCGTTCCACGGTTCGGCCGGTGTCGGCCGCGGCGCTCGTGCTCGCGGTCGCCTGGATCGAAGGGCTCGGCAGCCACTCCGTCGCCCTGGAGTCCGCGCGGGCCGCTGCCGTGGTCGCCTATTCGCTGCACGTCCTCACCGCGCTGCTCTGGCTGGGTGCCCTTCCGGCGCTCGTGCTGGTCCTCTGGCCCCGCGTGGCCGGGCTCCCTCCCCGGGAAGTGGTGCGAGCCTGCCGTGGTCCCTTCTCCACCCTCGTCGTGTTCAGCGTCACCGTTCTCGTGGTCACCGGGCTTTACGGCGCCGGCCGCCAAGTCCCCGAGCCCGGCCAGCTGCTGAGCACAACCTACGGCCGCACCCTGCTGCTGAAGACCGCGCTGCTTGCTGCGGTGGGCGGTCTCGGCCTCGCCAACTCGGCGCTGCTCCACGGCCGCCGTCTGGACAGGCGAGGGCGCCTCGTTCGCGCCCCCGGCGGCGCCGCGCCGTCCCGCCGGCTCATCATTGTCGAGGCGTCGGTAGGTGCCGTGCTCCTGGCGGCGGCTGGTCTGCTCGCCGAGACCGCGCCGCCGCGCACCGCGGCCCCTGCGGTACCACTAGCCGAGCCGCAGGTCTACAACACCACCGTCGACGACCTGGTGGTGTCGGTCTCCGCGACACCCAACCGGCCGGGCGCCAACGGGTTCACTGTCCTCGCCGCGAGCTCGCGCCGGCCCCCACCGGCTCCGATCGACCGCGTTACGCTCAAGCTCGGTAGGTCTGGGGAGTCCGGAACACTCACGCTGCGCCAGATAGAACCAGGACGCTACTTCGGCACGGGCCGGCTTGACTCGGCCGGGCCGGTCACGATCACCGCAGTCGTACGGCGGGCCGGGGAGCGCCTGACGTTCACGATGCCGTGGCGCGTCTCGCCCCGGGCCGTGCCGCCCACACTGGCCCGGCAAGAGCATCGCCTCGCGCCTTACGTGAATGCCGTCGCACTGTGCGTGCTCGTGCTGGGGCTGAGCGTCGGCGTATGGCGCATTGCGGTGCGACGACGCAGCCTCCGACAGCTCGACACGGACTCGCCCGCACCGGCGGAGATGACCCTGGAGGACGTCAGATGAGACGAGTCAGCCTGCTCCTTGCTGCCCTCACGCTCTTGACGACGGTGCTCGCATCGAGTACGGCGGCGAGCGGGGCGGCGCAGCCTCGGGTGGCTGCACTCCGAGCTGCTGTGGTTGCGCCGCAGCTGCAGCCGCAGCTCGACGCGGCCGGCCGGGACGAGATGGTCGAGGCAATCGTGGTGCTCAAATCGCAGGCGGATCTCGCCAGCGTGCGTGGGCTCGCCCGGAAGAACCGGCCTGGAGCCGCGGCCCGGATCCTGCGCGCCCGTGCCGACCTCACCCAGCGTCCGCTGCGGGCGCTGCTCAAGCTTCGCCGGTCGCAGGGCCTGGTCTCGGATATCGAGCCGTTGTGGATCGTCAATGCGATCGCCGTTACGGCCACGCCCGCGGTCATCAGCGAGCTCGCGGCGCACCCGGACGTGCGCGAGATCCGGCCCAACCTCGTGGTGCCGGCCCCGCGGACCGCGGCCACGTCGGCGCCCGCCGAGACGAACGTGGCCCTGGTCAACGCACCGGCGCTATGGGATCTGGGATACCGGGGTCAGGGGATCGTGGTCGCGAACATGGACACTGGCGTCGACGTCACCCATCCAGAGCTGGCCAGCCGCTGGCGCGGCGGGACCAACAGCTGGTACGACCCGAACGGGGAGCATCCGACCACGCCGACCGACGTGAGCGGCCACGGCACTTGGACCATGGGCGTGATGGTGGGCGGCGACGCCGGCGGGAGCTCCGTGGGGATCGCCCCAGACGCGACGTGGATCGCCGTCAAGATCTTCAGCGATCACGGGACGGCCACCTCAACCGGAATCCACCAGGGGTTCCAGTGGCTGCTCGACCCCGACGGCAACCCGGCCACCGCGGACGCACCTGATGTCGTCAACGACTCATGGACGATGTCGGCCTCCGGCTGCCTACTTGACTTCCAGCCCGACCTGGCGCGCCTGCGTGCCGCGGGCATCCTTCCCGTCTTCGCTGCCGGAAACTACGGCCCGATGTCGGGGAGCTCGACCAGCCCGGCGAACAATCCGGAAGCCTTCGCCGTCGGCGCAACGGATGACGCCGACGTCCTCTTCCCGTACAGCAGTCGCGGCCCCTCCCCATGTGGCCAGCCGGTCTACCCGCAACTGGTCGCGCCGGGCGTCGGCATCCATACCACGGACCTGTACGGTCTCTACGCCGATGAAACCGGCACGTCGGTCGCCGCACCTCACGTCGCCGGCGCGCTGGCGCTCCTGCTGCAGGCCTTCCCCGGCATGTCGGCAGACCGGCAGGCGGCCGCGCTGGAAAACAGCGCGGCCGACCTCGGAGCAGTCGGCGCGGACAACAGCTATGGGGATGGCCGCCTCGACGCGCTCGCCGCCTACCAGTGGCTGGGCACCACACCGGACTTTACGTCGATTGTCTCCCCATCTTCAGCCAACACGGCGGCCGGCGGCACCGTCACGTACACCGTCTCGGTCTCGCCGGTGAACGGGTTCACCGGCGACGTGTCACTGACGCTCAGCGGACTGTCGGAGAGCGAGGCGAGCTGGAGCATCAGTCCGCCTGTCATAGCCGGTGGCAGCGGGTCCGCGCAGCTCACGGTGAGCACGGCGGCATCGATCGCAGCCGGGACTTACCCGCTCACGATCACTGCGACGAGCGGCGCGGCGGTCCACAGCGCGGCCGCGACGCTCGTCGTGACGGCTCCGCCGGACTTCAGCCTGTCAGCGGCGCCGACCAGCCGGAACGCCGTCGCCGGCGCCGGCGCCACCTATACGGTCGGCGTGACCTCGCTCAACGGCTTCGCCGACGACGCCGCGCTGTCGCTGACCGGGCTGCCATCCGGCGTGGGCACGGCGAGCTTCAGCCCGCAGGTCATTGCGGGAGCAGGGAGCTCACAGCTCACCGTCACGACACTGCCGACGGCGCCTGGCGGGACCTATCCACTCACGATCACCGGTACCGCGGGTGGCGTCACGCACATCATCGCAGTGACACTAGTGATCTCCGCGCGTGACTTCTCGCTGTCGGTCAGCCCCTCGTCGGTCACGATCTTCCGCGGGCAATCCGCCAAGTACACCCTCGGTGTGTCGGTGGTCGGTGGCTCTGTCGGCAACGTCTCGCTAACCGTGGCAGGTCTGCCGACCGGAACAACGGCGGTCTTCTCGCCCAACCCGGTCGGATCGCCAGGCAGTTCTCCACTCACGGTGAAGACGACGTCGTCGACTTCGACACTCACGGTGAAGACGACGTCGTCGACACGGCGCGGGACCTACACGCTGCGGATCACCGGGACCAGTGGTTCCCTGGTTCATCAGGCCACGGCGACGCTCACCGTCCGGTAACGAACTCGCACCGGCCTACTGGGACAATTCCTGATGTCCCCGGACACCGGTGCGAGCGGTGCGGGGAGACCGGCCTGATCCAGGACGGCGCCACCGGGCGCAGCTGGCCGGCGGAACGGCAACGCGGCAGGCCCGGCAGTCGCACGATCAGCCGCTCTTCTCTGGGGAAACTGCTTTCAAGCCGGGGAAGTCCTCTTCCCAGAATTCGGTGACGCCGCGTGCGCCCGCACCTGACCCGGCCGGGCCGAGGCGCCCGGTCTCGACGTCCCTCAGCTCGACCCGGCGGATCTTGCCGGAGATCGTCTTCGGCAGCTCGCCGAACTCCAGCCGGCGGACCCGCTTGTAGGGGGCGAGGCGCTCGCGTGCGTGGGCGAG
>Ga0075425_100003960_pt1 | contig 15176 bp, 11 predicted proteins | sample SoiMethybrSBSTD4_FD_75300 | JGI IMG/M metagenome (GOLD analysis project Ga0075425, IMG submission 75300) | Bulk soil microbial communities from a Populus tree surrounding site in Tennessee, USA - Soil MetaG P. TD hybrid SBSTD4 | ecosystem: Environmental > Terrestrial > Soil > Tree plantation...
CTCTTCTACGTCAGGATGACTGGTGCGCCGGGTACACGTTCCGCCGCCATCATGCGTGTCGAGAAGACTCCCTCTGGCAAGTCGGTGGCCAAGAATCTGGCGGCGTTTCCGGATGATTTTAGGACCATCCCGAACTTGGCTTCGAACAAGCCTGGACCCCCGAAAGCCCAGGATCGTTTCAAGCGGGTGCAAGAGAGCCGTATGCCTGTGGGCCTTTTCGGGCTTGGGAAGATGCTCTACCTTCTTGTCCGGCAACCAGCTTCAAACGGCGAAGGCACGGAATGGTTTGTGTACAAGATCAATCCCGCAGAGGATGTGGTTCTGGACTGGGTCCGCTTGCCTACACGTGCGCCTCACCTTTCCGTGGCCGCCGGTCCAGCCTTCTGGTATCTCATCGAGCGCGGCGAGGTCAGAGGTCTGGGCGATCAGGACATTACCAAGGTGATCGCGGTTCCCACGCGTTGGATCACCTCTCCTGCGGCGCTGTCGCCTTTAAATCCTGACAGCTCGCGGAACGTACCATGCAAGACGCTGCCGTCGGCGACCCTGAAATAGCGGACGTTCAGCCAATCATCCGGATCTGAAGACCCCGCGGTCTGGCGCCGCTCCCGAAGCAGTCCGCTTCGTGGGCGGCGTGTATCGAGCGACACCCGATGGGAGTCACTATGCCGAATCCTGGGAGCGGACAAAGCTGGAATCAGCGATTTTTCAACTGGAGCCGGCGAGCTTCAACGTGGATTCGTGAAAATGCCGCCTTCTTGACCTCGCTTGCAAATCTCGCGTTGGTGTGGCTGATCTATCAGCAGAACCAAGGCCAAAAGTTGGCTGCTGACCGGCTGTGGAGCGCTCAACAGGTGCAGACCCTTTTCGAGTTGTCGAATTGTGAAGGCCCCAGATGCTGGCCGAAAGCCAACGCTCGATCCCGCGAGGACGCTGTGCGAGCTTACACCGCAACCGAGGGACATAGTGGCAATGCCAGGCTCGCACGAGCCAACCTCATCGGGATGTCGCTGGTGAAGGTCGACCTCTCTAATGTCGATTTCTCCGAAGCAGAGCTGCAGTTCGCCAACCTGACGGGAGCGGATCTGTCTAATTCAACGCTCATCGGCGTGAACCTTCAAGAGGCGACCGTCCGGCTCACCGATCTTACAGGTGCGAAACTCGCGGAAGCGGATTTGCGGGGTGCCGATCTTACGGGTGCGAACCTGGAGGGGGCAGGGCTCGAAAAGGCCATGCTCGGTGCGTGCCGGGACGTCGACTGGGGAACCCTTGAAAATACCCGCAGCGCGATTTTGCGAGACGCCGATCTGAGAGGCGCCAAGCTGACCGATGCCTCCCTCTGTGGCATCGACATCAGCGGCGCGGACCTGAGGGGCGCGATCGATCTTGACCCGAAGGCCCTCAAACGCACTGTCGGCGATGAAAGAACCCAGCTTCCTGACTACATCCGCCACCGGCCGAAGAAGTGGAAGGCAAGTAGCATAAAGGCGGCTCTTCCCGCCCGCGCGAGACTGGCCCAGAGAAGTCGGAGAGTTAAGCTCAGCCAATAGGCCTTGCAGACACCCGACCGCGCTCTTCTGACTGCCCCCGATTGCCGGCGCCTCCCCCCGGTGCCACTTCCCTTCCTCCAGCTACCTTGCTAAACTAAAGGCGCGAGACCGCACTGCGTATCTATACGGTGGGTTACGCAGGCGGTCCAGCGGTGCGCAGCTATTATAACCTATTCGGAAATGACTATCATGTGCGCCCTAAGCCGAAACCGCAGACCCTCATGGCGGAGCACCATATTTCGGGGCACGGTATCACAAGCGCGTTACCTTAAAGGCGCTAGAGCATAAGGGACCGAAAGATGCCCGATACTCCGCAGAAGGAAGACGATACCGAGTCCTTGCTGGCAGAAATCGAAAACCTCAAGGTGCAGAACCTCCTGCTTGAGCAAGAGGCCGATTTTCGTCGGCGGTTCACCGAACACGTCACAGACGTCGACGGGCGGCTACGGGCAGGAAAATTTCAGCTGGGCTTAGCCGGCCTTGTTGTCCTGTGTATAGCATGGTACGGCACGTACCAAAAACTCGCGCAACAGCTAGAGCAGCAACTCGGGCAGCGCGTACAAACGAGACTGGATCAGGAATTCAACACTAAGGGAATCCAGGAGCGGATATCCCGTTCTGCAACTGACGCTGCACATAGGATTATCCAGCAGCGACTTGTATCATTCGGCAATGCGGAATCAGATGAAATCAAGTGTCTTATCGATAGGCTTGGGAGAGATCTCTTCTTCTTGCAATGCCATACAGATGGTGGCGATTACGATGTTGGTCGAGGCGCCTGTGTAAACCCAGGTGGCGAGCGCTTTTCTGCAAATGCTTTTCCCAAAATCAATTGTGGCGAGATCTCAGAGACCCACACGTCGCATGCGCCCGTCCAAGCTACTAGCCGCTAGCATATTGGCGTTGTTGTGGGCGTTCGGATCGCCAATCCATTCAGGAGTGGAGACTCTATCCTCGCTAACCCCGAAGGCAGCGGCGCTGGTGGCATGCTCGACTTTATCGACCCAGTCCGGACTATTCGCAAACCGCTCCACCCGTTCCTTTGATGATGCTACAGGTCTCTGCGTGGATGGTAACGATGGGTGCGGGCCCGTGATGCTGGCGAAACAAGCACTCCCCACAAGATCCGTACTATCCATCGCGGCTTCCTCCAAGGCTTTGTTACAATTGACGGCCTCAAGTTGCCAACATATCCCGGTGGCGAGTCCTCCGGAGTGGATAACGGAGGCGTTCTGGCTTCAAGAAGGAGCGCTCCTTGGCATGGTGAATGCTTATCATGGCGAAGTCTCGCTCTATGATCCAAGTGGGCAGCTAAAACAGCGCATCACGAGGCCTTACCAATTTGGCGCACGCGAACTGGTTTTACAAGCCTTAGTTCCCTATCATGATCGGCTGCTAGCACAAGCCCATGATCAGGAGCGAAGCGCCCTTTTCTTTCTCGACAACCAACTTAGCCATATGGTGGAGGCCCCTATTCTGCCAAATTTGAGAACTCTCTATGCTGGTTGGGTTGTGAATGGTGATGATGTGGTGGGCTATGGCTCAGTTTCCACCGCCGACAAAAGAAAAAAACGGGTAAACGGTCGAGGATTTCAGCTTGGATTTATTAGGCTTAACTTACCCAGAGCATCAACCAAGTTGGTCGTACCATTTGAAGATAACGATTATTATCTAGTGAATCAGCAGTATATTACTACAGCAGGCGGGAATGTCTATTTTATCGCGATGGACACGACCGCCACCATCTATCGTCTATCGAAAGATATAGCCACCCGCTTGAATCGAAGGACTGTGCCAGATGAATATCTAACCGTGCCAGCGCTCAACACGCCAAGTAGCGGAGCAGATAAGGTCCGAGGACAATTCGAAGAGCTTCAGGCGACACGTCTGGCCGTTGGTCTTTATGGCTATGATAACTTCATTTACCTTCTAACGCGAAATCCAGAGGCACTTGACTCAATGTGGTCGCTCTACAAGATAGACCCGCGATCTGAACGCCTTGTTGGCAGAATTCCCCTACCGTCTCTAGCTCCACATCTAACTCTCGTACCCGGGGACCATTATTGGTTAGCGATCGAGAAAGGCACCGTAGAATTTGCGGGACGCCAGCAGATAAGGGACATTCTCAGTATACCCACTAAATGGATTACCGCGCCCGAGGCGTCGCCTCTTAATAGACCGTCCGATTTTCGCCAATGCCTGAGCAATAACTAAGCGCCTTCCGAGGCCGAGAAGATGCCTCCCGGCGGAACGACAGCTCGGCGCCCGCCAACTGCGCGAGAAGCTCGACGAGGGTTACGGCGTAGGGCACAAGAGAACCACCACCAGCCGGCCTCGGCCCTACGCCGTACGGAGCTTGATCTCTGCACCAGACCTCTGCTACAAATCGCTCTCTCACGAAGGACCTTTCGTCCTTCTCCTTCCAAGGAGGTGCGCCATGGTTAAGCACATCGACGTCTTTGACGACCTCCCCTGCTTTCGAGGCGAGCGGTAAGCGCAAGCGGGGATTCCCCTCGGAAACCAGAGTCGGACGCGGTCATCGCGTCGTTCACGGCAACAAGGAGCTGGTCGAGAAGCTCGGCCGGAACGATCTCTGTCCGTGCGGATCAGGCCGCCGGTTTCAAGAAGTGTTGCCAGAAGCGCGGCCGGTTTGATGGCGCCGGACGGAGCTATTACTTTTAGAGAGTGATCGTACCCAACCGAACGGGCGTGGGTGGCTTTCTCTGCCTGCGCCCCTGGCGGGGCTTCTGAACGAGGTGGGCCGCTGAAACCCAGGACTGACGTCCTGGGCTATGAGTATGCCGCCCTCCGGGCTCAAGATTCTCAGCCGATAGCTACAGGCGCCCGCCGGCGCCAACCTCGGCGTGGAGGCACGAGAATCTCGGCACGCGGCGACTCGGCGAGCAGCAAGTCCTTGAGCCTGGGCCGCGCCGCCTGCTCCAGCCGCCGCCAGGTATCCACTCGCACCAACACGGCGGCCTCCACTCCTCGTCGGGTGACGATCTGCGGGCCTTCCGTGAGGCTGGCCTCGAGCATCTCGCTGAAGCGCGCTCTCGCGGCTTGCACCGGCCATCGATTTGTAGTTCCCTTCAGAGACATGCCACCCCCGCTCAAGGCCTGGGCATCTGACTAGTCAATTGTACCCAGAAGATAGTTCCGACGAGCCATCCGGCGAGGCATAGTCTACTCACCGAATCCGATCCACTCCCAATCGTCGGAGGCGAGGAGACTTCGCCGCTCTGAATTCTAGATCTGCCACAGGTCGCCGTCGCGAGCGATCTCGAGTTCCTCAGGAGTTGGATCGAGGAGAATCCCGGTCCCGTCGCGGTATACCCGCTCAATAATGAGGATCTGACGCCCTCCCGGCAGGACCACTGCGGACACGCCGAGGAGATCGGCCTCCCGGCGGAATGACAGCTCGGCGCCGGCCAATTGGCCGAGAAGCTCGACGAGGGTTACGGCGAAAGGCATGAGCGGGAGCCTACCAGAGGATCGCTCCCACGCGCCGCGAGGGCCGTCGAGCTCCCCTAGCCGATCTTCTGTTGTCAGAGAACTGTGGCCCTGGGCGAAGACCCTCCATGAGCGGCTCGCGATCACCGGCGGTCGCCCGCCGCTGGAAGGAGGTCCATGTGTATAATTCTCGACTTGTTACGTTCGCACTTGCGCTCCTGATCATCACGGTTTCCCCTCTATCCGCCCAAAGTCACGAAAGCCGATTCGAGCTTACTGAGGCGTTCTTGACCGACTGGGCCCACCATCCGGTCAGAGACGTAGAGGTAAAGCTCGATTGTGCCGGACCGGTACACCCTCCGAAGGACGACTGCGAGATTCACATCGGAGCTCAGCTCTCCGATCCCTCCATCAGCGACTTTCAAAATGTTGTCTTGGAGCCACCGAGCGTCTGTGACCAGACCGGCACGAACGTGCGCAGCTTCATCAATACTTTCAAAGACCAGGACTGCGTGGGGAGGGGCTTTGCGCGTGTATGGCCCGAGCATCTGACCAGCGGTTCCGGATGCTCCAATCCGAATCATTTTATGGAGGTTCATCCCCTCCAAACCTTGAAGTGCGGCAACCAACAGGTACTGGATGCCACCAGGCAACTCCGCGTCGTCGAGGGTCTGGGATTCAAGGCGGCCACTACCGTGCGCCTCATGATGGATCTCAAGCTCTGGGTGTGCGAGGAGTGTCAGGGTGCTGTGAATGACAGCGGCCTTACAGCAGTGGAGTTCGACTACTGCTTTGGCAAGAGCTTCGACAAGAATTGCACCCGCCCTCAGGCCTCGAACTTCGCGCGTTTCCAGGTGCGCGTCATCCGCTCGACGATCCGGCCCAAAGAGGGTGCGAACCTGGACGGGTTCGCAACGGTGATCGCCCGCGTGCTTCCTGTCGACAAGGATGGCAAGGCTTCCGGAACGCGCCAGCAGTTATTGAAGCTGTACGCCCTGGAGGGGAGCGACTTCTACGACAAGCTGCTGGCTATGCGCGGTGAGACGGGCGCTGTCAAGACGCTGGACATCATCGGAATTTTTAGCGTCGATCCGTTCAGCGTGCTGAAGGTCATCGAGAAGCCGGACTTTCCTCACGGCGAGTGGGTGAGCGTTCCGTTCCCGGTGTCGCTCGTCGTGTTCGGAGAAGTATAGATAGCTGGTCGAGAAGGCACCTCGACGGGGATCAACTCGCCGGCTGGCCGGCCGCCCCTGCCAGGGCTTAGATCTTCTCTATCGCTCGTTCCCGGGGCTGCCGCCCAGCACCTGACGCTGCTCGAAAAATCGCGATGACGATTACCATGGTCTCAATTTCCGTCCAGGCGCCTCTCAAGCCGCTTTCGGGCCGTCGGCGACCCGGCCGCTGCGAGGAAGGCTTCACGATCGCCTTCCCGGATCTCGCGCGAGTCCGCCAGCGTGCCGAGGCACCAGAGGCGGTCGCGGTCCGATCCCAGCGTCTCGATCAGTGCGAAGGCGTCGTCGAGCGAGCCGGGCACACCGCCGCGAAGCAGCTCCAGCAGCGCCCGACGGCGGGCCCAGCCATCGGGAAACGTCTCCAGGACCGCTCCCAAACCGGCCGCGGACAGGCCCGTCGTCTCATCCAGATGCCGTCGTAGAAGACGGAACCGGAGGGTGAGCGCGGGCACCGCGGCGAGCTGAGCGGCGAGCGCGCTGTCCCGAGCCGGCTCCAAGCGCGGAACCGCAGGAGCGACCGCGGCAGGCTGGGGCGGCGGAGGCGGCTCCTCTGGCTCGGGCTCCGGGATGGGCGGTGCGGCAGGAATCAGGATCGCGGCAGGAAGGGGCGGACTTGCCGCCGTTGGTGGAGCCGCAGCAGGCTCTGGAGCAGGCTGCGGCGTCGGAGTCGTCGGGACGGCCGCCGCTTCAGGCGGTGCTGCCGTGCCCGCCAGCGCTCCTTCTACCGCGGCGGCGCCCTGCTTCAGACGCTCGCCGCGCCGCTTCGGATCGCGCAGGTCGGCGATGAGCTCGGGCAGGTGAGGAGTTCCCTTGACCTGCGCCTTCTCGATCATGGCGATGAGCGCCGGCGAAGCCTGCTGGCCGCTGCGCCTGGCGATCGCCTCGACGACCTCGTCGGCGTGGTCGAGCCCGAGTTGCGCGGCGACGATCATCCGTTGCTCGCGCGTCATGTTGCGCAGCAGGCCCCAGCCGCGGCCGAGGATCTTCAACCGCTCGAAGGGCGAGTACGTCCGCCCGAGCTGATCGATCAGCTCGGGAAGGGTGGCAGCCGGCTGCACGGCGGTCTACCTCACGAGCCGGTGATTGGCGCGGCGGGCCGCGGCGGCTTCGACTCGACGCGCACCATCCCCTCCGTCACGGCGCCGGGGAGCTTCGAGACGTCCTGGAGGAAGCGCTTGAGGTCCACGCCCGCGAGTTGCTCCATGATCGGCGAGAGCTGCGAGAGGACCTGCACCACGTCCTGGCTGAGCTTGGCGGCGCCCGTGCCCTCGTGGCCGTTGCCCTGGCTGATGATGGTGGTGGTGCCGGCGCGCGACAGCGGCTCGGAGATGGCGGCGGCGATCTCCGGCAGCACCTTCAAGGCCTCGATGGAGAGGCCGGCCTCGTTGTAGAGCTTGAGCGCCTCGGCGAGCAGCCGGCGCGCTTCCGCCTCGGCCTGGCCTTTGGCCTGGATCGCCTCGGCCTCGGCGAGACCGATGTTCCTGCGCATCACCGACTCGGCCTCCGCCTTGGCGAGACCCTCGGCCTTGACCGCCTGCGCCGCCTCCTCCCGCCGCTTGCGCTCGGCCGCGGCCTGGCGCTCCACGCGGTACTGATCGGCGTCGGCCAGCCGCTCGGCTTCGTACTTCTTGGCGTCCGCCTGCTCGCGGATGGTGGCGTTGAGCTCCAGCTTGCGGCGCTCGACTTCCTTGTCGGCGATGGTGATGTCCTGCACCTTGGTCTCCATCTCGCCCGCCTTGACCGCCTGTGCCCTGGCCACGTCCACCTCTTTCTGGATGGCCGCCCGCTTGAGCGACAGGGCCTTCTCGGCGTCGGCGATCTCGGTGTCCACGCCGAAGCGCTTCTGCTCCTTCTGCTGGCGGGCCGTCTCCTCCTCGATCTTGGCCTCGCGGTCGGCGACGGCGGTGGCGATGCGGGCGTTCTTCAGCGCCTCCTGGATCTTCGGCTGGCCGAGCGAGTCGAGGTAGCCCTCGGAGTCCTGGACGGCCTGGAAGACGAAGGACTTGAACTCGAAGCCCATCCCTTCGAGGTCGAAGTGGGCCTCGTCGCGCACCTTCTCCTGGAAGCGCTTCTGGTCGCGATAGAGCTCTTCGAGGCTCAGCGTGCCGATGATGCCGCGCAAGTGGCCCGCCACCGTCTCCTGGATGGTCGAGCGGACCTGCTCGGGCGGCACGCCGAGGAAGCCCTCCGCAGCCTTGCGGATGTGCTCGATGTCCCCCTTCACCTTGACCTGGGCCACCGCCTTGACGTTGATCGGGATGCCCTGAATCGTGTAGACGTGCTGGAGGTCGATGTCCAACGTCATCATGCGCAGCGAGAGCATCTTGTACTGCTCCCACGCCGGGAAGACGAAGGTGCCGCCACCGCGCACGATGCGGAACCCCTCCGTCACCCCCTTTTCGTCCTTGACCTTGGCGCCGAAGACCTTCCTGCGCCCGTAGACGATCAGCGCCTCGTCCGGCCCCGCCTTCTTGCGCAGCATGCGGGCAAGGATGACGTAGAGGATGAAGCCCCCGAAGACGATGAGAAAGATGCTGGAGGCTGAGGCCAGAAGCTCCATGATGACCCCTTTCGGTGAAGATAAAAGAATCCTACCACCCCTGGCCATGGCCTGCCGGCGCTCCCAGGAGACCGTTCCGTGGTCCACAAGCGTATCCTTGTCAATATGAACCCACATCTCAGACTCCCGCTGCTGGTCCTGATCCTCATCGTCCTCGCTCCCCGCGGCGGCTCCGGGGAAGCCGCCAAGGCTCCCGCGCCGCCGTCCGACGGGCGGACGGCCGTCGTCGAGCTGTTCACCTCCCAGGGCTGCTCGAGCTGCCCGCCGGCCGACCGGCTGCTCTCCCGGCTCGCACGCGATCCGCGGTATCAGGGCAAGGTCATCCCGCTGTCGTTTCACGTGGACTACTGGAACTACATCGGCTGGACGGATCCCTACTCCTCGTCGCGCTGGTCCCAACGGCAGCAGCTCTACGCCGCCCGGGCCTTCCACAGCAACCGCATCTACACGCCGCAGGTGGTGGTCAACGGCCGCGCCGAGTGCGTGGGCTCGCAGGAGGGCGCGGTGATCGATCGCATCGCCAACGCGCTGGCGGCGGAGCCGGCCGGCAGCGTCAGCCTGGCGGTCGATCCGCCGACGCCGGACGGGCACCTGCGCGTCAAGGTGGACGCCAGGATGACGAAGGCCGCCGGCCCGGGGAACCTCGATCTCTGGGTGGCCGTTTACGAGAACGAGCTGTCGACTCCGGTCAAGGCCGGGGAGAACGCCTCGCGGACCCTGCGCAACGACCGCGTGGTCCGCCGCTTCGAGAAGGCGTTCACCCTGCCCGCGGCCGCCGGCTCGGAAAAGTCGGGCGAGATCGTGCTCGGTATCGACAAGCGCTGGAAGGTGCAGGACCTGGGAGTCGCTGCCTTCCTCCAGGATCCGGCGACGCTCGCCATCCACGGCGCGGCGGCACGGGAGCTCGGGGGTAGATAGCGTCGCGGTTACTGGACGCGGATCTTGTAGGTTCCGTCGGGCTCCGGATCGCGCTTGCCGCCCGCCGTGCCGTAAACCTGGAGGGTGTAGGCCCCCGGCTTCAGCTCGCCGCGGGTGAGGGTCAGCAGATACCAGCCGATCGGATCCCACTGCGCTCGCTTGGTCGCCGCGGGCTTGCCGTTCTCCGCCAGGATCACGATCTCGTGACCGTCGTGAACCCCCGTTTCAGGCCGCATCGCCCGCAGAGGCAGGACGGCAAGGCTGGCTTTCGCCGGCACGTTGACGATCTCTTCGTTGCCCGTCTCGCCGCGCACCACATCGGTCGGGGAGACGACGCTGCTGAGCCAGGGCGAGGCGGTCAGGGCGGACGGCTCGGCTCGCTGAGCGACCTGTTCCTGCGCTTGGCGCACCTGGCCTTCCAGGCCGTCGGCGTAGGCGCTGAGGTCCTTGACCTTCTGCTGGAGCGCGGCGATCTCGCCTTGGGTTTCGCCACCGCCCGGTTTGGCCTGCGGTTGCGCCGTGGCAGGCACCCTGGCAGACGGCACGGCGGCCACCTGCACCGGTTGCCGGCGCGCCTCGAACCAGCCTCCGGCGGCGATCAATCCAACAAGGCTGGCCGCGATCGCGGCGGCGCGCCAGCCCCGGTACTCCCGGCCGGTCTCCCTTGGGGGTCTCGCCGCCGGGAACAAAGCGACGTTGTCTTCCTCCTCCAGGCGCCGGCTCATCCTCGCCAGCTCCAGCTCCGCGGCGCACTGGGGACAGGTCGCCAGGTGCTCTTGCACCGCTTCGGAAGGAGGCTCTCCCCATGCGAGAGCCACGAGATTCTGGCTGGGCAGGTGCTGCGCGAACACCGACCAGGCTTCCCGGGTCTCCTCCAGGGCTCGCCGGCAGCTCTCGCAGGTCTCCAAGTGATGCCACACCTCGTCCCTCTCCCCGGCCTCAAGACTCCCGTTCACCAGCCAGGGGAGATGTTCGATAGCGTGCTCACAGGTCATTCGATTTTGCCTCTCCGCTTCTATTAGGCGGCTTTCCGGCCCGAATGTTACGCCCGTTGCCCGGTTTGCCTCCCAGGATCTCCCGCCGCATGGCCGTGGCCTTCTCCCGGCAGCGCAGCACCCGGACGCGCAACGTCCCCTCCGCCACCTTCATGCGCAGGCTCATCTCCTTGTAAGAAAGGCCCGATACGATCATGCGCCACATCTGCCGGCACTCCTGCGGCACCCGCTCGAGCACCCGGAACAACAAGTCGCGATCCTCTCGGTTGGTGGTCGGAGCCTGCACGACCCCGGCGGGACCGTCTTCCTGTTCCAGGGCGTCCAGCTCGGCCCATTTCCACTTGCTGCGAGCGCGGAGCTGATCGAGACAGGTGTGGCTGACCACCCGCCAGAGATAGGTGCGCAGACTCGACTCGCCGCGGAACTTTCCCTCCATCAGCAGGCGGGTCACCTCCAGACGCACGTCCTGCAGGACGTCGTCCCAGTGGTCCGCGAGCCGGCGCTGATACGGCCAGGCGGCACGTGAAATCCAGCCATCCACGGTCCCCACCGCGTCCTTCTCGCCCCGAAGAAAGCGGGCGACCATGTCCCGGTCATCGGTCGCCATTCCTACCATCCTATCCTTATTGAGGGGAATCTATGGCTGCTATCCGCCTACGATGCAGAGAGATAGAATGACTGTGACCTGATTGAAGCGCCTCGTGATCCAGTTGCTCGGCCTGTCCCGTCCTCTCATTCGTCGCCGCACGGCTCGCGGCTGGGTCCTTGCGGCCGTCTTACAGGGATTCGCGGTGACGGCCTGTTCCTTGACACCTCCGGCCAAGACCGCAGCGCAGCAGGTCCCGAGACCATCCACCCTCATTCTGGGAGCTCCGGTGGAGCGCACCCTCGCCGGCGGTGCAAAGGGCGAGTACGAGCTGAGGCTCGAAGCCGGCTCCTACCTCGAGCTGACCGTAGATCAGTCGGATCTCGACGTGGCCGTCGCTCTCGCCGGCCCCGACGGTTCGACGCTCGTCTCCGTCAACGATCCCGGACGCCGGGACAGGGCCGAGCGCGTCGTGGCGATCACGCCTGCCGCGGGCGTTTATCGCCTGACGATCGCGCCGGCGAGCCCGCAGTCACCGGGAGGCCGTTATCGCGCCGTGCTGAAGCAACTGCGCCCGGCAGGACCGGCAGACGAGGATCGGGTGGCGGCGGAACGGTTGTTCGCAGAGGGGCGCCGCTTGGACTTTCAAGATCCTCAAGGCCGGATGCGGGCCTTGGACCTGTACAAGGAAGCTTTGGCGCAATGGCAGGCCGCCAACGACGAGCCTGGACAGGTGCGAGCCCTGGTCGAGCTGGAGACGACGGAGTATGACTTGTCCCACTCTGCCAAAGCCGTTGCCTGGTCGAAGCAGGCGCTCGACCTTGCCCGCAAGATCGGCGATCAGGAGGGACAGGCGCGGGCCCTCTTCTTCTTGGGCGAAGTCCAGTTGAACGAAGATCCGCGGGCGGGCCTCGAAGCCTACGGTCAGTCCCTCGATCTCTGGACACGTCTCGGGAACGCCACCGGACAGGGAAAATCGTTGCTGGGCAAGGCTCTCGCTCAGCTCAAACTGCACCAACAGGACGAAGCCCTGGGCTCGCTCCAGCAAGCGATTCCCCTGCTACGCCAGACGGACGAGCTCGGCAAGGAAGCGAGCGCTCTGGTCGCGTTGCAAGGCATCTCCATGGCCCGAGGCGAGATCGGCGACGCCCTCGGCTACTTGAATCGAGCGCTCGCGCTGAGCCGGCAAGCCGGGAATTTGTACGCGGAGGCAAACGCCCTCTATAACCTGGCGAACATCCAAAAGCTCCGGGGCGAGTTGCAACGGGCTCTCGAAAGCCTTGAGAGCGCCTTCTCCATTAACGATCGTGTAGGCGACGGCGTAGGGGAGCTCTCTTCGCTTTATGGTTTGGGTTCGATCTACCATGACCTCGGGGAACTGGACAAGGCACGGGAAAAGTACGAGCAGGCGCTGGCTCTCGCTCAGACCCTGGATGCTATGGCGGCGTGGCGAGGCCGGCTGCTGAACAACATCGGCTGGATCCTTTATCGCCAGGGCGAAGGAGAGACGGCCCAGGATTATTTCGAGCACGCGCTGGTCCTCAGCCTGGAGAGGAAGGATTCTGACGGGATTGCCGCGGCGCTTCACAATCTGGGCGTGGCGGAAGTAGCGCTCGGCGATCCGGGGGATGGGCTCAAGGCTCTGCGGCAGGCTCTGGAGCTGCGGCAGGGAGGGAGCCCGTATCCATGGGTCCAGACACTTCGCGAGTTAGGTACCGCCTATGAAAGGTTGGGAGAGCCGGAGGAGGCAGCCTGCTCCTTTCAAGAATCACTGGCGATCGGCAAGCGCATCGGCGCCCCTGGGCTCATTGCGGAGACGCTCTACCGCTGGGCTCTCCTCGATCGCGAACAGGGAGGGCTGCAGGAGGCTCTGGCGAAAGTCAAAGAGGCGATCAGCATCACGGAATCGGTGCGCGACCGGGTGGAGGCCGACGCCTTGCGCACCTCCTTCTTCGCGTCGAAGCGGGACTATTACGAGCTCTACGTCGACCTTTTGATTCACCTTTATCAGCAGCATCGCGAAGACGCATATCAGAGGGAAGCGTTGGCGGCGAGCGAGCAGGCCAGGGCGCGCGGACTTTTGGACCTGCTCGCCGAGGGCAAGATCGACCTGCGGCAGGGGATCGCTCCGGATCTCAAGCAGAGAGAAAAGGATGTTTCCTCTCGTCTCTTCTGGTTCCTGGACCAGTTGCCCAGGATGGCACAAGACCCTGCGGCAAGAATCCCAGAGCAACTAATTCAGTTTGAGGCGGAGATGAACCGGATGGAATCGGAGGTGCGGGAGCAGTCCCCCCGGTATGCGGAGTTGCGCTACCCGACGGCGTCGGATTTCGAGGGCATACGCCGGCTCGTGGATCCGGACTCGGCATTGCTCGAGTACTTCGTGGGGCGGGAGGGTTCCGCTCTCTTCGTCGTCACCCGAGAAGGTCTGACCAGCTACGCGCTCCCCCCGGCCCGAGAGCTCTTACCGCTGATCCAGAAGGTGAGAGCCCTGATCGAGCGTCCGTCTGAGCTCGAGATCGGCGAGTTCAGGAGGCAGGCATTCAAGCTCCACCAGGTTCTCCTCGGTTCTGCCGAAGCGGTCCTCGCCGGTAAGCGCTCGCTCCTCATCGCGCCGGATGGTCCGCTGTATACGTTTCCATTTGAGGTCCTGCTGACTGAAGAGACGGCGAGACCTTACCCCGAGCTTCCATACCTGCTGCAGCAGCACGAAATCAGCTATATCCCTTCCGCCAGCGTTCTCGCGGAGCTACGGACGTCCGACACCGCTGACCAGGCGAGGGAGTCGGCGGCGAAAGCTTTTGTCGCGTTCGCCAATCCAGTTACCGGCGGCAAGCAAATCGCTCCAGATGCATCGCGGGGAACTGCGGAGCCTGAGCAGCGCTCATTCCCTCCCCTGACCTATTCCGAAGCGGAAGTGAAGGCGATCGCCGGACTGTTCGCAAACAACGAAGTGGAGCTGTACATCGGCGAAGCTGCCACCAAAAGAAATGCTCTGGACAACCCTCTCGTGGAACGAGCCCGCCATGTCCATTTCGCTACGCACGGCTTCGTGGACGAGGCTCACCCGGAGCGTTCAGCGCTGGTCCTGACGCCCAGCGCCGGAGAGGACGGATATCTCACGGTCGCCGAAATCTTCAACATGAGGCTCCGGGCCAATCTCCTGGTGCTCTCGGCCTGCGAGACGGGACGCGGCATGGAAGTAGGAGGGGAAGGGATTGTGGGGCTGACGAGGGCTTTCCTCTACGCCGGCGCCAAAAGCCTCATCGTCAGCCTCTGGCCGGTGGTGGATCGCCCCACGGCAGTCTTGATGCAGACCTTCTATCGCTCTTTGGGTACAGCGGATAACAAAGCGGCGGCCCTGCGCCAGGCGAAGCTCGACATGATCCGGTCGGGACAGGCGAATCCCTACCTCTGGGCACCCTTCATCCTCTCCGGCGATCCTCACTGATATCGGCAAGCTGTAACCTTTTCCCTCTCCAAACGCCCAAGAGGGAAAGGGGCAGGAGAAGGCCCTTGCGAAAGGGTTGGCAGATGGGGTAGATGGGCGTTATTATTACCAAATTCTTTTCCAGAAAGGGAAAAAATCATGGGAGACGGTGGAGGCCAATATTATCCCCCTATCGATCCAGGCGGCGCGCAGAAGGCAAGCACCGCGGCGAGCGCACTGGGCTTTGTCGCACTCGTTGGGTCGGGAACCGGCACTGCCATGGCGAGCGCTCTGGGACTGGGGGCTCACGCTCCACAGATCGCCACCGCCGGCCTGTCTCTGGTCGGTCTGGGAAGCCGGAGTCTTTTCTGCGTCGGCCTCGTGCTGGTCGGTGCCGGAATCCTCCTGAACATCATCAGTCTCGAGTTGCATCGGCGAGCGCGCAAGGAGTACCA
>Ga0075425_100003962_pt1 | contig 15173 bp, 9 predicted proteins | sample SoiMethybrSBSTD4_FD_75300 | JGI IMG/M metagenome (GOLD analysis project Ga0075425, IMG submission 75300) | Bulk soil microbial communities from a Populus tree surrounding site in Tennessee, USA - Soil MetaG P. TD hybrid SBSTD4 | ecosystem: Environmental > Terrestrial > Soil > Tree plantation...
GAAGTTGGATTAATGAAAGCTCTCGGCGCTGGGCACGCTTCGCTCTCTTCAATCTTCATTACCGAATCTGTACTGCTGGCGTGTGCAGGTGGAGTCGTCGGTTTCCTCCTGGGCGCACTGCTCACGCGCGAAATCGGCCGGGAGATTTTTGGATCGAGCATTGGCGTTCAGCCGGTCCTGCTGCCCGTCATCCTGGGTATCTCAATTGCTGTGACCTTCGGCGGCAGCGCGGTCGCGATTCGTCGCGCAGTTAAATACGATCCCGTGCTTGCGCTTCGAGGTGAAGCATGATCGCAAACCGGCACGGGTCCGGCGCGTCGATGTATTTCCGCATGCTTCGCCGTGCTGCCCAGTTGCGCAAAGGACAAGCCGCAGCCGCTCTGGCTGCGCTGGCAATTGCCGGGGCCGCTGCAACCGCAATGTTGAACCTCTATGTGGATGTCCAGGTCAAGTTGCGAAAAGAACTCAGGAAGTTTGGCGCGAATATCATCATCGAAGCCAAACCCGGAGAGGGCTTCTCTCCCGATGCGTTCGCCCAAATTCAATCTGCCGTTGCCGGTCGTGGCCTCGCCGTTCCTTTCGCCTATGCCGTAGCGCGGTCCGACAAAGGCCAACCAGTTGTAGTCGCCGGCGCGGATCTTGAACAGGTGCAAAGGCTCAACCCATGGTGGTCTGTCACCAATTGGCCGCATGCTCCTGATCAAGCGCTTATCGGCGCTCGCGCCGCACAACTTCTTTCGCCGGATGGAAAGCCGTTCACACTGCGACATGAAGGACGTGAGATTCATGTCTCTCCAGTTGGCACGGTTCGCACCGGTGCGGGCGAGGACAGCCGCGTGTACCTCTCGCTATCGGATTTCCAGCAATGGACCCACCTTGCGCCATCGGTAGTCGAGCTCACGGCATCCGGCACGAATTCAGAAATCGCTTCCCTGCTCCAGCAGCTTCAGCGCCAGCTTCCCAACGCCGACGTGCGCCCGGTTCGTCAGATCACCGAAGGCGAGGCCAGGATTCTCGGCAAGACGCGCTTGACGTTGCTCTCTTCAGCCTCGTTCATCGTCCTCACCACCGCGCTCTGTGTTTTAGCCACGCTCACCGGATGGGTTGTCGACCGCCGCCGCGACTTTGCCATCATGAAGGCGCTCGGAGCATCCGATCGACTCATCGCTCTCTTTGTCGCCGGTGAAGCGGCAGCATTGGCGGCGGCCGGGACCATACTTGGTTTCGCGGCCGGAATCGGCATTGCGGCCCTGATCGGCCGAATAAACTTCAATGCGCCGGTGGCTCCACGATTCAGCATTTTCCCCGCCGTGCTGCTCGGGTCTCTTTTGGTCACGCTGATTGCTACTCTTGTGCCTTTGCGATTGCTGCGCCGAATTCAGCCCGCTATGATCTTGAGGGGAGAATAATGATTCGCCTGGACCACGTCAGCAAGCTCTATCCATCGCGCGCCCAGGCTCCGGGCGGGATGATTCGCGCGCTTGATGACTTTACCCTGCGGGTGGAACCGGGCGAGTGGATCGCCGTCATGGGCCCATCGGGCTCCGGTAAATCGACGCTGGTAAATTTGATCGGTTGCCTGGACCGTCCGACGTCAGGCGAGATCTGGCTTGACGCTCAGAATGTGGCGGCCTTAAACCGAAACGAACTGAACCGGGTTCGAGCTGAGAAAATCGGATTCATCTTCCAGCAGTTTCATCTCATTCCTTACCTCTCTGCCGTCGAGAACGTAATGCTCGCGCAATATTTTCACAGCATGACCGACGAAGAAGAGGCGCGCGAAGCTCTCGCCATCGTGGGATTACGCGACCGCGCCAATCACGTTCCTGCGCAGCTTTCCGGAGGCGAGCAGCAACGCGTGTGTATCGCTCGCGCCCTGATCAACGATCCAAGAATCATCCTCGCCGACGAGCCAACCGGAAACCTGGACGCGATGAATGAAGAAATCGTATTGCGGCTCTTGCGCGACCTGCACGACCAGGGCCGCACGATTGTAATGGTCACGCACGATCCTGTGGTGGCCCGCCTCAGCGACCGCCGCATCGAACTGCACCATGGAAAAATTGCCGCGCAGGAAGTTTTTGCCATGGCCGATGAGGAGCAATTCGACGAAGTCCTGGAAGAGCTCTGGGTTCTCGAAGAGCACGCTGAGCCTGCCGAGATCGAGCACATGGAAGTACACGGCGCGCTGCCGGTAAGTCTGGCGGTTGAAAGGATGCGCGCGATGGGGCTGGTCACCACCGCGCCGCATCCACCCGAACCTCACGATCACAAACGCTTTGTAAATCCCTGTCATGACGCGTTGAAGCCTTCGGGAGTTTCCGTTGGTGACGGCAGCATGATGGTTGAGCTGACTCCACGCGGACGCCAGCGTGCCGCCGATATCATTCGTCGCCACCGCCTGGCTGAACGCCTGTTCACTGACAGCCTCTCGCTCGACAGTGAGACTGAAATCGAGCAGCAGGCGTGCAAGTTCGAACACATTCTTTCTCCAGAAGCCACCGACAAGATCTGCGCCTTCCTGGGACATCCCCAGACCTGCCCGCATGGTGCGCCTATTCCGCCCGGGCATTGCTGTGCGTCTACCCGGCAGGTCGCGCCCACGTCGGCTGAACGAGAGCGGGTTCAATAGGGATGCGCCCCACCATCGGCGTCTTTGACTCCGGATTCGGCGGACTTACCGTACTTAAAGCTTTACTTGAAGTCCTGCCGGACGCGCAATTCCTCTACTTCGGCGACACTGCTCGCCTTCCTTACGGATCGAAATCTGCGGAGACGGTCGCCAGGTACGCCTGTGAGGCAGCCAAGTTTTTGGAGCATCAGGGCGCCGAGCTTCTAGTCATTGCTTGCAATACTGCCAGTGCATTAGCCCTCGACGAGATCCGTAAGGCTGCATCGGTGGATGTTTTGGGCGTCATTGAACCCGGAGCCGAGCGCGCCGGCGCGGAGTCGAAAAACCGCAAGGTCGTAGTGATTGGCACGGAAGCAACCATTTCCAGCCATGCGTATCAGCGCGCAACTTCCGCCTGTGGCTTGGAAGCCCGTGAAAAGGCGTGCCCGCTGCTGGTTCCTCTCGTTGAGGAGGGTTGGGTGGATCATCCGGTGACCGAAGAGGTGGCGCGGATTTACTTAAATGAGGCTTTCGCAGACGGCTTTCGTTCCGCCGACGTCCTGCTTCTCGGATGCACACACTATCCCCTGCTGAAGCCTCTGCTGCGTAGAGTCGTACCCTCCGGCGTGGCGCTGGTTGACTCCGCAGAATCGATGGCCCTTGCCGTGTTCAATTTGGTCGCGTCTGGATCATCCGCCGTGGGCCGAGACCGAGTTGCCAGAGTCGCCGGGCTCAACAGCCAGCCGGCAGGGGCAGATCAAGTCCGGTTCTTCGTCACCGACTCCGTAGACAAATTCAAGCGCTTAGGAACACTGTTCCTCGGCCGCTCTGTCGCAAAGATCGAGCATGTTGATCTGAAGGAGTAGGAACACCTCCTTAAATCTCGGGATTACTTTCGTTATCTATTACCAGCCCTCTCGGCTCAAGCACAATTACTTCTGCATGCAGCACTGGAGCACACGACTGTTTCTTGTGGCGGTCACACTGATCGCGCTCTCGTGCTCTCTCTACGCGAAGCAGCTGGCGGTAGTTACGGACACCGCAAACACAACCACCAATATCAGCGCCGCCGATCTGCTGAAACTTTTTAACCTGCACATGCGTGCCTGGGCAGACGGCAAACCAGTGATCGTAGTCGTCCGCGATCCCTCAACCAGTGACATGCAATTGCTGCTGCGCAAGGTCTTGAATATGAATCCGGATCAGGCCCACGCCTTTATCCAGGCGCACAAAGGGTCAATCGTTGTTGCCGACTCTGACACCGCTGTGATCCGTTTTGTGGCAAGCAACCGCGGTGCAATCGGTGTAATTGATCTTTACTCGTTGACGAAAGATGTGAACGTGCTCAAGGTCGATGGCAAGCTTCCTGTCGAACAGGGCTACCTTCTGAGAGGCAATGAACCATGATCTCCAAGCTGCTTTCAGTTGTATCGGGGTTGTTCCTGTTGTCGGGACTTGCAGCAGCGCAGGCTGCGCCGCCGTCAGAGTCTCTGCCCTTGAGCACGCACTCGAAAAAGGCAGAGCGTTTGATGGATAAAGTCTGGGTGTTGAACTCTGACCAGGTAGAGCAGGAAAAAGCCTGCGTGGTCCTGCGAAGGATCGTGCGCATCGACCCGAAGTTCGCCGTCGGTCACGAGCTTCTCGCGCAATTCAGTCTTAATCCCGCCGAGCAGGTCCGCGAGCAGCACAAGGCAACCGCCATGAAATCGTTCGCGACCACTTCGGAGCAAACTCTGGTCGAATGGTTCCAAGACGCTGCCGATCACAAGATCATTCCTGCCATCACCAGCATGAACCAGTTGTTGAACCAGTATCCGCATGACAAATGGGTGGTGATGCTCGCGAATTTCTGGCTTACCACCGAAACTCAGTACGAACGTGCCGCCGAAGTGTATGAGCACTCCGGAATCACGAACTCTCCCGGCTTGGATAACAACGCCGCTTACACTTACACGTACTTGCGCCAGTTTGATAAAGCTTTCGCGCTGATGGACAAATATTCGGCCGCCCTGCCCAAGGACGCTAATCCGCAGGACTCCTATGCGGAGATTTTGCGGATGGCCGGGCACTTCAACCAATCCATCGAGCACTTTCACGCCGCCTTGGCCATAAATCCGAAATTTTATTCGTCGCAATTCGGTATCGCTGACACTTACTTGCTGATGGGAGACGAGACCCGTGCGCGCCGGGAGTACGAAATCGGGTTTCGCAAATTTCCCATGCCCGCCTTGCATCAGGTTCAGTGGAAGAATCGTGAAGCTCTCACTTACATTCGTGAAGGTGACCTGAAGGGCGCCAACACGGCTTTTCAGGCGCTAGCCGACTACGCACGCGCCAACAAAATGGGGCAGGTCGAAGCTGACACTTACCGCCAGATGGCGATTTACCAACCCGATTCCAAACAAGCCCTTGCCTTGTTGAGCAAGGCAGACGCTGGTATTCGCGAGCATCAGAATACGATGGCAATCGCAGTGCAGCAGGAACTTGCGCAAATTTACCGTGTCCGGGTCGAGTTGGCGGTCAAGGAAGGCGACAGCGCCGGTGCCGACGCTATCCTGGAAAAACTCGCAGCCATGTCAGGCGAGGCGGACGATAAAGTGATTGAGTCGGCTTACCACGGAGCTGCCGGAGCTGTGCTGTTTTCTGAGCACAAGTACAAGGAAGCCATCTCCCATCTGGAAGAAGACACTCGGAACCCACTTTCATTACGGCTCTTGACCCTGGCGTACCGTAGAACTGGCGACGCGCAGAGCGCCAAGCACGCGGGCGAGGTGCTGGCTGGAGTGAACGATCCCACGCTTGAACAGGCGCTGGTTGTCCCGCCGTTCCGTGAATGCATTCAGAGCCCAAACTGCGATGCCGGCCTGAAGAACGCCGCGTTACAGTAAAAGTCCCCTTCGACTTTCCATACTATTCTTCGTTGTGAGCGTGCTCCGGCTCGCGCGGAGGAAGATCGAGCCGGATTTCCGCAAGCCCCGCGGAATGCAGCTTCTCGTTTAGCTTGGTAAGCTCGTTTGTCTTAAACCCATCCCACGCCTTCACAGATTGCGCAAGCTTGTCGTTGAGTAGATTGGCTGCGGTTGTCTGCGATGTGGTAGGCGCACCATCGGATTTTTCCACTTCCTTATAAAACGAGAGCAGATCGTCGCTAAGACTGCTTAGCGCCACGCCTGTCTCGGCGGATGACGAAGGCTCTTTTGGCCCGTCGAGCAGTTCAGAATCTCTCGTGTCAGCGCCCTTTACGGCCTCTCGGAGCCCAGCCGGTGCCGACTTGGCAATATCCTGCAGTTGCTCGTGCACCGAGCGCGCCTGATTCACAGCCTGCGAGCTTTGTGTTATTGCAGACGAGATCTTGATCTCAAGATCAAACTTCTGCTGCAGGTCTGCTGGCGAAACTTTGACGCGCGGATCCATCTTTACGGTGAGCGGAGCCGAGAGGCTGTTGCCGTTCACACTAACCCTAACGCTATAGGCTCCGGGTAGAACCAGGGGACCCAGCGGATATCTCGGAGTTGCATGCGGCACAGCGGAGATGGGGTATTCGTGGCTAGTTGCAACCGGCGCCGGATAGCGCAGGTCCCAAACCCAGCGATGCAAGCCGGCGTCGGTCGAAAGAGTTCTTGAGATCTGCAGCCAATACGGCGGAATCATTTCCTTCTGTAACTCCGCTAGCGAGCGCTCCGGCTGGTCGGTGCTGGCATATCGCCGGACCAGCTTGCCTTGACCATCCAGAATCTCAAGCGTCACCACGCTTGTCGCAGCGTTCGGCAGGAAGTAATCAATGATGGCTCCGTCAGGTGGGTTCTCGCCTGCTGGTTCATCGGCCGGAAGTGGAGTATCAGGGTTGGTGTCGCGGCGGACTCGGTAAGCCGGGACTGGCGCAAACAGATGCGCTTTGGAATTCGTAATTGCGCCATTCAACTCCCGCAACGGCGAGACGTCGTCCAGAATCCAGAAGGAACGCCCATGGGTCGCAACGATCAGATCATTTTCGTTAATCCACAAATCCCGCATGGATGTGTGCGGCAGATTCAACTGCAGAGATTGCCAATCATCACCGTCATCGAACGAAACCCACACTGCGGTTTCAGTTCCGGCAAAAAGCAATCCTTTTCTCACCGGGTCCTCGCGGACGGTGTTCACCGGCGCATTCTCCGGCAAGCCGTTCACAATCTCCTGCCAGGTCTTTCCGCCGTCATGGGTACGAAAAATCAACGGGTGAAGACCGTCAACCCGAAAGCGGCTGACTGACACATACGCGGTATTATCGTCAAAGTGCGACGCGCTGATCTGGCTGACTTTACTCCATGGCGTCAGCGCCGGCGGAGTGATATCGGCCCACTTCTTACCGCCATCTCGCGTAATCCACGCTTTCCCGTCGTCGGTGCCCGCCCAGATCGTGTTTACATCGTGAAATGAAGGAGCCAGCGAGTAGATCGCGCCGCGCTGCTTTGCGCCGGTTGGATTAAGCGGGGCCTGATCTCCAATGTTCGGCGGAACTCCCGGATCCGTTCGCGTGAGGTCGGGACTGATCGTCTGCCAGGAATGCCCGCCGTCCTTCGTCTCAAACAACACATTCGCAGCGTAGAAAAGGAGATGCGGATCAACTGGGGAAAACGCAATCGGTTCGGTGCGATCGAAACGGTACTGCTCAGCTTTCTTTCCTGTGTAATTGGCCGTTGATGCCCCTAGAGGAGTCGGGGTGACGTTTTCGACCTGCCCGGTGCTCCAATGAAACCGTGAAACTTCGCTACGTCCCGCACCATAAACGATGTCGGAGTTGAGCGGGTCGGGAGCGACGTAGCCGTATTCGATTACTCCAACCGGGTGCCAATCACGAAACGTAATCTCGCCATCGTTGCCTCGGCTTTCAATACACAGCGAACCGCTCTCCTGCTGCGCCCCGCAGACTTTGTAAGGAAAAGAATTTGTGGTGATCACATGGAAAAGCTGCGCAGTAGGCTGGTTGTACCACGAACTCCAGGTTTCACCTCCGTTCACTGAAACCAATGCCCCTTGATCGGAAACCAGCAGAATGATCTTCGGGTCCTCCGGATTAATCCAGATATTCTGGTAATCATCTCCGCCGGGAGCCCCACGAATGCTGTCCCAGGTTTTGCCACCGTCACTTGAGCGCACAGTCACGATGCTGGTGCTGTAAACCACATCCGCGTTCTTTGGATCGACCTTCGCTACCGGCAGATCGCCTCCGCCAATCTTCATCGCCGGCCGCGCATCGTTGGTTATGCGGGCCCACGTCTCGCCGCCATCGTCGGAGCGAAAAAATCCTAACCCATCATCGGTTGCATATGTCGTGGGCTGCATGGTCGAAACCGCTGCATAGATCCGCTTCGGCTGACTGGGAGCGATCGCCACGTTGATCTGCACAAGATCATCCGGCAGTCCCTTCCCCAGTTTCCTCCAGGTGTTGCCGCCGTCGAGTGACTTGTATAGTCCGCCCCCCTTTCCGGCAAATTCATTCTTGTCTTCCGAAGGGCCGAGACGCGCTTGCCAAAGACATGCGTACACGACGTCGGGATCGGAGGGATCAATTTCCACATCTGAGCCTCCGGTGTTGTCGTCCTTGTACAAGACCTTCTGCCAATTCACTCCCCCGTCGGTCGATCGAAAAATGCCGCGCTCGGCATTCGGACCGTAGGGATGGCCGAGCACCGCCGCAAAGACAACATCGGGATTTTTGGGGTTGACCGCCAGCGCCGGAATTTGCTGGCTGTCATGCAGTCCAAGATGAGTCCAGGTCTTCCCTGCGTCTGTGGATTTATAAATGCCATCGCCTACCGACAAATCGGGACGATGTAGTCCCTCTCCGCTGCCAACGTAGACGATCTCAGGATTTGATGGAGCTATGGCGATTGCTCCGATGGACTGTGTGGGCTGACCTTCAAAGATAGCTTTCCACGTGCGCCCGAAATCGTTGCTCTTCCATACCCCACCGTCCACGGCGCCCACATAAAACACATTATGTTGGCTGGGTACGCCTGCGACGGCCCGAGTACGCCCGCCTCGAAAAGGGCCAATCATCCGCCAGCGCATGTCGAGATTTTGAGGGAGTTGTTGGGCGGGAGAACAAACGGGCAGGCCGGCAAACGCACAGCCCGCCAGCACGGCAAGTATGCTGAGTCGCATTTACGAGACGCTCCTTCCGGTGCCGACCACCCGGTCCCGTGATGGTCCGGGCATCGAACGGAGCATTATAGAGCCAGCGGACCGAGCCTTTCGTTCTCGCCTGCTTGCAAAATCGGGAAATTAAGCCCCTTTTCGAACCATCATTCCGGAAGCGTTTTCACGTGACCAAAGTCATCTCCAAAGGCAAGCTATGTTCGACCTATAATCTGCAAAGGCCAGTCTGTCACTGGTTTTGCTATCAATATGCCCGAATCCCGCGTTGAAGAGACGATACGTAACGCCGTTGAGCAATCTCTACAGCGCCACTTGGCCTCGCTGCGCCAGAGTGTGGTTCAGGAAGTGCTGCGCGAGGTTGGACCAACGCTGGGCAAAACGGGAAAACCCGAGACCGGCACCGCAACTCTGCAGAGAGCCATTGCCGCCATCCAGTCAGGCACCAACCAAAAGGAGATTCTCCGCGCCTTGCTCGAAAGCACTGTCCTGTATAGCGGACGAGCGGCGCTGTTCGTGGTTAAGAACGGCTCTGCCACGGGATGGCAAGGCGTCAGTTTCGCCCACAACGATGCCATAAAGGACTTTTCGCTCAACGTAAGCACCGGCCTGGCTGCCTCCGTGATGGAATCTCGTGCAATCGAGACTGGCAGCGTTGCAGAATTTGACCAGCGGTTTGTTTCTAAGTTCGGTGCCCCGCGTGATGAACGCGCGGTGGTCCTGCCGCTACTACTCAGAGATAAGATTTCAGCGCTGGTTTACGCTGATGCAGGCGTCGATGCCGGAGATCTCGATACCGCAGCCCTGGATGTGCTGGTGCGTGCCACCAGCTCGTGGCTGGAAGTGATCTCGCAGCGCAAGCAAGCACATAAAGAAGGCGCTTCGGAGACCCCGGAGCTATCACATTCGGCCCCGAGTAATGATCCTTTTGCCGCGCATTCACCTCATCACTCCGCCAAGGCGCAACACGGCGCCGAATCCATACAGGCGATGTCAGCGGCCGCTGCCTGGGGCGGGGCATCAAGCGTCACGTCGGGTGAGGACGCCGAAGTCCATGGCAAGGCCCAACGCTTCGCGCGTCTGCTGATAGACGAAATCAAGCTGTATAACCAGGCGAAAGTGACTGAAGGCCGTAAACACAGAGACCTGTACGACCGTCTGAAAGAAGACATCGAAAAAAGCCGGGCCACGTACCAAAAGCGCTATGGCAATACCGCCGCCGGAAGCGCAGACTATTTCAATCTGGAACTCATACGCAGCCTGGCGGAAGACGATGTTTCTATTCTAGGTAACAATTTTCGGCGATAATTAGAAGGACGTGGTGGGGTTTCGCAAGTTTTTTCTTTTCGTAGTCTTCTCAAGCGCGGTCGTGTGCACGGCAACGGCCGGAGCCCAGGCCCCTGACTCGACGGCTGCTTCTTCAGACGCGAAGCCCACTTCCAGTTCGCATAAGAAAACATCGAAACCGGCTGCCAGCAAGAAATCCAAATCTGCCACTACCAAGTCCCGCCGTACTTCCCTGCGCTTTCGCAGGATGCACCAGGCCTTCATTGCTTCCACAACCCTCAAGCCAATGGCGCAACAGTTGCTTCAGAACCGCACAGCTGCAGCCTATTCGGGAGTCGAGGCCTTCGCCCGCAAACACGGCGGTGAAGACGCAGGTTCGTTGGCGTGGCTGGCAGTCGGCTACGCGCACTTCCTTGACCATGACTATGGCAAGGCCATCGAACCCTTGAACCGCGCCAGGCCCCACGCGGGTGATATCGGTGACTATGTCGCTTACTATCTCGCAGCCAGCTATCTGCAATCGGGACGCAGCGCCGAGGGCATGGCGTCCCTGGGCACATTCGATAAGACTTTTCCTGGATCTCTGCTCATACGCGATGGGCATGTGCTTTATGCGAATGCTCTGCTGACCGACAATCGTCCGAAAGAGGCGGTAGCTTTGCTCGAAAGCGACCGTGAGCCGATCCGGGCTGATCTCGAACTCGTTCTCGGACGCGCCTACGCCGCAGCCGGCGATCCAGCAAAAGCCGTCGCTGTACTCAGGCATCTCTATTTCACTCTGCCGCTCAGCTTTGAGGCAGGCCCCGCCGAAAGTGAGCTGCAGAAGCTGGCCGCAACGCCGGGAATATCTCCGCCCAGCTTTGGCGATCGCAAGGACCGTGCCGACATGCTGGCTCGCGCAAAACGGTATGCGGAAGCGGTGGATTTGTATCGTGGTTTGCTGAACGAGGCCACGCCAACCGGCAAGCCATCAATTCAAATTTCTCTCGCCGGCGCGTTACGCCGCGCGGGCCAGGACCGCGAGGCAAAAAAGTTTCTCGATTCCGTTCCCCTGACTACGCCCGAGATCGCGGCGCAACGGCTGTTCGAGATCGGGGAAATGCAGCGTGCAGCCGATCATGACGACGATTACCTGAAGACCGTGGGCGACATTCGCCTTGCGGCCCCGACCAGCCCGTGGCTTGAGCAGGCGCTGCTTAACGCGGCGAACATCTATTTGCTGCGGCGCGATTACGACAAGACGATCGATAGCTTCCGCGAACTGGAAGCCCGCTTTCCCGGTGGGCCGCGCGCACCGTACGCGCATTGGAAAGTGGCTTGGCTGAGCTTGCGTCAAGGACGCATCCCCGAAGCCAGGCAGGGGTTTGAGCAGCAGGTTGCGCTCTATCCCGACTCGACAGAAGTTCCTGCCGCCCTCTATTGGCGTGCGCGGCTGGCTGAAGAGGAGGGCGACACCGCCATGGCGTCGGCCTTCTATCAGAAAATTTCCGAGCGTTTCCGAAATTACTATTACGGTCCCCTGGCCCGGGAGCGGACCAGCAAATTAAATGTAGCCAGCAACACCAACGGGGGTGGCTCTGCCGCCCCGGGAGATCCTCCGCACTACGCGATTCTCGATCGCCTTGCTCCGATTGGTTCAATGCCGTCGGTAAGCGATACCAAAGTTCCCGACGACAATCTGCGCGTCGAAAAAGCGCGTTTGCTCGAGAACGGCGGCTTGCTTGACTTTGCCATTCGTGAACTGAAGGCCGCCGCAGAGGAAGAAAAGGGAGGCTGGCTCGCAGGCGAAACCGCGCGCATGTATCAAGATGCCGGCCGTTACGATATCGCAGTCGAGACCCTCAAGAGAGCGATCCCGAACTATTTCGCATTGGATCTTTCCGCGCTCCCACGCCCGTACTGGGAAGGCTTGTTTCCCCGTCCGTACTGGAACGACTTGAAGCGCTTCTCCTCGGCGAATGCTCTTGACCCTTATATGGTCGCTTCCCTGATCCGGCAGGAATCTGAGTTCAATCCGAATGCGGTTTCGAACAAGAACGCTCTTGGCTTGATGCAATTGTTGCCAGGAGTCGGAAAGAACGTCGCCAAACAGCAAAAGCTCAAGCACTTCTCACCGCCGCAGCTATTCACGCCCGCTATTAACCTGCAATTGGGAACCAAGTATTTCCGCTCCATGGTCGATGAGTTCGGAGGTTTCGAGTACGCGCTGGCCGCCTACAATGCCGGCGAGGATCGCGTGCGAGACTGGCAGGCTGCGGGAAAATACAGGGACGTACAGGAATTCGTTGAGTCTATTCCCTTTACTCAGACGCGCGAGTACGTGCAGGCCATCATGCGCAATGCCAACGTTTACCGCCAGCTGTACGGAACACCATAACCGCCGTTGGTTTTCCTGAGCGCTGATGGCTGACGGCTGAGTGCTGAAACCTACGTTGATTTCTCCGGCTCTGGAGTTTTTGCGAAAAGAATTTCAAACACCAGCAATCCTGCTCCGACCACGATAGCGCTGTCCGCGACGTTGAATGCCGGCCATTGATACGACCCGATGTAAACCAGCAGAAAATCCACCACCCGCCCGTTCAGCAGCCGGTCCCAAAGATTTCCCAGCGCACCGCCCAGAATCAGCGATAAACCGACAGCGCTCGCAGTCATCGAGTGACTGCTACGCCACAGCAGCGCCGAGACGATGACCAGGGCCACAATCGAAAACAACACCAGCAATCCCAGCTTCCACTCCGATGGCGAGTCGTTGAACAGGCCAAAAGCTGCGCCGCGGTTCTCCACGTGAGTGATATAGAAGATGCGCTTGATCACGGTAATGCTATCGTGCAGGGAAATTTCTCTCGCCACCACCCGCTTGGTGATGCGGTCGAGCAGCAGGACGCCAAACGCGATTAGAAAATGGTAGGTGCGCATAATTCGAGGGACGGGCATCCTGTCGGGAATTCCTTAGTGTACCTTCGTGGCCTTAGTGGTTTGAAGGCGATCACCACGAAGGCCGCGAAGGAGCACGAAGTAAACAGGTGCCGCCGTTACTTAGATGATGCTGAATTTCCCGTGGCTTCCAATTCCTTCAATACGACAGCGCAGCGCTCACATACTGTCGGATATTCAGCGTCCTCGCCGACGTGAGTCGAATAATTCCAGCAGCGCTCACACTTCGCACCGTCAGCTTTGCTCACCTCGACCGTGAGGCCAGCGGTGCCATTGCCGGAGGCTGCACGTTCGAGCTTCACTTGCGAGACGATGAACAAATAACGCAAATCATCCTGGTGACGTTCAAGGACCTCATACAATGACTCGGAGGCGGTCAGTTTAACCTGTGCCTCCAGGGCTTTACCGATGAGCTTCTGATTTCGCGCTTCCTCCAGAGACTTCAATACCTGTTCGCGAACCGAATGCAGGGTTGTCCAATCATCAATCTCGTTCTTGTCCGGTTCACTGGCACCTTTCAAAATTTCCGCTGACGTGGGAAAAACCGACATGTGCACACTTTCAGGTCGTTCCTGAACTTTTGGCAGAAGTTGCCAAACCTCATCGCAGGTGAAGCTCACGATCGGGGCGAGCAATCGAACCAAAGCTTCCAATATGTGCCAGATTGTGGTTTGTGCGGATCGCCGGCCACGTGAGTTGACGCCTGCGATGTACAAACGGTCCTTGATTACGTCGAAATAGAACGCGCTTAGCTCGACTATGCAGAATGTATTGATGCGTTGATAGATCTTGTGGAAAGCGAATTGTTCGTACCAGCGCCTTACATCATCCGCCAATGCAGCCGTTTCCCTAAGCATGTACTGATCTAGCGCATGCAGCTCCGAGAACGGCAGAGCATGGGTCGCCGGGTCGAAATCATAGAGATTCCCGAGGCTGTTGCGAAACAATTTGTTGCGAATGTCCCGATAGACATCCGCAATCCGCTGCATCAGGTTTTCCGATCCAACTACGTCTTCGCGGAAATCCACCGACGCCACCCACAGCCGCACAATTTCCGCTCCCAATCGGTTAGCAATATCGACGGGATCAACATCGTTGCCGCGCGATTTCGATAAGGCTCGGCCCTGCTCGTCGAGCGTCCATCCCGGGGTCACACACCCCTTATAAGACGCACTGCCGCGCGCCCCCACCGAGCACAGTAGCGAAGATTGAAACCAGCCGCGATGTTGGTCCCCGCCTTCGAGATACAAATCCGAAGGCCAGGGATAGTCGGGCTCGCTTGCCGTCATAGCTAGGTAGCTGCAACCGGATTCAAACCACACATCAAGAATGTCAGCTTCACGCTGAAATGAACTCCCGCCGCACGGACACTTCGCACCTTCAGCTAGCGAATCTGCTTGGGGTGTGTACCAGGCATCAGCGCCCGATTTTGCGAAAAGATCAATCACCCGGCGATTCACCACTGGATCATTGAGCGCCTTGTTGCACGCCGTACAAACAAAGACAGCGATCGGCACCCCCCAAATCCGCTGTCGCGAGATGGTCCAATCCGGACGGGTCGCAACCATGTTGCTGATGCGCTCTTCTCCCCAAGTCGGGTCCCATTTGATCTTCTTGATTTCGTCCAGTGCGCGGGTGCGAAAAGTCGCGTCGTCCCCGGGTGCCCCGTTCAAGCTCTGCTTGGGCGGGAGTTTTGTGTCCATCGAGATGAACCACTGCTCCGTGGCGCGGAAAATAACTGGATTGTGACAGCGCCAGCAGTGCGGATAAGAATGCTCAAGTTTTTCTTCATGCAACAGCGCGCCGCGCGCCTTCAACAATTCGATGATCGGCTGATTCGCCTTGAATACCTGCAGGCCATCATATTCCGGCAAACCATTGTGGATCCGTCCGGCGGCATCGACGTCACAAGTAGTATCGAGCTTGTAGCGCTGGCCAGTCGCGAAGTCTTCGGCACCGTGCGAAGGAGCCGTATGGACCACGCCGGTTCCGGTGTCCATGGTGACGTAATCTGCAACTACACCGAGAATCTTGCGGCGCTCCCACTGAAGGAACGGATGGTAGAACCACGTGTGCTCCATCGCGCGGCCGGTAAATCGCGCAATCGTCTTGGCTTCAGGAAACCCGCACTTTACCGCCACATCCTTCGCCAGCTTTTCGGCAACGATGTAGATTGCATCGGTTGCTTCAAGCGCGACATATT
>Ga0075425_100003963_pt1 | contig 15172 bp, 12 predicted proteins | sample SoiMethybrSBSTD4_FD_75300 | JGI IMG/M metagenome (GOLD analysis project Ga0075425, IMG submission 75300) | Bulk soil microbial communities from a Populus tree surrounding site in Tennessee, USA - Soil MetaG P. TD hybrid SBSTD4 | ecosystem: Environmental > Terrestrial > Soil > Tree plantation...
CCTTGTCGCGCACCCAGTTCGTCACCGTGAGGTTGCCCATGCCGCCGGAGCCCGCGGTGGCCGCGAAGGCGCCGATCAGGCTCCAGTCGATGGGGTGGGGCAGGCCGGAGAACTTGAAGAACCCGACGAACGTCCGCCACCAGTGGGCAGCGGGCACGAAGGCCACGTTGACCGCGATCAGGAACAGGAACACGACGCCCAGCATCGTCCAGGCGAAGTACTCGAGCATCCGTTCGATGGTGCCGCCGAAGGACAGGATGAGCACCACGACGAGGAGGATTCCGATCGTGATCCACCCCTGTGCGCCCTGGTCGGGCGCGCCCGGCATCCGTCCCATCCAGGCCGCGAACAGAGCGGCGGCGGCGCTGCCGGCCAGGGCCGGCCAGCCCAGCTGGAAGAAGCCGATGACGGAGTAGAAGCCCGCCCAGAAGCGGCCGCCCGGGCGCAGGCGCATGATCCCGCCGTAGATGGGCTCGCCGGTGTAGAGCGTGTAGCGGATCCCCTCCAGGTTGAACAGGACCTGGAGCACGATGGCGACGGTGGCGATGAGGAAGACGTCGGTGCCGTATTTGACCGCCGTCGCCGGTCCCACCAGCCACTCGCCGCCGCCGATCGAGGTGGCGGCCATGACTGCGCCCGGCCCGATCACCTTCATGGCGTTGCGCACGCTGAAGGGCAAGGGGGCGGGCAGCTCGGCGATGTCCCAGGCGGGCAGGGCGCCGTGGCCGGGCGGCAGCGAGGGGTCGTCTTTCGGCCACGGCCCGGCTTCGGCTCTGGCGGCGGAAGCGCTCATGGCGCGGAGTCTACTCGCAGGGCCGCGTTCGTTCTATCCTTCGGCGCATGAAGATGAGCGCGAGCAGTCGGATGTCGATGGCGGTGGGGAGCCTTCTGCTGGCGGCGGTCGCCGTGCGGGCGCAGACGCCTCCGGCGTTCGATCTCGTGATCGCGGGCGGCCGCATCGTGGACGGCACGGGCGCGCCCTGGTTCCGGGGCGACGTCGGGATCAAGGGCGACCGCATCACCGCCGTGGGGGACCTCTCCCAGGCGGCGGCGGCGCGCCGCATCGACGCCCGCGACCACATGGTGGCGCCGGGATTCATCGACATGCTCGGCCAGTCCGAGATGACGCTGCTCGCGGACAACCGCGCGGAGTCGAAGGTCCGCCAGGGCATCACCTCGGAGATCACGGGCGAGGGCGGCTCGGCCGCGCCCGCCACCGAGGCCACGTTGAAGGACCAGCGGGCCTTCCTCGACAAGTACAAGATCAAGGTGGACTGGACGGACTTCCGCGGCTACTTCGACGCCCTGCGCCGCGCCCGGCCCGCCATCAACCTCGGCTCCTTCGTGGGCGCGGCCCAGGTGCGCCAGGTCGTGCTCGGCTCCGAAGACGCGCAGCCCACCGCGGAGCAGCTCCGGCAGATGGAAGGGCTGGTCGAAACCGCGATGCAGCAGGGCGCGCTCGGCCTCTCCACCTCGCTCATCTATCCCCCCGGCTCCTACGCGCGCACGGCGGAGCTCGCCGCCCTCGCGCGCGTGGCCGCGCGCCACGGCGGGGTCTACGCCTCGCACATCCGCGACGAGGGCAGCCACGAGATGGAGGCGCTGGAGGAGGCGCTCACGATCGGGCGCGAGGCCAGGATCCCGGTCGAGATCTGGCACCTCAAGGTCGCGGGGCGGCTGAACTGGGGCCACATGAAGGACGTGGTGGCGCGCATCGAGCGCGCGCGGGCGGAAGGGCTCGACGTGACCGCGGACATGTACCCCTACGTGGCCAGCGGCAACGGCCTCGACGCCACCGTGCCGCAATGGGCGCAGGCGGGGGGAGTGGACGCGATGATCCAGCGCTTCCACGATCCCGCGCAACGCGCCCGCATCCTCAAGGAGATCCGCGAGGGCCACGGTGGCGAATGGGACGGCTGGAAGGGGCGCCCCCCGGAGGACATCCTCATCGTGTCCGTGCTCGACTCGTCGCTCACGAAGTGGACGGGCAAGAGGCTCTCGCAGGTCGCGACGGAGATGGGGAAGTCGCCGGAGGAGGCGCTGATCGACCTCGTGGAGGCGGACCGCGCGAACGTCTTCGTGGCCCGCTTCTCCATGAACGAAGACGACCTGCAGTACGCGCTGCGCCGCCCCTGGGTCGCCATCGACCTCGACGCCGGCGGCTTCTCTCTCGACGGGCCCTTCGGCGCGAGCAAGCACCATCCCCGCGCCCTGGGGACGATGCCGCGGGTGATCGGCCACTACGCGCGGGACCTCAAGCTGTTCTCGATCGAGGAGGCCGTGCGCAAGATGACCTCGCTGCCCGCGCGGCGCATGGGCCTGTCCGACCGCGGCCTGCTGCGGCCGGGGATGGCCGCGGACGTCGTGGTGTTCGACCCCGAGAAGATCCGCGACGTGGCCACCTTCGAGGAGCCGAACGTCTACTCCGAGGGGATCGAGCACGTGGTGGTCAACGGCCGGGTGGTGCTCGACGGCGGGCGGATGACGGGTGAGCGGCCCGGACGGCCGCTCACCCGAACGACCGGATTCTAGCGGACGGTCGAGGTGAAGACCTCCTCCATGGCCAGGCCGCGCGAGCAGCCGGGCGCCGGCGCGAGCTGGCGGCGGCTGTCCGTCCAGACGGGATGGGAGACGCCGCCGTAGGAGACGAGCCCCTCGTAATCGCCCTGCTGATTGCCGTAGTTGATGCCGTCGCACGGGAAGACCCCGCCGCAGTCGTGCTCGTTGGATCGGGCGGTGGTCACTCGGACATCGGGACTCCAGGAGTTTCCGCCGTCCCCCGACCGCGCCAGATAGAAGTCCGTCTCATAACGCGCGCCCGTGCGGTCGTTGCGCGTGTCGTAGTACGCGACCGTCACCGCGCCCGTCACCGGATCCACGGAAAGCCAGTGGTTGAAGCGATCGGCGGGAGCGGCCAGCCGGTCTCCGACGCCGGCGGGGGACGACCAGTGCGCCCCCTGATCGTCCGAGAAAGACAGCACGATGTCGGTCGTGCCGGCGGAGGTCAGGTCCATCCATGAGCAATACAGGCGGCCCCGGTGCGCACCCGTCGAGCGGTCGGTGTCGCAGGCGGGATACACGAGGGCGGCGCGGAACGACTCCGCCGGGATCGCGATGTCGAACGGGATGCGCTTCGACGCGATCAGCCCCTCCTGCCCCCACGTGGCTCCTCCGTCGAAGGAACGATTGAAGGCGATCGTGTTGGCGGCGTAGTCGTTCCAGGCGACGTACAGCTCTCCGCCCGGTCCGACGAAGGGGACGGCACCGATCGAGCGGCCGGGACCGCTGGGCTCGTCGGCACGATTCACGGCGAACGTCGCCCCCCCGTCCGCGGACCGCGCCACGCGGATTCCGCCTCCGATGGATCCGCCGGCGGCGGCATCCCACGCGATATAGACGCGATCGCGGAAGGGACTGGCCGCGTTGGTGTCCGCCGTGATCATCGGCTTGTCGTTGAAGTGGTTCGAGCCGCCTTCGGCCGAGAAGAACGTCACCGAGGGGTACGTGCGGCCGCCGTCCTGGGATCGGGCGACGGCCATGCTCGTCGCGTTGACTCCGGAACCATTGCCGAAGAAGACCACGATGTACCCGTAGTAGACGTTGCCGCGGGTGTCGAAGGCGAGGGTCGGGTCGGACCCGAAGTCCGTCCCGTTTCCCTTCGGAGGCGGGAGGGGGAGATCGACGCCGCCCCAGGTGGCGCCGCCGTCCGCGGAGAAGTAGCCGCGCATGGGCAGCCGGAAGATCTCGTTCGACCCCGCGGCCAGCGTGCTCGGACGATTCGGGTCGAGGGTGATGTAGGTCTCGCTCTGGGGCCCGCATTCGTTCGAGACGTTCACGTTCGTCTTGTCCACGGATGCGGATACGGTCGCGCCTCCCGTGGCGATGGACCCGCCCTTGGCCAGGTACTGATACTTGTCCCACCACGTCGGGTTGTTGGGGTCCTTGGCCTGCACGGAGACTGAACACAGCGCGAGGACGAGGGTGCTGCCGAAAGTGATCCGCAGAGTCTTGGGCATACGGTCGGACACTCCTGAGAGGCCGGGCGAGGCGCCCGGAGCCTGGCGTTGGGCGCGGAGAAGGATGATCTCGGGGGATCGCCGAAGGGGATCGTATCGGCCGCGGGCAGGATGGTCAACGGCGGGGTGCGTATAATCTTCCGCACGGCATGGGCTTGCGTCTCCCGATCTTCATCGCCCTTGCCGCGCTCTCCGTTTCGCCGGCCATCGCCCAGCCGTCCGAGCGCCGCGGCCCGTTCCCCTCCCGCGACGAGTGGATGCTCGCCCAGCCCCTCCTCACCCTCCCCGCGACCGGTCCCGATCCGCTGGCGCGCGGCGCCTACGAGGTGCGCGTCGACGGCGACTGGGGCAGCGATTTCGCGGTCGTGGGTGCCTCGGGTATCGCGCTCTCCAACCCGAGCTACTTCGTGGACGGGGAGCATCGCAGTGGCGCGCTCACCATCCGCCGCGGCTTCGGCGGCGGTCTCACCCTCGGCGTGCGCGCGTCCCTCCTCTGGCGTGGATCGGGCTCGCTGGACGGGATCATCGACTTCTGGCACCGCACGTTCGACCTGCCCGACGGCGGCCGCTCGCTCTTTCCGGACGATCGCTTCCGCGTGCAGGCCCGTGACCTGCAGGGCCGAGCGCTCGCGTGGCAAGGACGCGCGGGCACCGGCCTCGGCAACTTCGAGATCGAAGCGAACGAGGTCCTGCTCGGCCGCAGTGACGCCAGCGGCTGGCGGGCGGCGGCGGTCGCGCGCCTGAGCGCACCCACGGCGACGGGCCCCTTCGCGGACGCGGGCAGCGCGGCGGGTTTGCAGCTCGTGGCCGCCCGGCCGCTGGGAGGCCGAACGAACGTCTATCTCGGCGTGGGGGCCACCGTCTTCAGCCGGACCGAGGTCCTGGGCCTGGAGTACGAGCGCGTGCGGCCGCAGGGGTTCCTGTCCTTCGAGGGCCGCCTCACGCGCGGCTGGAGCGCGATCGTCCAGCTCGACGTGGCGTCGCGGCTGGTCGCGAACGTGGAGGACTACCCGGGCACGACGATGTACCTGCGCGTGGGCTCGAAGTTCGGCCTGGGCCCGAGATGGATGCTGGAAGGCGGCGTCACCGAAGGCGTGCGGCACCAGGAGGCCATCACGGACTTCGGCGTCTTCGCCGCCCTCGCGCGCCGGTTCTAGGCGCCGGCCGTAGAATCGGCGCCATGAGCCCTCCTGCCTCCGAGCCCGGCCCGCCGACCGACCGCGAGCTGACGCTTCTGCTCCCCGAAGGCCGGACCTGGGCGGCGCCCGCGGTGGCCGCGTTCCGCCTCGATGCGGACGGGCTGTGCGTGTTCGGCTGTGGCGGCCGCGCCCCCCGCTTCGGCGAGGAGCTGTCGCCGGAACAGGGCCACCGGCCGGACTGCACCCTCGTGCGGCTGGTGAAGGAGATCCGCCGCCTGCGCGCCGGCCAGTTCTACGCGCTGGAGGAGGAAGCCGAGGGCGAGCCGCGGGAGATGATGACGCCGCCGGCCATGATCGAGGAGATCCGGCGCCTCCGATCGGTCGAGAGCGAGGTCCGAAACCTGATCGCGAACGAGACGGGCGGGCGGATCGACGTCGTGGACGAAGAGACCCACGAGGACGCTTCCGTCCCCGAGCTGCTGAGCCGGCTGCTCGAGGAGATGCGCTCGGAGGAGTGGATGGTGCGGGCGGCGGAGGAGATCGGCCAGGTCCACTGGGGCGGACTGGCCGAGACCGTGCGCGCGATGCTCGTGCTCGGCATCCTCCGCCGCCACCGGGGCGGCGCGGCGTGAGCCGCGCCCCCGCAGGGTCTCAGCGCGCGGGGTGCGTCTTCCGATATTCGTCGCGGTAGCGCATGGCCTCGTCGAAGGCATCCGCCGGCACCACCGCGCCCCGGATCCTGGGATAGAGGCTCTCCGCCGTCTTCTGCCACTGCGCACGGGCCTTCGCGTCCACGGCCACGACGTTGAGGCCGCGCTTCTTCATGGCCTCGACGTCGCGCTCGCCCGTCTTGCGCACCTCGGCCTGGAGTCGCGTCCCCGCTTCGCGTGCGGCCTGCAGCAGTGCCGGCTTCATGTCCGCCGGCACCTTGTCCCAGACCGTCTTGTTGATGACGGTGGCGCCGAGGAGGAGCTGCCAGGGCAGGTCGGTCATGTTCTTGGCGTTGTTGTAGTACTGCGAGATGACCGCGATCTGCGGCGGGCAGCCGAGGGCGTTCACGAGCCCGGTCTGGAGCGCGGTCGCGACCTCCGTCGAGGGCAGCGGCACGGGGTTGAATCCCGCGGACTTCCAGAGGTCCACGCTGGTGGCGTCGCCGGCCCAGGAGAACAGCTTCTGGGCCTTGAGGTCGTCGGGCACGGCGACGGGCTTCTGGGCGAAGAAGTGCACCCAGCCCCCGTCCGCCCAGTTCAGGACGACGAAGCCCTTCGACTCCAGGCTCGATTCCAGGCGCGGGCGCATCTTCTCGAGGACGTAATACAGCTCCTCGTAGGAGTCGTACATCATGGGGACGCCGAGCGCGTAGACGGACTTGTCGATCTCGGCCACGCCGACCGACGTCAGCACGCCCGCGTTGAGCGTGCCCAGGCGCATCTTGCGCACGACGTCGGGATCGTCGCCGGCCACGCCGCCCGCGTAAAGGCGCACGGTGACGCTGCCGTTCGAGATCGTGCGCCACTTGTCCGCCGTCTCCTTCAGGATGAGGTGCCAGGAGGAGCCGTCGGGGACCAGCGTAGCCATCTTCACCAGGACGGTCTGCGCGCGGGCGGGGGCCGCGCACACGAGCCACAGCCCCAGCGCCACCGCCGCCGTCCGCAGCATCCCGGTCGCTCGCGCCGGCCACGTCTTCATCGAAGAACCCATCGGACCTCCGACCCCCGTTACGAGCTCATTCCACAAAAAGTTCATCCCCGTGTGCGAGCAGCCACCGCGCGCGCTTCTGGTACACCAGGTTCGCGAGGCGCATGTCGGGGGTGGCGTCGGCATCGATGGCCAGCGCCTCCCGCAGAAGGCGCTCGAACTCCTTCCGGTCCTGCTGCGCCACCGACACCGTCTCCGCGAAGTTCACGAGCGCGGACACGCGCTTGCCAGCGGCCAGCGCTTCCGCCCGTTCCAGGTGCGTGCGCGCCCGCGCGAACGATCCGCCCACCGCCTCGCCCCGGCCTTCCCACGAGATGAAGAAGTCGTGCAGGGCGCCGTGGTCGTAGCTCTCGTCGAGGGCGAGGGCCCGCCGCATCAACGCCTCCGCCTGGCCCTGGTCGGCGGTCAGCTCGGAGTCGTCCTTGGAGACGGAGATGGCGGCGAACCAGGCGAGCCCCGTGAAGTACAGGAGGGGGACGTGCTCCTTGCGCGTGCGGGCGAGGGCGGGCGCCCCCTCGGAGCGGAGGCGCTCCCGTAGTCCGGGAAAGTCCACCTCCAGGCCGCGGAATCCGTAGCCGAGGGCCCGCAGGTACAGGCGGCGCGCCCGCCGCCGCAGCTCCGTCGCGCGGGCGAGGTCGTGCGCTTCCACGAAGTCCGCTTCCTGCTGGACGCGCCCGTAGCCGTACTGCACGAACCCGCTGGCGGCGGCGAAGAGCAGTCCCTTGTGGCGCGGGGACTCCTCCAGCAGCCCTTCGACGGTCTTGAGGCCGAAGGGCACGGCCTCCCAGACGAGGTCGGGATCGTCGTCGCGCGCGTAGCTCGAGCCGCCCTCGGCCAGCGCGTTGCCGAGAGCGTTGACCGCGATGTGCTTGACGGAGCAGGCGGGCAGCAGGGCCAGGGCGAGGAGCGCCACCACGGCGCGGGCGACGGGGCCGGACATGGGGAACCGATTCTATCAGGCGCGCATGCTGGCCACGTCGCGGATCTGACGGCGCAGCGCGGCGCGCGAGTCGCGCAGGGCCGCGCGCTCCGCGAAGCTCGTGCCGACGGCGAGCGGCCGCCGCTTCTGGCGGTCGTGGATGCGCAGGGAGACGAGGCCGGCCAGGGGCGCGGCCACGGCCACGGCCAGCGCGGCCCAGGGTCCGGCCAGGGCTCGCGCCACCGCCGCCTCCAGGGCCCACCAGGCGGGGAAGAACAACACCGCGCCCATGACCTTGTAGGTCGCGGGCTCGTCGGGGGTCAGGGTGAGCCGGTTGGTGATCCAGCCCGGCAGCTTGTAGGGCAGCCAGTTCAAGACGACGCCCGGGGCCTTGACCGCGGCCTCGAGGAGGTCACGCGCGCGCGCGCGCCCGCCGCGGTCGGGCCAGGCCGCGAGGTCGCTCTCGCGCAGGCCGAGCCGGCGGCGCGCCTCGTCGTAGGCGCGGAGCGCCGTCACCAGCCGTTGCGCGCGCTCGGGATCGGACTTCTCGAGCTGCGCGTAGCGTCCGATGAAGGACCGCCAGAGCGACCAGCGCTCGGAGAGCGGCAGGGCGGTCGGATCTCCCTCGACCGCGAGGTCCACCGCGCGATCGATGAGGTGCGCCTCCTCCCAGGACGCGAAGGGCAACGTCACCAGCTCCAGGCCGGCGGCGATGCGCGCGGTGAGGGCCTTCACGGCGTCTCGCGGCGCGCCCGCGTAGGCGGCCTGTTCCGGCGCGGGGTCGATGGGCTCGCCGACCTGGACGAGCACGCGCGAGCGGAAGCGCTCCTTGTCCTCGTAGACGATGCCGATGGGCAGGACTCTCAGGCCGGGCGCGCCGTGCGCTCCCGCCTCCAGCGCGATGCGCGCCGCCCCCGTCTTGAGCGGCACCGCTCCCGGCTCGTTGTGGCTATAGCCCTCCGGGAAGATCGCGATCGTCTCTCCTCGCGCGAGGGCGACGCGGCAGCGCGCGAAGGTCTCGATGTTGCGCGCCACCGGCGCTCCGTCCTTGCGCCGGTAGACGGGCAGCGCGCCCAGGAGAATGAGGGCGGGGGCGACCAGGGGGTGCCTCCAGAGCGTGCTCTTGGCCAGGAAGCGCGGCCTCACCCCCGCGAACCCCATGATGACCATCGGGTCGATCAGGTTGTTCACGTGGTTCGCGATGACCAGCAGGGGCCCCCTCCGGGGGACGCGCCCGCGGCCGATGACCTCCACGTCGCGGAAGAAGACCCCGAGCGTGAAGCGGGCCAGGCGGGACCCCATCTCGTCCAGCAGGCGGCGGAGCGGGCGGGCGGCCACGTCTCAGCGCGCGGCGGCCAGGGCCGCCTCCGCCTCGCGAGCGTGGCGGCGGCCTTCGTCCACGTCCACGAACGCGAGCAGCACGCCGCCGGCCACGAAGAACACGATGAGGGCGAGGATGGCCGGCCGGCTCGAGCCGGTGGTGGCGATCATGCTCGCGAACACGAAGGGCCCGATCACGCCTCCGAACTTGTCGAACACGCCCCAGAAGCCGAAGAACTCGCCCGAGCGCGGGCGCGGGATCATGGTCGCGAAGAGCGAGCGGCTGAGGGCCTGGCTCCCGCCCTGCACGGTGGCGACCAGGAAGGCGAGCATGAAGAAGTCGGTGGCCGTCTTCATCCGGTAGGCCACGAAGACCACGACGATGTAGACCGCCACCGGGATGAACAGCAGGCGCTTGACGCCGAAACGTGCGGCCAGGGCGCCGAAGAGTATGGCGAAGGGCACGCCGACGAACTGGATCATGATGATCGCCGCCATGAGCGCGCCCCTGGAGATCCCGACTTCGACGCCGTAGACCGCTCCCGTGCGGATGATGGTCTGGATGCCGTCGTTGTAGAGGAGGAACGCCATCAGGAGCAGGAAGGCCTGGCGATACCCACGCAGGTCGCGCAGCGTTCCCGCGAGCCGGGTGAAGCCGGCGGCCACCACGCTCGCCGCCGAGCCCGGGTGCGCCTGCGCGGACGGGGGCTCGGGCACGCGTAGGAAGAGGGGGATCGAGAACACGGCCCACCAGACGGCCGCGCTCAGGAAGGAGAGGCGCGTCGCGGTTTCCGCGTCCGGAATCCCGAACCAGGCCGGATGCTGGATCCAGAGGGCGTTGACCACCAGCAGGAGCCCGCCGGAGAGGTATCCGAGGGCGAACCCGGCCGCGGATACGCGGTCGATCTCTTCCGTGTTCGCGATGTGGGGCAGCAGCGACTCGTAGAACACGAAGCTCGCGTTGATGAAGATGTTGCCGAGGATGAACAGCCCCAGGCCCAGCTTCCAGTCGCCGCGCCCCACCAGGTACAGGGCGGCGGTGACGGTCACGCCGAGGACGACCGTGGCCGCCATCATCTTCTTCTTGATGCCCGCGTAGTCGGCGATGGCCCCCAGGACGGGCGAGAGCAGGGCCACGACCACCATCCCGATGGTGGTGGCCCAGGCGAAGCGCTCGGTGGCGACGGCGGGTGGCAGCTCCGCGGCCACCACGGACGGGAAGTAGATCTGGAACACCTGGAGCACCGTCGTCATGAAGACGGAGTTGGCCCAGTCGTAGAGGGCCCAGGCCCGCAGCTCCGGCCGGTCCAGGCCGACGCGCGCGAGGAGCGATGGCCGCTTCGGAGGTGACGGCTCGACGGCGACATCGGCGGACATCGGTCGGAAGACTACCGCAGGTGAACGAAGCCGGGGCGGCCTCTATCGGTCCGGACGAAAAATGGTAGCGTTCCCCACATGCGATTCAGCGCCGCGGAGCTCGCCGCGCGCCTGCCCGGGCCCGCGGGCGAGCGGTTCGCGGTCGCGTTCCAGCGCGGCAGCCTGACCATCGAGTTCTACGCGCCGCGGGGCCGCGACCCCCAGAAGCCGCACACGCGGGACGAGGTCTACGTCGTGCTCCACGGCCGCGGGCAGTTCCGCCATGGGGAGAAGCGCGAACCCTTCGGGCCGGGCGACGTGCTGTTCGTGCCGGCCGGGGTCGAGCACCGCTTCGAGGACTTCAGCGGCGACCTCGACGTCTGGGTCATCTTCTACGGTCCGGAGGGCGGCGAGCAGGCCTAGGGCCGCTCAGCGCGGCGAGGGCGCGGAGGCGCGCAGGAACTCGCGGGCCACGGCGGCCGGCGAGCGATGGGCGCCGTCCACGGCCAGGTTCAGGCGGCGCATGGCCGCTTCGTCGAGCCGGCCGGCCAGCGCGGCCAGGGCCGCCTCGATCCCCGGATGCGCGGACAGGCTGGCCCTGTTCACGACGGGCACCGCGTCGTAGGGCGGGAAGTAGTGGCGATCGTCCTCGAGCACCACGAGGTCGTTGGCCGCGATGAGGCCGTCGGTCGCGCTGCCCACCACGACGTCCACGCGGTCCGCCAGCAGCGCGGTGTACAGGAGCCCGAGGTCCATCTCCGTCGGCGGCACGGCCAGCCGGAAGCCGTAGGTCTTCATCAGGCCGGGCAGGCCGTCCGCGCGCTCGATGAACTCGCCGAACAGGCCGACGCGCAGGGACTCCGCATGAGGGGCCAGGTCGGACAGGCGCCGGAGGCCGAGGCGCCGTGACGTCTCGGGCCGTGTCACCAGCGCGAACGTGTTGTTGAACCCGAGTGGCGCCGCCACCGTCAGCCCGAGCGGCGCATAGCCCGCGCGCACCTCGCGCAGCACCGCCTCGCGGTCGCCGTGGGCGGGCCGGCCCAGGATGTCGGTGAGCGCGGTGCCGGTGTATTCGACGTAGACGTCGATGTGGCCGGAGCGCACCGCTTCGTGGCAGAGCGTCGTGCCCCCGAGGTTCAGCCGCCGATCGACGAGGAAGCCGCGGTCCTCGAGGGCGGCGGCGAGGATCTCGCCGAGCACGACCTGCTCGGTGAAGTTCTTCGAGCCCACGACGACTCGCGGGTGGCGGGAATCGGCGCGCTCGGACCAGGCCAGGCCGAGGAGCGAGGCGACGAGGAACGCGGCCAGGAGACCGGCGGCGCGGGCGGGGCGGTGGCTGCGCTCCACGCGCGCGAGCAGGCCGTCCACGGCCAGGGCGAGGATCGCCGCCGGCACCGCTCCGGCCAGGATGAGGCGCGTGTCCACGGTGGCGATGCCGCGGAACACGTAGGTCCCGAGGCCGCCCGCGCCCACCGCGGCCGCGATGGTCGCGGTGCCGACGGAGACCACGGCCGCGATGCGCACGCCGGCCAGCACCACGGGCAGGGCGAGAGGCAGCTCCACGAGCCGGAGCCGCTCGCCGTCCGTCATGCCGAGGCCGGTGGCCGCTTCCGAGACCGCCGGGTCCACCTGCAGGATGCCGGTGTAGGTGTTGCGCACGATCGGCAGCAGCGCGTAGAGGACGAGGGCGACGATCGCGGTGCGGGCGCCGATGCCGCCCACGAAGGGGAGAGGGATCAGGAACCCGAACAAGGCGAGGCTGGGGATCGTCTGCAGCACTCCGGCCACGGCCAGCACCGGACGGGCCAGGCGGCGCTTCCGCGTGAGCAGGATCCCGACGGGAACGCCGATGGCCACCGCGACCGCCGTGGAGAGCAGCACCAGGATCAAGTGCTGGACGACCAGGCCGGCCAGCTCCACTCGGCGCTCGGCGAGGAAGCTCAGCACGGGCGGGCCCGCGCGCGCTCGATGGGGGAAGCAGTCACGGCAGGGCGGCGGCCAGGAAGTCGGAGACGAAGCCGGCGTCCGGCTTCTCCCGGATCTCCTGCGCCGTGCCCTCCTGCACCACGCGCCCGGCATGCATCACCGCCACGCGGTCGCCGAGGCGCAGCGCTTCCGGCACGTCGTGGGTGACGAGCACGACCGTCTTGCCGAGACGGCGCTGCAGGGCCTTGAACTCGTCCTGCAGGCGGCGGCGCGTCAAGGGGTCGAGGGCGCCGAAGGGCTCGTCCATGAGCAGGAGGGGCGGATCCGCGCCCAGGGCCCGCGCCAGCCCCGCCCGCTGGCGCTCCCCTCCCGAGAGCGCGCGCGGCCGCGCGGACGCGAAGCGGTCCGGATCCAGACCGACCAGCTCCAGCAGCTTGCGGGCCCAGGCGATGCGCCGCGCCACGTCCCATCCCAGGAGACGCGGCACGATCGCGACGTTTTCCCCCACCGTGAGGTGGGGGAGCAGGCCGACTTCCTGGATCACGTATCCGATCGAGCGTCGCAGGAGGATCGGGTCCCACGTCTGGACGTCGCGGCCGAGCACGGTCACCTGGCCACCGTCGACGTGGACGAGGCGGTTGATGGTCTTGAGCGCCGTCGTCTTGCCGGACCCGCTCGTGCCCAGGAGGACGAGGATCTGGCCCTGGGGGACGGAAAGCGAGAGGTGATCGAGGGCGAGCGCGCCGCCGGGAAATCGCTTGGTGACGTCGGCCAGGGTCGCGGCCGGAGTCATTTGCGAGGACGCAAGTCCTACGACCCCCATACGAGGGTCAGGTCTCTCTTGATGAGGCCGTCCACCGTCGCCTCGAGGCGCCGGGTCTCGCCGCTCTTGAAGACTCCCCGGATGCGGCGCGAGGCGTCGTATCCGGAGCTGTCGACCTCGATGCGGATGACGTGCTCCCCCGGCGTGACGTCGAGCACCTGGTTGGTCGATCCCTTGCGCACGCGGAAGTTCAGGATCTTCTTCGTCACCTTGCCCGAAAGGGCTTCCTCCAGCACTTGTTCGTCGTCCACGAAGACACGCAAGGTGCCGCTGCGGAGCGGGTGCTCGAAGTCGATCTCGAGGTGGCCGGGCTCGCCCGACGTGAGCAGGGAGCTGAGCGGGTTGGGGAGGGGCGAGGTCTCGTTGGCCCGGCGCGCGGCGAGCGGGAACGCGATCCCGACGGCCAACAGCGCGATCAGGGCCACGACGCCTCGCCATCCCACGCGCTCGGCCAGCCGGAGCATGAGGCTTTCGTCGCGAGGCCGGACCGCGGGCGCGGGCGCGGGCGTCGTCCGGAGATCGGCGGTCGCCGGCTCCGGAGGACGCGTCACGGGAGCGCCGTCGCTCGCGGGCACGGTCGAGCGCAGCGTCTCGTCCGCGGGTGGAGGCGGCGTCCAGGTCGCGCGATGGCGCGGCGTGCGCTCGGCCAGGACGTCCTGGATGTCCTCGGCCAGCATGCGCGCGGTGGCGTAGCGCTGTCCGGAGTCCTTGGCCAGGGCGCGGGCCACGATGTCGTCCACGACCGCGGGCAGGCCCGGGGTGAGCTTCGAGGGTGGGGAAGGGTCCTTCTTCGCGACGCGGGCCAGGATGCCCGGCACCGAGGGCGCGTCGAAGGCGCGCACGCCCGTCAGCAGCAGGTAGAGCACGGCGCCCAGGGAGAACACGTCGCTGCGCGCGTCCAGCGGCTCGCCGGTGGCCTGCTCCGGCGACATGTAGGACGGGGTGCCGAAGAACTCGCCGGCGCTGGTGAGCTGCGCGGCCGGGATCTTCGCGATCCCGAAGTCCATGAGCTTCGGCTGCCCGCTGGGAAGCACCATGATGTTGGCGGGCTTCACGTCGCGGTGGACGATGTGTTTCTCGTGGGCGTGGTGCAGGGCCTCCGCCACCTTGGCCGTGAGGCGCAGGGCCTCGCGCCACTCCAGGCGGCCGTCGCGCTTCACGCGCTCGGAGAGCGTCTCGCCCTCCAGGTACTCGAGCGCGATGTAGAGGCTGTCGCTGCCCGTGTCGCGGCCCACGTCGTGGACCACCACGATGCCGGGATGGTTGAGGCCGGCGGCGATCCGCGCCTCGTTGAGGAAGCGCTGCTCGAAGCCCGGGCGGTCCTCGTCCGGCACCGCGAGCAGGAGGTTCACCGTCTTGAGGGCGACGGTGCGGCCGAGCGCGGGGTCGAGGGCGCGATAGACGACGCCCATCATGCCGCGGCCGATCTCCTGCTGGATCTCGTAGCGCCCCAGGATCCTGGGTCCGGCTTCACCCACGACGCCCCCCGCACGGTCCGGCCGCGCCCAAGGCGCCATGATACCCGCGGGCAATTGGTAAGATACAAGGCTCGCTGGCCCGCGTCACCGCCACACGGGGAGGACATGGATCTCATCCACTGGTTCGTCGACTTCTTCCTGCATCTCGATCAGCACCTGGCCGAGGTCATCCAGCGCTACGGCACCACGACCTACTTCCTGCTCTTCCTGATCGTCTTCCTGGAGACGGGGCTGGTCGTCACCCCGATCCTGCCGGGGGACTCGCTCCTCTTCGCCGCCGGCGCCTTCGCCGCCCTCGGCCACCTGCGCCTGTGGCCTCTCTTCTTCCTGCTCTGCGTGGCCGCCATCCTGGGCGACACGGTCAACTACGCGATCGGCGCCCGCATCGGGCCGAAGGTCTTCTCGTACTCGAAATCGCGGTTCTTCAACCCCGACCACCTGAAGAAGACGCACGAGTTCTACGAGAAATACGGGGGCAAGACCATCATCATCGCGAG
>Ga0075425_100003964_pt1 | contig 15171 bp, 15 predicted proteins | sample SoiMethybrSBSTD4_FD_75300 | JGI IMG/M metagenome (GOLD analysis project Ga0075425, IMG submission 75300) | Bulk soil microbial communities from a Populus tree surrounding site in Tennessee, USA - Soil MetaG P. TD hybrid SBSTD4 | ecosystem: Environmental > Terrestrial > Soil > Tree plantation...
CGAAGGAATGTCTGAGTTCACAGTTTCCGCCAGCCTAGTTAGTTCGATTCATGATTGACGCGCAAACCCCGCAAGTACGAGGCCGCAAGTGGGCCTCGATGTTGGACGACGGCGAGCACATTATCGTCGTGTAGTCCGTTCGGAAGCTGTGATGCGCTGTTAAGCTGCCTCAATCGACGCTTACGGCGGACGTTTACCAGGCACCCTGATGTAGAGTCGTGGCAAAAGAAGATACGCTATGGCGTTCGCAAGACGCTCATTTCAGGTGAGGCTCATACTTCTCATTGCGGCGGCGATTTGAGGAGCTTTTCGTCCACTGAGTACTCCGCGAATCTTTTTGAATCAGCACCGCGCAACAATGAGCATCCGGGAAGTGAATCTGGCTCAACAGAACTATTCGGCACAGCATCCGCGCATCGGCTATGCATGTAATCTGGCCGATCTTGGCGAACAAGGCGCAGTGGACAGAGTCTTGGCATCTGGAACAAAAGGTGGATACCGTTTTGAAATCCAGTGCCCCAGCGCGGAGCCCAAAAAGCTGAAAGGTTCACTATCACCGCCGTGCCTGTGAACCCCGGAGTAACGGGCCAGTATGCGTTGTGCGCCGACCAAAGCGGAGAGGTTTGGTACAGCGAACAAGGATTGGTCTCAGATTGCGTTGCTATGCGCAAACAGGTCGGGAGAAAGTACAGGTGATTGTTCCGAAGTTGAAAATTTGCAGAGAAGAGTGGCGACGAAGGCAGCCGAATAATTTGGAGCCGGACGCAGAAGTGTATTGCGAAGACTGCGCGAAATTGGGGTTGCGGTGGTGAAGACCGCCAAGTCCGGTACTGGTTACCCGAGGGCCGTAAAACTAGGGGTTTGGTCGAAATTCAAATAGAATGGGCGGCAAATGAACGGCGCTGACTCAAACATCCAACGCGCAATCATAGGCGGTGTATGTCTTATTCTGGCCTACAGCATCGCGGTCTGGCGCATCATCAAGACCAATCGTGGAGACAAATTCATTGAGTGCGGCAGCATCACACTCATGGTATTCGTGTTAACGATGGCTGCGATGAGAATATCCTATTTTCCTAGTTGGGTTATAGAATTTCTCCAATTTTTGCTTTACGGGCTGGCTCTTGCTTCGATTTTCTTCGGCGCGCAACAGGGTTATCACGCACTAAGCCGCAGTAAGAAGATTTTCTGATTCAGCTATGCAGGGCACACGCTAACAGGTGATTACGACCCGAAACGAATGGTGCTCACATCAACCGCAGCGCTAAAATCCTTCGTCACCTTCCTCTACACTCCACAAGCCCCAGAGTGCTTCCGTGTTCAGCCCCATCGCTTTCGATGAACAATTGAAGCGGATTGGACGGCCTAGATTGAAACCCTTCAATCAAAGATTTTGCTCCGTACTTAGGCGGCGGCGGCCGTGGCAACCTGGAAGCTGCTGACTGCTGCCGATTGGGTATCGTAGACGTCAAAAAAGGTGAGCAGTTCGGTCACTTCCAAGATATCGTGGAATTTTTGGCCTAGATGGCAGAGGCGAACCGAGGCACCCTGAGTTTTGGCGCTGACGTTCGCAGCGACTAATGTGCCTAGCCCCGTGCTGTCGATGTATTTAATGTTGGCTACGTTCAGAACGATTTTCTTCGTTCCTGCGGCGACCATGCCCTTCAGTTTCTCACGGAGAGAATTGCTCTCTTCGCCCAACGCAATACGACCGTCCAGTTCCAACACGGTCACGCCGTCAACTTCGCTGTTCGCTATTCTTAGGGACATGCTTGTACCTCCGAAGCTCGGGGTAAAAGAGTGCAGGCCGACTTCTAAAGTAGAACACGCAAACGAAGGCCGATATGTTCAGAAAGGAACACTTTCTCCGATGGGGCTTCGACGAAGTCGCCCGCGCGGCTTCGTGCAAACGCGGCTACGTGTTTCTCTAATGATGGACTGGGTTTCATCACATCGGGAACAAGCGATTATAGCGACTGTCGGAACCGCTGTTTACGCGGCCATCGGGTAGCCGGCAGCTTTCCATGCTTCGACACCGCCCTTGAGCACTTTGACGTTGGTAAAGCCTTCCGCCTGATATTTGGCTGCCTGACCGACAGCGCTCGCTTCGGCCGGTCACGCTCAATAGAAAATGATTTCCTGCGTCTTCGGCAGCGAAGCCAGCCGAGATCGGAAATTGGCCAGCGAGATCGAGCCTTCCAGATTGAACATCCGGTGTTTGGCCTCGTTTTCATAAGCGCAGACTAGCAGAGCTTGATGTGCTTTCCCGCGCGCTTGTTTCACAGCGATTCGCTCAATATCCGCCATATCCGCCATGTTCCCTCCTTGCGCCAATGCATCCGGCCCGTGGCTTACGGCAATGCTACTACCAAGTTGAGCGCAGCGCCTGAAAAGAGAATCGCAATGCAATAGCAGGCATCAAGAAAAGTGTTTTGAACAGTTCGTTGTGATCGAGGGCGTTATAATGCACAGCAAGCTCTGGAGGATGATGTCATGCGGCTAGAACGAGTGGAAGTCTCCTGGGATGCGGAGCACGCGAGGTGGTCCGTCCGAACGCCATGACAACAGGATTGGATAGTCTCAAACACATTGTGGTCGTCATGATGAGCGGGCGGTCATTCGATCACATGCTCGGAGGCTTAAGAGCCTCGGACGATCGAATCAACGGACTCACGGGCGGGGAAAGCAATCTCGATTCACGCGGCGAGGTGGTGTACGTAAGACCGAAAGCTCAGTTCCATTGGCAACTCGATCCGGCTCCGGATGCTCACTTCCCAGGGTGCTAACCTCCAGATTTTTGCCGCCGCTTCATCCACGAACAATCGCGTTCCGAGCATGGAGAGTTTCGTACGTAGCTACGCCTCGCAGCACAGGAATGTCAAACAGTCTCACAATGTTACGTATTACTTTTCGCCTGAGAAGCTGCCAGTCCTGACGACGCTGGCGAAATCATTCGCTGTCTTCAACGGCTGGTTTTTTTCGGTCCCCGGGCCCGCGGTATGCAACCATGCTTTCGCACATTACGGTACGTCGTTCGGCTGGCTCGGCGCGAACTCGCTGATTGCAGGATCGGTATTCGGAGCGTTGACTTTCCTATTCTTTGCCAGCTTAGTCATCGCATCAATGCTAGGGAAATCGATTCCCCCGGAATCGCGGCTCCTTGTCGTCGCCGTCCTTGCCATAGGGATTGCCCTAGGCGCGGGCTTCCTCGGTGGTACCGCTTCCGCTTCTGGGAAAATACCATTTCCGTCGGACCTGCGTCCTTTCTCATTCAGCGTGGCGGGTGGCATAGCGGTCTTCATCATCGTGTTTCTGATCGGATATTGGACTTACATCAAAACCGCGGACGTGTCAGTCAAACTAACGGGAACCGTAACGGATGCTGATGCTAATGGGGGGATTCCAGGAGCGACGGTAGTCATAAAGACCGAGGATCGTACTTATGAGAAACAAACCTCTGACACGGGGGATTTTTACGTTTGGGGGGCACGAAAGGCAACGGAAGAACGCGATAAGTACCTGTATTTTCAACGTAAGTGCTGAGTTTCCGCTATCTATGGGGGCCTTGAGAGGGCAATGTCCTAACCCTTAGACGATATCGCCGAGGAAAACAACGTTTTCAATTCAGGGGTTTCTAAGTACAAACCCTGTATATGAGAGACGGCGTCTCCCCGAAGCCGCCTGGCTCGCGTACGGTCAACAATTATAACGTGGGGGAGCTGGATTTGTCGCGGGAGGGCTGGCCGAAGACACGGAAAGGGTTTAGCTGGCGATACGGAGCTGGTCGTCGCGGACTTCCTTGCTGAGGGGACGAATGGAGAAAAATTTGTGACGGCAGGGGACGCAGCGGTAGGCCGGCATTCCGAGCAGGCGCTTGAAGAATGCGAGGAAGCCGGTGACGTGTTCGGGGTCGATACGCTTGAGATCGTGATTGCCGCAGATGGCGCAGTGAGCGCGAAGTTTGGTGGCGACCGGAACGAGACGTGAGCGAAAGCGCGTTCCGCATCGAGAGCATCGCCAAGGCAGGCTGCCGACGAGGGCAGCGGCAAAATCTCTAATAGTACGTCTGCGCGAGCGGCGGCAGGCCGGCGCATGGCAGGCGGGGCAAATCATCACAGCTGGGTTTTCCTTTTGGCGACCTCGGGACTGCCGGAATAGTAGTGAAATGTCGGCCGGGAGGCAAGGTACTTTTGTCCTGGGTCGAATGGCCCTCAGAGTCGAAAACGTATTAGCGGATGCGCTACTATCTGAGACGGAGGATTTCACGAGACTTCATGGCGGACTACACAGAGCGGCACGCGAAGGCGGGGATCAATAGCAAGCTGCCGAAACTGAACACTTGGCCGAACCAATATCCGGGGTACGTGATTACGACACGGTATCCGGAATACACCTCGGTGTGCCCGAAAACGGGGCTGCCGGATTACGGAACGATCACAATCGAGTATATGCCGAAGAAACTATGCATCGAGCTGAAGGCGCTGAAGATGTATCTGCTGGCGTACCGGAACTTGGGAATTTTTTATGAGAACGCGGTAAACAAGGTGCTCGAAGACATTGTGACGGCGATTCGGCCGGAATGGTGCGTGGTGCGGGGCGAGTTCACGCCGCGCGGCGGGTTGAATACCACGATTGCAGCGCGGTGGCCGAGGAAGCGAAAGTAGAGGGTGTATAGGCCACCGGGACGAGGGAGCGTTTGGGTTTGGGATTGAGAACGACGAACGATGAGGCTGTGGACAGGGAAAACCGGTGGAGACATAATCTTTAACTATCGAAGCCCAGTCTGGCAGGGAGTTTTTCGGGACTTGTACACAAAGTTCGCTGGTGGATTCTTGGGGCCGACGAGTACAAGATCTGAAATGTTATTCCAACCCGAGGAGGGTGAATGAGTATTTCTCCGAACGTGCCGAGTCCGCAAGAGTCGTATCACTACGAAAATACGGGGACTCCGAGGTGGATCGCGGTCTTGTTTGGTGTGTTGTTCGTGGCGCTGGCAGCCATGGGATTCTTCGGCTATACGTCGCAATCGCGGATGTCGCAGGAGCTGACCAAGGCGGAAGACAATAACAAGCTGCTTGTGCAACGCCTGGACCAGGCGAACGCAAGCCTGGCCGACCTGAAGGGGCACGTCGAAGTGACCGAGGGGAAGCTCGGCATGACCACGGCGGAGCTGGCCAAGGCCAAAAGCCGCGCGGAATCCATTCGTAAAGATCAGATCGCCGCGGACCAGAAGCTAAGTACGCAACTGGCGCAGGCCCAGAAGGAAAGCGAAGAAAAGCTCGGAGTTGTGGCGACGGATCTGGGCGGCGCGAAGAAGGATATAGAGACCACGCGGAACGATCTGGAGACCACCAAGGGAAGACTCGATCGCGCTAACGGAGATATGGGAGTGATGAGCGGCCTGATAGCGCGCAATCACGACGACCTGGAAGATCTGAAGCGGCGCGGCGAACGCAACTATTACGAGTTCACCGTGCCAAAAACGAAGACAGCGCAGCGCGTGGGCCCGGTGCAGATTGCACTGAACAGGGTGGATCAAAAGAAGTCCAAGTACACCATGACGGTGTACGCTGATGACAAATCCATTGAGAAAAGGGACCGGACGGCGGGCGAGCCAGTGCAGTTTTACGTGAAGGGCTCGTCGCGAATGTCACCATATGAAATCGTGGTATTCGACGTGGGCAAGAACCAAATTACCGGATACCTTTCGACACCGAAGGATGCAAGCGCGGCACCGGCAGCCGCAGCGGTTCCGGCGAAACCATAAGCTTTAATCCGTCAGGCTGAATTAAGGGAGGCCCTGTGCTGCGCTCTGAAAAACGGACGCGGGACAAGGCCTCTTGTATTTTGAGCGGTAGTAGGTTTCGAAGAATCGGATTGGGGAGTTGCTGCTGCCTGCGGTTGGCACTCGTGGCGACGCTCGGGTGTGCACAGACAGCGCTCGTGCAGGAAGGGCCGCCGCTGAAGGTCAGCGTGAACCGGGTCAGCGTCGGAGTGACGGTGAGCGATTCGAAGGGGCGCTTCATGCATAACTTGAAGACGAGCGATTTTCGGATCTATGACAACGGGGTAGAGCAGCCGATCGCGGATTTTCTGCCGGTGGAAGCGCCGGCACAAGTATTGCTGCTGATCGAAGGCGGACCATCTGTTTTGTTCTTTGCAAAGAGCCATGTGCTGGCGGCCGACCAGATGGTGGCGAGTTTGGCCCCCGATGATCGTGTAGCCATCGCGAGCTATACTAGGGAGCCGGAAAGCGTGATCGATTTCACGGCGGACAAGAGCGAGGCCAGGCTGGCGCTGCGAGGAATCAATTTTGCGCAAGGCTTTGGTGAGTTGAACCTGTTTGCCAGCGTGGCAAATGCGGTGGAAGCGCTGGGCAGATATCCCGGAAAGAAAACCATCGTGTTGCTATCGACGGGCGTGGACACTTCGCCGGACGTGAACTGGGATGCGCTGTTACCCAGGCTGCAGATCGCCGACGTGCGGATTATTGCCATCTCGCTTTCGGGTGATATCCGGAAACCGGCGAAAAAGAAACGTCTGACAGCAGACGAAAAAATGAAGCGGGAACAATTGGCGACGGGTTTCGCAAAAGGCGATCAATCTTTGCGTGACTTGAGCCAAGCCACCGGAGGCCGAGTTTATTTTGTGCAAAATGAAAGAGATTTCGCGAAGACCTATGCGGAGATTGCCGACTTGTTGCGGCACGAGTACAGCATCGCGTTTGTGCCGCCGGTGCTGGACGGGAAGGTCCACGAACTGCGGGTGGAAGTGAAACAAGCGGGAGCGCTGGCAGAACACCGGCCGGCGTATTTAGCCGCGCCGGGTGACGTACACTGAACGGTGTTTGCACTACGCCAGACCGGACTCTCTGTGCTACTCGGAAAGCGGCTCTCCGCCGGTGTCACTCGAACTCCTTGAGTTTTTTGGCCATGTCGGCGAGGCGGCGATCCACGAGACCGAAGACGGTTTGCTTTGCGAAAGAACCGTCGCCGTTGCGATGTCCGGCAGGATGGCCGGTCAGAATCTCAATTCCCTGCTCGACTTTTTCGACCGGCCAGACATGAAACTGTTTTGCAGCGACGGCGTCAAGCACGTCATCGCGCAGCATCAGATCCTCCACATTGGCAGCCGGGATTAAAACTCCCTGTGAACCCGTAAGGCCTTTGATGCGGCAGACGTCGAAAAAACCTTCGATTTTTTCGTTCACGCCGCCAATGGCTTGAATGTCGCCCTGTTGGTTCATGGAACCGGTAACGGCGAGATCTTGCCGCAAGGGCAAGCCCGCCAATGCGGAAACCAGCGCGTAGACTTCGGTAGAACTGGCGCTGTCGCCATCCACGCCGGAGTAGGACTGTTCGAAACAGATGCTGGCCGCGAGCGAAAGCGGCTTATCCTGCGCGAAGCGATTGCGGAAAAAACCGGCGATGATTTGCACGCCCTTGTCGTGGAAACGACCGCTCAGGTTGGCTTCGCGTTCAATGTTGATGAGCCCGGTTTTGCCGAGGGCGGCGCTAGCAGTTATCCGCACCGGCTTGCCGAAGGAATAGCCGCCGATTTCGAGGACGCTGAGGCCGTTGACCTGGCCGGTGCGCTCGCCGGAGACGTCCACCAGGAGCGTGCCTTCTTCGATCATTTCGCGGATGCGCGTTTCGATGAGGTTGTGGCGTTCGACTTTGGAACTGAGCGCCGTGCGGACGTGGGCTGCGCGAACTACGGACTCGCCGGCTTCGTTGGCTTGATAGTTCGCTTCGCGCGCGATGTCGGCGATGTCCACGAAGCGCGCGGTGACTTTGTTGCGGCGCCCGGCTCGGCGAACACCATATTCCAGCATAGCGGCAAAGGCGCCCCGGTCAAACGGCCAAAGACCTTCCTTCTCGGAGAGCGTGCGCAGGCGGCCAGCGTATTCGGCGATCACCGAATCGTTCATGGCCATCTCTTCGTCGAACTCCACGCGCACCTTGAATATTTTTCGAAAGTCTTCTTCGTACTCGTACAGCAGCTCGTACATTTCCCGGTCGCCGATCAAAATGACCTTGACGCTGATCTGGATAGGTTCCGGCTTGATGCCGCTGACACCGAATGGGTAGAACATGTCCACCGGCTGAATCTCCAGCCGGTTGTGGTTGAGCGTTCGTTTCAGGGCGCGCCATACGCCCGGCTCGGAAATGGCCTCCAGCGAATACATAATCAGGTAGCCGCCGTCGGCGCGCAGCAGAGAGCCACCGCGGAGATCCATGAAATCGCTGGACCACCCGCCACGCGCGTCGTAGGTGCGCTGAATGGTACCGAACAAATTTGTATAAGTCGGAGTGGTTTCGAAGATGACCGGTGATTCGCCGTCGCCGTCGTGGGAGAGAATCACGTTCACACCGTAAATGCGAAACGGATCCCGCTCCGGACCGGGCGGTTTGGGCACACCCTCCACGCCTTCGGGGCGATCTTCTTCTTCACCCTCACGTTCCTTGAAGGGATCAAGATTGTCCAGCACGTGGTGGCGCACTTCTTCGAGGTATTCCGAAACACTTTCGCCGGGATATTTTTCCTTCAGCTCTTCGATAACGCCGTCGACCAGAACCGAAGCGGCCTCCTGCTCTAGGTAGCTGAGTTCGCTGGCCAGTTCGCGCGAGAGCGTCAAAGTTTTGCGGTAGACCACGGTGAATTCCTGGCGGAACTGCTCATACTTGCGCTCGATTTCTTCGGCGACAGGCCCGTCGAGCTTGCCTTCATGCACCATCTTCGAGATGTCCTCGATGGGCACCATCTGCCCTTCCAGCACGGGAAAAATTTCCGGCAGTGCGACGGCACCGACCTGCATGTGGCCGAGAGCGAACTGTTCCCGGGCGATCTTGCGCGTGAAATCGTCCATTAACTCCTTTTCGCGCGCCGTGAAACGTTCAACGATTCGTCCTTTCTGCCGTTGGAAGGGTTCGCCTTCAAAAACCTGCGGAATGCGGCGGCGCAGGAAGTCGATGCCGGCCTGCATGTCTTTTTTGAAGGTGTTGGCCTGGCCGCGCCCAAGCGTGAGCAGCCGCGGACGATCAACGAATTTGAAATTATTGACGTAGCAGCGGTCGGGAGATTGCTTGGTGCGGGGGTGTAACTCGCCGATCATTTTGGAAATCGTGCCGCCGCGGCTGGTGCCGGCAAGGCCGCATACAAAGACGTTGTAACCCGGCGCGGCCAGTTCGACTCCCATTTTCAACGCGCGCAATGCCCGGTCCTGGCCGACCAGCCCTTCGCGCAATTCGGCTTGCGCGGTGGTTTCAAACGGCAGACGAGCGACTTCGCAGCGCCAACGCAACTGCTCAACCGGCAGGGCGGCAATTTTCAGAGCGTTGTTGGTCGGCTCATTCATATTCGGCGGTACTCTAACACAGCGTACTGCGCGGTGCCTGAACGTAGGGCGGGCATGTTCTAGGCCTGCGAAGCCTCGATTCTGTCGCGATGGTCCATGTAAACGCGGAAGACGCCCATGGCAGCGGCTACGATGGTCGGCCCGGCAACGATGCCCAGCAGTCCAAATACTTCGATGCCGCCGAGTACGCTGATGAACAGCAATAGTTCATTCAAGTGTGTGCGATTGCGCAGAAGCAGGGGCCGGATAAGGTTATCGGCCACTCCGGCAACACCCCCGCAAATAACCGCGACGATCAAGCCTTTGCCGATATGGCCCGAGAAAGCGAGCCACAATGCAGTAGGCACCCAGATCAAGGCCGAACCGACAACGGGCACCAACGAGAAAAAAGCCATGAGAACGCCCCAGAAAAGCGCCGTTCCTATTCCGGCCAAGGTAAACGCCAAACCGCCGAGCGCACCTTGCACCGCGGCGATCAACAGACCCACCGCGACGCTGGCAAAAATTAGCTCGCGCGACTCGCGCATCATGTCCTCCTGAATGGCCGCATCGAACGGCATCAGGTGGCGAACCGCGCGCACCACTTCATCACCGTCGCGAAACATGAAGAACAGCGCGAAGATCAGCACAAATAAATCCAGAAAGAACCTAAAAAGATTGCGAACCAATCCACCCAGCTTCGCCGCGAGATAACCCGCAAGCCTTTCTGCGCCGCGTTTCACGGGATCAGACAAATCGGCATCCTGCATGGAGTCGGGCAGCTGATTTTTCAACCAGTCCAGCACATGTGTCGGCAGGGCCTTGTCCGGCGCTTGTAGCACGACTTGCGCTTTGGCTCCTGCTTCCACGGCCTGCTTGGTAGTCAGAAAGAGAACCAGCAAAGCCGGCACGATCAGGAGAAATGTCACCGCCAGTGCGCTGGCGGCCGCCGCGGGCGTCGGTTTCAGCTTTCGCAAAAGTTTCTGGTACAGAGGGTAGAAAAAAATCGCCAGCACTGCCGACCAGGCCAGGGGCACCAGATACGGTGATGTGATGTCGAAAACCAGGTAGCCCAGCAACAGCAGCGCGCCGTAAGACAACACGGTCGTAACCTGATCGCTGGTTCTGAGGTTTCTTTCGCGAACTGTTTTCGTCACCGGTATATAATTCCTTTGCTCTTGCGACACCAGGTGTCGGAACGGACAGGAACCCCGTTAATCCGCATGTCTTCGAGCCCCAACGCGCTATCTGCCTATCAATACCGCCTTCTTGCTGTACTTGCTTTAATTAACTTTGTCAACTTCGCGGCCCGGCAGGTTTTTGTGCCTCTGATTCCCCTCCTGCGCGCGCCGCTGGGCACGACGGACGACCAACTGGGGACGCTGCAGGCGGTGCTGTACATCGTGCTGGCGGCCGGAAGTATCTCGTTCGGGTTCTTCGCCGATCGCTTCAGCCGGAAACTGGTTATCGCGATCGGCATTCTTTCCTGGAGCGTGGCCACGTTCGCCGGCGGACTGGCGACTAGTTTCCTGTTCCTGTTGGTTACACGGGCTTTTGTGGGAATGGGGGAGGCTGCATATGCGCCGGCCGCGCAGTCTATGATTTCCGGCGCATTTCCGAACGAGAAGCGTGCTTCGGCGCAGGCTATTTTTGCGGCTGGCATGCTGCTGGGAGGAGTCTTTGGGCAGGCAACAGGCGGAATCATTGGCCCGCATTACGGCTGGCAAATGGCGCTTTTTGTGCTTGGTTTTTTGGGCCTGGTGCCAGGAGTCGCGCTGTTCGGATTGGAAGAGCCTCCGCGCGGACCACGCTCCGACGTGGTGCCCATTCTGCGGATTCTTTCCGTACCGGCGTTTCTGGCCATGATAGCGGCGGGCATTTGCATCACCTTCGCCAGCGTGTCACTGCTGACCTGGGGCGTGGACTTCGCCGTGAGCTACAAAGATTTCAGCCTGCGCGAGGCCTCGGTGTTGCTCTCGGCTTCCACGCTGTTTTCGCTGATTCTGGGGGTTCTATGCGGGGGCTTCGCGGCCGACCGCCTGCAGAAGCGTTATTCCTTTGGACGGCTGATTGCGATTGCCATGGCGCTGCTGCTCGCCACCCCTTTTCTGTTGCTTGCGATTTTGTCGGACGACAAGCGAGTGGTGCTGGGAGGACTGTTCATTGCGGGGTTTTTCATGTCGTGGTATCACGGCCCGGTAACCGCGGTGATCCATGACCTGATGCCGCGGCGCGCGCATTCGACTTCCATCGGTTGGTACATGTTTTTCACCCAGCTGGTCGGCGGGCTAGGTCCGAAAATCGTGGGGAGAATTTCTGACTTGCGCGACCTGCAAGTCGGGCTGGAAATTGCCGTGGGAATTCTGGTTTGCGGTGCGTTGCTAATGCTGCTGGTGATTCACTTTATCCGACGCGATGGATTGCGGCACCCGCAGCTTGAAGCGTTTCATGTGGAGCAGCCAGAACTGGCAGGGCACAGCTAAACGCACGGAATTTCGCTGGCTGACTTCTTTACTTGATGCCGACCTGAGCAATCAGCCGTGTCACGTCTTCCTCGGAGACATCATAAAGCTTGCGCTCGTCTTCTTCTTCCAGGCGTTCGCGCAGATATTCCGCAGACACAAAGCTGGCCTCGCGATCGCTGAGATCGCGGCCGGTCTTGGCGCGGAATTTGATAAATGCAGTGTGCGCCAGGCCGACGACGAGGGCGTCGCCATGCACGAAAAACTTGGTGTCGATCGTGTCCGCGTGGCGCGTGGCGATGCCGTTCCACATGTGCGAAAAGCGGCACTGATAGAGCTTGCCGGTTAGCTTTGAGGTGACTTCAAAGGCGCCGACAAACTGGCTCATGGCACCGTTGTTGGCCAGGATTGGATATGTGGTCACGCCTGCTCCTGTTTTTGAATCGGGTTTGCGCTCAGCTCTTGGCCGCGCTCACAGCAGTTTCTACTTCGTTGTAGCTGCGTATTGCCGCCGCTACGCCTGCACCCGCCGGAACGCGGGCACCCTGTGCGTGAAGTACATGCTCCATGGCCGCCAGCAACAATAATACATTGGCGCGCTGTGCGCAGTAACCCATCAGGCCGAGTCGCCAGATCTTGCCCTTCAGCGGACCGATGCCGCCGGCAATTTCGATGTTGAACTCGTCGAGCAACTGGTTGCGAAATTTTCCATCATCAACGCCTGTCGGGATCATTACCGGAGTGACGGTCACCAGTCGCTCCTTAGGATTCCTTACCAGAAGTTCTAAGCCCATTGCTTCAACGCCGGCAATCAGTGCTTGCTGATTGACGCGGTGGCGCTCCCAGCGAACTTCCAAACCCTCTTCGATGGTGAGGCGCATGGCTTCGTGCAGCGCGTAAATCAGGGAAATCGGCGGCGTGTGATGGTAGAGGCGGTCTTTGCCCCAGTAGTTCATCGCCGTGGTCAGATCAAAATACCAGCTCTGCACTTTCGTCTTCCGGTTGCGCAAGACCTCTTCGGCCCGCGCACTTATGGTGATGGGAGACATGCCGGGCGGCGCGCTCAATGCTTTCTGGGAACCGCTGAAGACAATGTCCAGCCTTTGTTTGTCCACATGCATCGGCTCCGCCGCCAACGAGGCCACGGTGTCCACTACCAGCAGAGCACCCAGTTCGTCCGCGACCCTGCGGTAGGGATCCAGCGCCGTGACCACGCCCGAGGAAGTCTCTCCGTGCGCGAATCCGACAATCTTGATTTTTTTCCCCGCCCCCGCTTTGCGGACATCTTCAGGATCTACAGCCCTGCCGTAGGGCGCCTCAACCTTGATGATCTTGGCCGGGGTGCGCATGGCAATCTCGTACATCCGCTCGGAAAAGTATCCATTCACGCAAACGATCGCTTCGTCACTCTCTTCGAGGGTGTTGAAGACGGCGGCTTCAATGCCGCCAGAGCCGGAAGCGGACAGCGGCATGGTGATTCGGTTCTCGGTCTGAAACACCTGTCGCATGAGGACTTGCGTTTCGTCCATGCAGGTCTTGAACCAGGGATCGAGGTGGCCAACGATAGGGGCCGAGAGCGCGCGATAAACGCGCGGATCAACTGAAGATGGCCCCGGCGTCATCATCAAGCGCATCGGAGGCACCAGTTCTCCAATTCCGGATTTCGTTTCGCGGCTCATCTATCCGACCTCAATTCAGCGGCCTCAATTTCGCGATCACCTGCAGCGGGCTTGTTGAGCAGACTTAGATTTTCCCGCAATTGCAGGCACCCCGCAACCGACATATTGGCCGTTAGGCGGAAGGCGGTTCGTAGACATACTCCGCGCCGCAGATTCTCGCAAATAGCAGTGACGCTCGTAGCATTTGGCGAGCGCGGTGACGCCAGCCGAAAAGCAAAACGGTACCGGCGGCGAGCGCTTGTGGGTTGCTAACCCGACAACTGTCGGGAGCTGTTTTTATGCCGCCATTTGCTGCGGTTCGGCAAGCATATGCGCGGGAACTTTGCGCAGGTCCCACACCAAGCCAAACCAGCTCAGCATCTTCAGCGTGTAATACGTGATGTCGATTTCCCACCAGAAGAAGCCCTGGCGCGCCGAAGCCATATAGTGGTGATGGTTGTTGTGCCAGCCTTCACCGAGCGTAAGCAGCGCCAGCAGCCAGTTGTTGCGGCTGGTGTCGGTAGTTTCATAGCGCCGCGAACCAAACAGATGCGATAGTGAATTGATCGTAAACGTGTCGTGCCACAGCAGAACCGTGCTCAGGCAAAAGCCCCAAACAAAAAGCGGACATCCGCCAATCAAACCCAGCACCGTGGCCAGCGCCACGGGCGGAACCAGGTGATATTTATTCAACCAGCGCAGCTCCGGAAACTTCGCAAAGTCCGCGATGTAGTTCAGCCGTGTGTCGGTGTACTTGTCCGAAATGATCCATCCCACGTGCGACCAGAAAAATCCAAACAGGGTTGGCGAATGCAAATCGTCTTCCTGATCGGAAAAGCGGTGATGGTGGCGGTGATGCGCGGCCCACCACAGCACGCCCTTTTGCGAAGAAGTCATGGCCATGAAGGCGATCACGAACTGAAACGCACGGCTGGTCTTGTAAGAACGATGCGAAAAATAGCGGTGATAGCCGGCGGTAACCCAGAACATCCGGAAAGCCACCAGCGCCAGACAGGTGATCAGATACGCCCAACGAAATTTCACAAAAAAGACGCCCAAGGCCAGCGCGTGAATCACGGCGAACGGCAACGTCAGAGGAACGGAGATGCGGGATCCATTAGGCAGGGGTATCGAAAGAGCGCGCAGCGCGCGTAGTGCAGCTGACATCCGGTAATTTCCTCCGTGTACCGTTCATCGGGCCTCCGGGTTCGGTTTTGCAAACCCTCGGCGGCAATTTTTGCGCAGCATCCTCCGAAAAGCGCAAAAACCGCGCACCTTCGCACTACGCAACTCTCTTCAAGTTTACGGGCCGCTCACAACACGGTCAAGCAATCATTGGTACAGCTGTCCGCAGGTTCTAAAAGACGTGAACCAAGTTAAAGTGACCTTAGTTCGCACGCTCTTGAAATGCTCGCCTACCGACGGCCACCGCCGAGCGCCTCACTTTCCCGCGACTCTCCTTCCGTCTATCGCCCGTTCCCTGTTACAGTCTCTCTTCCCGAAAAGGAGCCTGCATGGGACGTTTCACAGGCATACTCGGCATGGCCGTCATCGTTGCCCTGGCTTGGGCGTTCTCCACCGATCGCCGCGCTATCAAGCTCAAGACCATCGCCTGGGGACTCGGCCTGCAACTCTTGCTTGGCTTCTTCGTTCTCCGTTCCAGCCTCGGTGGAAAGATCTTCGGTTTCCTCGGCAACGGCGCCAACAAACTCCT
>Ga0075425_100003965_pt1 | contig 15171 bp, 12 predicted proteins | sample SoiMethybrSBSTD4_FD_75300 | JGI IMG/M metagenome (GOLD analysis project Ga0075425, IMG submission 75300) | Bulk soil microbial communities from a Populus tree surrounding site in Tennessee, USA - Soil MetaG P. TD hybrid SBSTD4 | ecosystem: Environmental > Terrestrial > Soil > Tree plantation...
CTACTCGATCGCACCGCTTGTCCAGCTGCCGCTGACGGAAACCGCAACGCGATTCACCGGACCGGCGATCGACGAATCGTTTCCGACGAACACGCATCGCTCGCTCTACGGCGCGAGCAAGCTCGCTTCGGAGCTGATCATTCAGGAGTACGTCGCGACGTACGGTCTGAAGGCGGTCATCGATCGATGCGGCGTGATCGCCGGACCGGGACAGTTCGGCAAAGTCGATCAGGGCGTGTTCACGTATTGGATGGCCGCGCATCACTTCGGATTGCCGCTGAAGTACACGGGATTCGGCGGCACCGGAAAGCAGGTGCGCGATCTGCTGCATCCGGCGGACCTTTTCGCGCTCATCGAGAAGCAGATCCAACAACCGGACGGCGAAACTTACAACGTGGGCGGCGGAATCGAAGGATCGGTCTCGCTGTGCGAACTAACGGCGCTCTGTCGCGAGATCACGGGCAACACCGTCGCCGTCGCAAGCGATCCGACGACGAGCCCCGTCGATGTGCCTTACTACGTAACCAATAATGCGAAGGTCTCGGCCGCGTACGACTGGTCACCGCAGCGCAGACCGCGCGACATCATGAACGACATCGCGACGTGGATCCGCGACAACGAAGAGCTGCTTCGTCCGATCTTCGTCGAGGCGACGCGTTGAGCGAGCTCGAGCTCCTCTCGATCGTGATCCCCGCGCGCAACGAGGCGGATTGCATCGCGTCGACGGTGCAGCACCTTCACCTCGAGCTCGAGATGAGCAAGGTTCCGCACGAGATCGTAGTCGTCGACGACGGCAGCACCGACGCGACGTGGGACGTGCTCACCGATTTGCGGCAACGCGTTCCAGCGCTGCACCCCGTTCGCAATGAAGGACCGCTCGGCTTCGGACGGGCGATCACCGCGGGGCTCGACGCGATGAGCGGCGATGCGGTGGTGATCATGATGGCCGACGAATCGGACGACTGCCGCGACGTCGTCCGCTACTGGAAGGCGCTCAATGACGGATTCGACTGCGTCTTCGGCAGCCGCTTCATTCGCGGCGGCGGCGTGATCGATTATCCGTGGCTCAAGCTGTGGATCAATCGCATCGTCAACACGATGATCCGGTTCGCGTTTCGCATTTCGCTCAATGACACGACGAACGCGTTCAAGGCCTATCGCCGCACGGCGATCGACGGCTGCCGTCCGATTCTCGCGCCGCACTTCAACATCACCGTCGAGCTGCCGCTGAAGTCGATCGTGCGCGGCTATTCGTGGACGGTCATCCCGGTCACGTGGCACAACCGCCGCACCGGCGAGTCGAAACTGAAACTGAAGGAGATGGGCAGCCGCTACCTGTTCATCTGCGCGTACGTGTGGCTGGAGCGGCGCTTCACCGGAGGTGACTACAAACGGAAATGATGGCGGTGCGGATGATCGGAGCGCTGCTCGTCATCGCGACCTGTTCGATCGCGCCGGGATTCTTTTTCGTCCGCCGTCTGCGCTGGTCGCCGATCGAGAAGCTGAACGCATCGATCGCGCTCTCGCTCATCCTCGTTTACTGCGCGGCGTTTTTCGTCTTCGCGATTCACGCGCCGCAATGGTGCTGGTGGCTGATCACCGCCGCTTCGGTCGCTCTTCTCGCACTTTCATTCCACGATCTCGTGCGTCTCTTCCGCGCGACGCGACGCACGATCGGCGCGTTCGCGTTCTTATTCGCGTGGTGCCTGCTGATCCTGCTGCTGATCCGCACGTACTCCGGCGGCGCGTGGTCGTACGACTGGGTCGAGCATTTCCACCGCACGATCTTTTTTCTCGATCACCTCCCGCTGACGACGAAGTTCGCGAACTACCACCTCGCCGCCCGCCCGCCCTTCATGAACGTCGTCGCCGCGTTCGTGCTGGCGCACGCCGGCGCACGCTTCGAGCTCTTCTCGGTCGTCTTCGCGTTCCTCAACACGCTCGTGTTTTTTCCGTGCGTGTTGCTGATGCGATTCTTTCGCCGCCCCTCATCCGCCCTTCGGGCACCTTCTCCCCGCACGCGGGGAGAAGGGCCACCCTCCCATGGCCCCTCGCCCCGCTTGCGGGGAGAGGGTGGCGCGCAGCGCCGGGTGAGGGGCCGCGATGTCTTCCTCCTCGCCACCCTTTTCGCCTGCAATCCCTTCTTCATCGAGAACGTCACCTACACCTGGACGAAGCTCCTCGCCGCCTTCTTCGTTCTCCTCGGCCTTTACTTTTACGTGCGAGGGCGCGCGATTCCGGCGTTTGTCTCACTCGCCGCGGGCGTGCTCGTTCACTACTCCGCCGGGCCATATCTCGTCGCGATCGCGCTGCACTACGGCGTGCGCGTTCTTCGCGAAAAACGCTGGAAAGAGGCCTTCATCGGCGCCGCGATCTCGCTCGCGCTCGTCTTCACGTGGTTCGGCTGGTCGCTCGCCACGTACGGCTACGACGCGACGTTCAAGACCAACACGAGCGTCACCGACTTCCGCGCGAAGGACATCAGCACGTCGCAGAAGATCATCGGCAACGTCATCGACACGCTCGTGCCGCGCGCGCTGCTCACGAACACGCTGCCCGACGACTACACGCAGGAATCGTTTGCCGGACATCTGCGCGACTACATGTTCCTGCTCTATCAGCCAAACGCGATCTTCGCGATGGGGCTCATCGCCGGTCCGCTCGTCGTCGTTCTCGCCTTGCGCCGCGTGCGCTCGGGCTTCTGGTGGTTCTTCATCCTCTTCACACTTCTCGCCGGCATCGCCGCGCATGGCGCGCCGGAGCGCACCGGCGTCGCGCATGTCACGCTGCAGCCGCTCGTCCTTCTCGGCCTCACGTTTCTCGCCGCGAACTTCACGAGCATCGGTCGCGTCTTGCGCTGGGTCGTGATCCTCGGCTGTCTCGCCGATGCCTCGCTCGGCGTTTTCCTGCAGACGTGGCTGCAGCATCAGGAGCGCGACACCGGCGCGTTTCGCATCTCGATCATTCATCGCAACGGCGCGCCCGTCGATTCACCCGAAACGACGCTCTCTCCATTCGCGTTGAGAAACTGGTGGATGAAGGAGAGCCGCGTCCTCATCGCCGACACGCTTCGCCGTCCGGAGATCAAAGACGCGACGCGCCTTCAGTACGACCTCAACTGGGAGCTCGTGCTGCTGCACGAAGACGATCAGCAGTCGTGGAACGGCTGGTATTCGCGCAACGGCGAGCTCCTCACATTCGCCGGTGATCACACGCAGACGTTGACTACAGCGATCTTCGCCCTCCTCGGCGCGATGTTCGCCTGCGTGCTCCGGGTCCTCGCCCGCCAATAAACACGTTTCGTTTCAGCGTGGACATCGCCGCGTGACTCAGAGCACGCGTGCTGCGTGCGCTGCGGACTGTCCAGGCGTGACCGGCGAAGCTGATCCGCGTCACGGTCCGGTGAAGGATGAACGCCGCATTGAATGGCCGCGACGTTCGCGGCCTCCGTTCTGGAAATTCCCGGGCATGAGGAGAATGAAATGAGACGTTTTGACCATCGACAGCGCGGCTTCGTGCTCGCGCTTTGTTGCGTCGCGCTGCTGATCGGCAGCGCATCGGTCACATTCGCCGCTGATCCACCCGTGAAAGTCACATTCGCCACGACCGGCACCGCAACGCCTGGTGCGACGGTCAACACGAAGGCGACGATCACCATCGGCGACGGCAGCACATTGCAGAGCATCAGGTGGAACCAGCTCGCCGGCGCCACCGTGACGCTCGCCAACACGACGACGGAGACGGTCGCGGTCACGCTTCCCGCGCTGACCGTCTTCCGCAACCAGCTCGTCGCGTCATTGAAAGAGCCGCCGATGACCGCGAGCCAGATTCCGGCGTTCATCCCGTACACCACGTACGAGAACGGAATGCAGAATCGCTGGGGCATCGCCGGCATCTCGCCGTTCGCGCTGGCGAGGGCGGGCGCGGTCAATCTCGAGCTGACCGTCGTCACGTCGTCCGGCACATACAAGTTCCCGGCGAGCGTCGCCGCGGCGCTTCCGTATCCGAATGCGACCGGACTGCGCAACGTTCCGCTCGCGCGTCCCGTCCTGCTGCAGGGCAAGACCCAGGACACGTACAACTGGACGCTCAAGACGCCGGTCGGATCGACCGCGGCTCTCGCCGCAGCGACGACGTCGTATCCCGAATTCACACCCGACGTCGCCGGCACTTACGAGATCACCGTCGATGATCTCGCCGCGAAGAAGCCCGTCACGTTCACCGTCTACGCGGGCAAATGGAAAGGCATCGTCACCGGCCAGGCCGCGAACGGCGATCCGATTCCCGATCCCGACTGCATGAAGTGCCACGTCAAGGGCACGCCGACGTTCGATCTCTTCACGCCGTGGGCGAAGTCGGGCCACGCGAAGATCTTCTCGGACAACGTCGTCAATACCGCGCCGGACGCGCATTACTCCGCGAGCTGCCTGTCGTGCCACACCGTCGGCTACGACACGGGCGTCAGCAACAACGGAATCGATGACGCGCCGAATTACAAGGCATTCGTCGACTCGGGACTGCTCACGCACGGCGATGCGAAAAACTGGGACAAGATCCTCACGCAGTTCCCCGACGTCGCGCGGATGTCGAACATCCAGTGCGAAAACTGCCACGGACCGCAGGACAGCAACGCCCACATGGCGAAGGACGGCTCGCGCAAGACACTCTCCTCCGACGTGTGCGGCACGTGTCACGGCCGCGCGCCGAGGCACGGGCGTTATCAGCAGTGGCAGCTGTCGGGACACGGCAATTTCGAGCTCGCCGTCGGCGAGGGAACGGATGCGTCGTGCTCGAAGTGCCACAGTGCGCAGGGATTCCTCGCGTGGCAGAAGAAGGGCTTCAGCGATGCAGCCCTGACCGTCAGCTGGACCGCGGATGAAGTGCAGCCGCAGACCTGCGTCACCTGCCACGATCCGCACAACGTCGGCACCTCGTCGAAGGAAGGCGAGATTGAATCCGACGCGTCGATGCGCGTCAACGGCAACACGCCGTTGCTGATGGCCGGCTTCAGCGCGACGAACATGGGCAATGCCGCGATCTGCATGACCTGCCACAACGGGCGCCGCGGCATCCGCAACGACTCGAACTTCGTGATCTCCGACGCCACGCGCGCGCCGCACGCGGGTCCGCAGGCGGACATCGTCATGGGTCAGAACATGTACTTCGTTCCGACCGGCGAGCGCGGCATCCACTCGATGATCAAGGACAGCTGCGTCGTCTGCCACATGCAGAAGACCGAGGCGCCATCGCAGCTCTATACGAAGGACGTCGGCACCAACCACACGTTCTTCGCCAATCCCGACGTCTGCACGCAGTGCCACACGAACATCACCCTCGAGGGCGTGCAGAAGCCGATCGAGACGAAGATGGAAGCGCTCAAGACCGAGATCCAGACCGCCATCAAGAACGTGATGCAGGGTCAGATCCGCCTCGGCAAGGTCATCGACGTCAACGGCACGAAGATCAGGAGTGCCAGCGACATCGCATCGGTCGAATTCATCGAGAGCCACGGACGCCAGGGCGTCAACGTGAAGCTGGCGAGCGGACAGTTGATCTCCGACGTCAGCCTGGCGTCGGTGAAGGTCGTGCCGCCGGCGGGCACCGCGGTCGAGCTGTACGCGGTTGCCGACCCGGCGCTCGGCAAGGCCGGCTGGAACTACTTCATGGTCCACAGTGACAAGAGCCTGGGCGTTCACAATCCGAGCTTCGTGACCTCGGCGCTCGACGTCGCTCTGTTCGCGGTGAAGAACGTGAACACGACGGCGCTCTCCGGTGGAAACGCGATCGGCGTCGTTCCTCGCAGTGTCGGCGGCGGCGTCGGCAACGGCGCGGGCGCGGTGTCGTGCACGAGCCCGTACGTTTACTGGACCGAGATCGCCAGCCACGCGCCGGGCAACAACGGCAGCCAGTGGCGCACCGATCTCGTGACGCGCAACCTCGGCACGAAGACCGCGTCGCTGAAATTCATCCTGCATCAGGCTACCGGCAACCTCGAAGGCAACGCGACGGTCGTCGGCAGCGGTCAGAAGGGATTCGAGGACATCGTCGGAACGCTCGGCGCGACGAATGCCGTCGGCTCACTGGAAGTCTGCTCCGATCAGCCGCTGCTCGTCATGGGCCGCGTGTTCAATGAGGCCGTTCAGGGCACGTTCGGGCAGAACGTCGACGGCCACGTCGCCGACCTCGGCTACAAGACCGGCGACACCGCGAGCCTGATCGGTCTGCGACAGCAACCGGGTTTCTATCGCTCGAACATCATCGTGACCAACGGCGGCAAGGACGAGGCGGAAGTCTCGATCACGCTGTTCGACGCCGACGGCGCGACCCTGACGACCTACACCCTCAAAGTGCCGGCCGGTCAGGTTCTCAATGACACCGAACCGTTCGCGAACCGCGCGAAACGCCCCGACCTCGGATGGGGCTTCGCGACGCTGACCGTCGTGAAGGGAACCAACGTGCAGACGATCGGATCGGTCGTCGACAACCGCACGAACGACCCGACCACGGTTCCGGCGAAGCAGTAAGTTTTTTCAGGAGGGCGGCGGCGAAAGCTGCCGCCCTTTTTTCGCGCGCGGGCTATGTCCTGCCGGGTTTCTCGCTTCGAATGAGCTCCAGCTCCGCGACGGCTTCCAGGTCTTTCGGTCGTCCGGCTGCGCGCTTCGCCACAATGAGCGCATCGAGATTGATGCATCGATAGGTTGCGCCGTACAGCGAGACCACTTCGGAAGCCGCGAACACCGCAGCGTAATCTCCGACTCCGGTGATCTCTCCGAGGAGGTCGACCGGTCCTGCATTGGTGATCAGAGTGAAATTGAGTCCGCGACGGACGGTTTCCGCGTCGAAGCGGAATGGCAACCCCGCCGGCGCACCGCGCAGGTATGGGTTCAGTGGTGCAATTGCCGTCACCAGGCGCTCGATGTTGGTGATCGATCGCTCGTAAACGACATCGACATCCGACGTCAGTCGTGCCGAGCCGTGGATGGTTGCCGCAACGCCTCCAACGATGACAAACGAGACTTCGGCTGATCGAAGACCCGCCAGAATCCGCTCGAAATCGTTCATTGCTGATTGCGTTCGCGAAGCGCCTGACCCGCGCGCTGCAGTTCTTCAGCGAATGCCTGTAATTCCTGCAGGGCTCGAAGGCGCTCTTCAGGCGAACGTTTGAGGTTCTCGCGCAGTAACGTCCGATCGATGCCGGCCTTGTAGGCATCCACAACCGGGTCCGGCGTTCCGCTCATCGGTTCCTTCGCGGCCATGACTTGAATTGTAGACCTCACCCCGCCAACACCACCTTCGGCCGCACTTCCACCGGCCCGCCCTCCCGCAGCACGTTCACCACCTCCGCGATCGCGACGAGCTGGTCGTGCGGGTTGCCGAGCGCGAGGAGGTCGCCTTTCTGCAGCGGGACGGGCGGGGTCATGATCACGCCCTGACCGTTCATCATCTTTCCCTGCTGCGCCCAGTCGATGCGGAGTTTCTCGAGCGGGAGATCGATGTCCGAAAGCGACTGAAAGTGCGGCGGCGCGAGGAGCACGTCAGGCGTCGACGCGGCCATGAGCTCGTACGCGATCGCGGTGTCGACGTTGAAATTGCCGATCGATGTGCGACGCAATTCCTTCAGATGCGCGGGGATGCCTGCGGCCTGGCCGAGGTCGTGCGCGATGGAGCGCATGTACGTGCCGGCGGATGAGCGGACGCGGAATTTTGCAGTCGAGCCTTCGACCGCGAGAATCTCGAATTCGTAAACGGTCACGCGCTTCGGCTTGAGTTTCACCTCTTCGCCTTTGCGCGCGAGCTCGTACGCGCGCACGCCGTCGATCTTCTTCGCCGAAAACGCGGGCGGCATTTGATCGATCTCGCCGAGGAACTTCGCGACGAGCGGTTTCAGATCGATGCCTTCGATGCTCTTCGCAACCGGCTCACCGACCGGCGTGCCCGCCGCGTCGTACGAGTCGGTCGCCCATCCGAACTGGATGGTCCCCTCGTACGTCTTCTCCATTCCCATCAGATACGCCTGCAGGCGCGTGGCCTTGCCGACGCAGAGGACGAGCAGTCCCGTGGCGAGCGGATCGAGCGTGCCGGTGTGGCCGACTTTCTTGATGCGCGAGCGTCGGCGAAACATCTCGACGACGTCGTGTGAAGTGATTCCCGGTTTCTTGTCGACGAGAACGACCCCGTCGGCGGTCTTCTTCAAATCCATGTCGAGACTCTATGTCACTCCTCGAGCGCGCGCAGAACATTCAGCGCCCGCTTGCGGAGCGGTCCCATGAGCGGCAGCGACGCGACGCGCAAAAGCTGCACGATCAGATCGACCGTGGTCTCGACGACGCGCTTCGTTTTCCGCTGCGCCGGCGTTTCATCGATGATCCAGTGATAGATCAGACCGACGTGGTAGAGCCAGAGCAGTCGCGGCACGTGCGGCGCGAGATCCTTCGGCAGCTTCACGTCCGAGCCCTCGAGCGCGCGCGCAAACCACTCGATGTTCTCGTCGCGCACGCGCTTCGTCTCGCGGCCGAACGGCGAGAGCGGATCGCGCGGATCGACGCCGGCCTTCAGCAGTGTGGTCAACAGACTGCGATGCTCTTCGAACTGTTCGAACTTCGCCTCGATGATGCCGCGCAACCGTTTGCGCAGATCTCTCGTCGAGCTGATCGCGCTGCGAACGGTTTCCCGCGCTTCCTCGTCCGTGCGCAGGTAGAACGCCATGACGAGGTCTTCCTTCGAGCGGTAGTAGTAGTAGGCGGCGCCGGTCGCGACGCCTGCCTCGACGGCGACGTCGCGCATCGTGGTCGCATCGAATCCGCGCTCGCGAAACAGCCGCAGCGCCGCGTCCAGAATCCGCGCTCGTGTCTCCTCGGCTTTGGCCGTCGCCATCGGCGCCAGCATAGCGGGTTGGCGGTGCGCGCTGCCGAAGTCCGACAGCCGCCAGTCATCGCCGCTCACCACGTCTCGCCGCTGCCGCGCCAACGCGCGCAGAGATCGCGCGCGGCGCTCGGCCACTCCGGATAGCGGAACGTGAATCCGTCGTCGAGCAGACGCCGCGGCACGACCCGTCGGCTCTTGAGGACGAGCTCCGTTTCGCTGCGCACGAGCCACGCGCCGAGGTCGAGCACCCAGCCGCTGACCGGCATGCCGACGCGGCCGTGCCACGCGTGCTGCAGGATGCGCATGAACTGCGCGTTCGGCAGCGGCTTCGGCGCCGCGAGATTGACCGCACCGCTGATGTCCTCGCTGTCGATGAGCCACTCGATCGCGCGCACGAAGTCGCGCTCGTGGATCCACGACATCCACTGACGGCCGTCGCCGAGGCGGCCGATGCCCATGCGCACCTGACGGAGAAGCGCATCGAACGGACCGCCGTGGATCGTGCTCATCACCATGGCCATGCGCATCTTCACGATGCGGGTCGTCTTCGCGTTCGCCTCGTCGGCGGCCTGCTCCCACGCCTTCGCGACGTCGACGCTGAACCGCCACGCATCGGGCGCGTCCGGCTCGTCGCCGCCGAGGACGCCGTCGATCTCGTCGTTCGGCGCGTCGTAGCGATGCGCGTAAATCGTCGCGCTGCTGGCCTGCAGCCAGAGCCGCGGCGGACGGGCGGCGTTCGCGATCGCCGCGCCGATCGCACGCGTCGACTCCACGCGCGACCAGAGGATCTCGGCGCGGCGCTTCGCGTCGTAACGGCAGTCGACGCTGCGGCCGGCGAGGTTGACGACCACGTCCGCGCCGTCGATCTCCTCGATCCAGCGGCCCGGCTTCCGTCCGTCCCACTCGACGAACGGCGCCGGCGCGTGCGCCGGACGCCGGCTCAGCACGACGACGCGGTCGCCGCGGTCATGAAACGCGCGGGCGAGCAGCGTGCCGAGGTGGCCGGAGCCTCCGGGGATGACGACCTTGAGCGGACAGAGCGAGGGGGCGAGGGCGGCGGCGGTGGGCATGTGTCCTCCGTTTTGAATATGTTCAAAAGTAATGTGGAGCCGCCGCGCGGAGGAGTCAAGTGAATTTTTGAACAGGTTCAAGAAACGGGGGTCAGGTCTTCACTTTTCACTTTCTCAACCCCGTGTAGAGAAATCTGACCAATTTCAGCCGCTTGAAGGTCAATCCGGGCGTTCGACAGCTTTTCGAGGGATGCTCTTGCCTTCTTTTCTGCACATCCTGTAGAGAAAGTGAAAAGTGAAGGCCTGACCCCATGAACCTCCTCCCCACTCCCGAAGAGCGGCAATGGCTCATCGACGCGCTGAAGAAGCTCGTGTCGCGGCGCGGCGATCTGCTCGATGCGGCGCCTCTCGTCGAGCCGTCGAACGCGTGGTTTCCTGAGCCGTGGAGCATGACCGCGGCGCACGGGCATCGCCTCGCGCAGCGGTTGATGTATTACGCGGGGCTCCGCGATCTGCGCATTTCGCTCGATGCGTACGAGCACCTGTGGGCCGAGGATGAGGAGGAGCCATGGGACGCGAACACGGCGGGGTGGTTCGCGGGGATCGTCGACGGACGCGCGATCTTCGGCCTGCGCGTGAATCAGTTTCACGATCCCGAGAACGCGGCGGGCGTGCTCGCGCACGAGGTCGCGCACGCGTGGCGCGCGCATCACAAGCTCCTCGTCGACAATCGCGACGAGGAAGAGCTCCTCACCGACGCCACGACGATTGCCCTCGGCTTCGGAATTCTCACGACGAACAACACCGATCGCTATCGCTCGTCAGGTGACTGGAACCGCACGACGTGGTCGATCTCGTCCGCGGGTTACCTGCCGCCGCAGGCGATGGCGTATCTGCTCGCGCTCTGGAGCGCCGCGCGCGGGAGTGCCGCGGAGATCCACGCGATCGAAAAACATCTCGAGCCGAATCAGAGCGCGTGTTATCGCGCCGCGCTCGATGAGCTCGGGAACGCGCGGGAACTGCTGGCATCGGGCGACGCACCGAATCGCATCAAACGCGTCGCGCCCGAAGAGTTCACGCCGGTCGATCCGCGATCCGACGAAATTCGCGAGCCGGCGCGTCCGCAGCCGCAAGAGTCGAATCGCGGGCGGGCCGTTTACCGCAAGGTCCGCCAGGGCGTCCTCTGGGTCACCTTCCTCGGCAGCATGCCCGGGTTCCTGGCCGGCATGTTCCTTTCGATGATCGCGTTCGGCGACGAAGCGAACAGCAAAACGCTCGCGATCAGCATCGTCTGCGCGGGCATCACCGCCGCGCTGTCGGCGTGGCACTTCCGTCGTCCGGTCTGCAGCGCGTGCGGCAAGCGCGCGCCGGACGACGTCGCGGTCTGCGCGGGATGCGGCGGCACGCTCGGCCGCCGCGTGACCGAGGACGAGTTGTATGTCCTTCGCGTGCAGGAGCTCGAGCGGCGCGCGCGCGAAGAGATTCCGTACGAGGAGTGCGAGCTGTGCGAGCCGGAGCATCCGTGCGAAGAGCATCGTGACGTTCCTCGCGTCACCGTCGCGCCGATCGACGACGACGAAGACGAGGACCTCGTCGAAGCACTCCCCCGTCCGCGGCGAAGAACATTTTCGAAAGCGATCTTCGCGATCGCAGTCATCGCGGTCGTCGTCGGCGTCGTGATCGGCCTGCGCCGTCAGACGCATGTCCGCGTTTACTTCGACAACGCCCTCGGCAAGCCGCTCACGCTGCAGCTCGACGGCGCGGCGATTCCGCTTCCCGGCCGCGCGCTCATGCGCGAGCTCGCGCCGGGCGTGCATCACATCGTGATTCGCGACGGCGATCGCGAGCTCGAGCGCTTCGACGCGACCGTGACGAAGCAGGCCTTTCTCGACGCGCTACGCGAGCCGCACTTTTACGTCTACAACGTCGCCGGCGCGGGCATCTATCAACGACTCGATCTCGTGTACGCACGGGAGGCGTACGACCGTCAGTCGACGTCGACGCTCTTCGCGCTCGATCGCTGGATCGAGCAGCCGAACGCCGACTTCGTGTTCGCAGCGCTGCCGCAGCGTCTCGAGATCCAGGCGAGAACGGTCCCGCGAACCGCGTTCGAAATCGCCGACGGCTGGAAGCTGTACCACGTCGCGGACGAGTGGACGAGCAAGGGCCGGCGCGACGATGCGCTGCGCGCGCTGAAGAGGGGGATCGAGCTCGCGCCGTGCGACACCTCGACGCGCAGCGAACTCCTTCGCTTCTACGAGGACGGCGGCCGGCACGAGCTCACGATCAGGGCCGCGATGGAGTGGGTCGAGCGATGCGACTCGTCGATCGAAGCGCATCGCACCTATCAGGAAGTGCTTCGCCAGGACGGCGCAACCGGATCGGCGATTCAGTATTACCGCGAGCGCCTTCGCGCGATGCCGTCCGGCGACGCTCACTATCTCTATGGCCGCCTTTTGCACGGCGATGCCGCACTCGCCGAATTTCGCGAGGCCGTTCGACTCGCTCCGAACCTGAAGTGGGCCCACGTCGCTCTCGGATACGAGCTGCTCGTGATGGAACACGACGCCGAGGCGTATGCGGCGTTCGAGGACGCGCTGCGGATGAACGGCGTGGCCGGATCGGCGGCCGAGGATTACGCACGCGCGGCGGTCGCGATCGGAAAGCAGGACGACGCACTCGCCTTCATCGGCGGCTTGAACCTCCATCCGCAATCGCTCTTCAGGGCGAAATGGATCCTGACGCGATCGAAGAAGGACTGGGACGCGGCGAAGGTCGCGCTCGCGGACTACGAGCGCGGCGAGAGCACGCCGGAGACGGCGTTCCTGCACGCAACGCTCGACTACGAATCGGGCGCGCAGGGCCCGATCACCCTCGACGACAGGGTCGCGTTTCAGGAGGCGCTGGAAAACGGCCGCGTCGACGATGCGTTCGCGCTCGAGACGAAATTGCGCACGGATCACAAGCCGAATCTCTTTTCGATCTATGCGATCGAGAGCGCAATGCTCGCGCATGCGCCGGACGCTGCCACGCGACTGACATCGCTGCGCGGCGAGCTCACGAAGAAGGACGGCGTTCTTCTCGCGCTCGCCGACATTCTCGAAGGCCGCGCGAACGCGATGCCCGATGCGCTGCTCGATCCGACCGAAGTCGCACACGGCTGGTACGCGATGGCCGTGCGCGCGGCATCGAAGGGCGATCACGCCGAGGCGAAGAGACTCTTCGAGAAGGCCGCGGCGCGCGCGCTCGATCGCGAGCTGCCGTATCGCCTCGCGCTCGCGCAGGCGTCCCGTTAGAATCCGTCGTTCGATGACCTCCAAAACGACGCGCAGCAAAAAGCACCTCGTGTGGATCGACTGCGAGATGACCGGGCTCGATCCGAAGGAGCACGTGCTCATCGAGATCGCCACCATCATCACGAACTACGACCTCGGAATCGTCGCGCGCGGTCCGGTCCTCGCGATCCGGCAGAGCGACGCGAAGCTCGGCCTCATGGACGCGTGGAACCGCCGCACGCACAGGAAGAGCGGCCTCCTCGATCGCATCGGCACCGAAGGCGTCAGCCTCGCCGAGGCGGAGAAGCAGACGCTCGCGTTCGTGAAGCGGCACTGCTACGCGCACACCGCGCCGCTGTGCGGCAACTCGATCGGCCAGGACAAACGGTTTCTCGCGAAGTACATGCCGTCGCTGCACGACTTCCTGCATTACAAAGTCGTCGACGTCAGCTCGATCAAGGTGCTGGTCAACGAGTGGTACGGCGGCAAATACGAGGCGCCGCCGAAGCTCGAGCTGCATCGCGCGCTCTCCGACATCGAGGAATCGATCGCGGAGCTCGATTACTACCGGAAGAACGTGTTCGTGCAGTGGTGACATGTCACGCGGCGCGAGTTGTGCCGTCGTCGCGCTTCTCACCGCTCGTCGTCGCCGCTCTCGGCGTCGTCGCCAACGGCATCGCTCTCTTCTTCGTCTTCGATCGCTACTGGCGCTGACCCGGGCGGGTTCACTTCATGGAGCAGCGTCTCGATGCGCAGCGCGCGCATCGCGGTCTCGTCGTAGCGGAAATCGAGCTCGGGCGTGTAGCGCAGATGAATGCGGCGGCCGAGGAAGTGGCGGATCTTCGCGGCGGCCTTGCGCAGCGCCTCGACCGTTTTCTTCGCGTCGTCTTCCTTCAGGCCGGTGATGAAGACCTTCGCGTAGTGCAGGTCGGGACTGACCTCGACGTCGCTGATCGAGCACCAGCCGAGCTGAATGTCCTTGAGGTCGTGGCGGAAGACTTCGACGAGTGCGTCGCGAAGGTTTTCGCCGACTCTGGATGTGCGTCTGGTTTTTTTCATGCTTTGATTTCACCCTGAGCGAAGCGAAGGGTCAGTGGCATTACAGGTTGGCGTCCTCGTCGAAATCGAGCTTCTCGCTCGTCCAGCCGGCCAGTACGGCTTCGCTGTTGGTCTCGACGAAGTTCTGAATCTTATCCAGCAACGAGTCTGCCGAGTCGTGGCGGTCGGCGATGAGCGCGACGGCCAGCCGGGCCCGCTGGTGGACGTCGTGCAGGCCGACCTCGTTCGCCGCGATGTGGAAAGTGTTGCGAAGGCGGTCGCGAAGTGACTTCACGACCGCCCGTTTGTCCTTGAGCGACTGGGCGTACTCGATGTGAATCTCGAAGAGTGCGACCGCGACGACCATGTCAGAGCGCGGAGGGCAGAGGGCGGAGGGCGGGAGAACCGGTGATCTTCCGCCCTCTGCGCTCTGCCCTCTGCCTACTCGTCACGCCAAAACGGCCTCGAGCTTCTCGGTCTTGAAGGCCTCGATGATGTCGCCGACTTTGATGTCCTGGAACTTCTCGATGCCGATGCCGCACTCGAAGCCCTGGCGCACCTCGGACACGTCGTTCTTGAAGTGCCGCAGCGAGACGATCTTCCCCTCGTAAATCACGCGGTTGTCGCGCAGCAGGCGGACGCTCGCGGTGCGCGGGATGGTGCCGTCGACGACCATGCAGCCGGCGACCACGCCCACCTTCGGCACTTTGAACGTGTTGCGCACTTCGGCGCGGCCCTGGAAGACTTCCTGGAACTTCGGCTCGAGCAGGCCGGTCATGGCCGACTTGATCTCGTCGACCAGGTTGTAGATGACGGTGTAGAAGCGAAGGTCGACGCCTTCCTTCTCCGCCAGTTCGGCGGCGCTGCGCTCCGGGCGGACGTTGAATCCGACCACGATGGCGTCCGAGGCGGTGGCCAGGAGGACGTCGTTGGTGGAGATGGCGCCGACCGAGGCGTGCATCACGTTGACGCGGACCTCGTCG
>Ga0075425_100003966_pt1 | contig 15169 bp, 13 predicted proteins | sample SoiMethybrSBSTD4_FD_75300 | JGI IMG/M metagenome (GOLD analysis project Ga0075425, IMG submission 75300) | Bulk soil microbial communities from a Populus tree surrounding site in Tennessee, USA - Soil MetaG P. TD hybrid SBSTD4 | ecosystem: Environmental > Terrestrial > Soil > Tree plantation...
CTCCGTCCCCGCCGAGCGTCTCGCCGCGCGGGAGTGGTATCGCGACGCGCGGTTCGGGATGTTCATCCACTGGGGCGTCTACAGCCTGTTAGGCTCGGGCGAGTGGGTGATGCAGACCCGACCGATCGCGGTACCCGACTACGAGTGGCTCGCGACGACATTCAATCCGACCAAGTTCGACGCGCGCACCTGGGTCAGTCTCGCCAAGGCCGCGGGCATGAAATACATCACGATCACCTCGCGCCATCACGACGGCTTCTCGATGTTCGCGACGCGCACGACGCGCTACAACATCGTCGACTGGACGGCGTTCCACCGCGATCCCCTCAAAGAGCTCTCCGACGAATGCCAGCGCCAGGGCATCAAGCTCTTCTTCTATTACTCACAGCTCGATTGGCATCATCCCGATTACTGGCCACGCGGCACGACGGGCCATCGCACCGGGCGCCCGGAAAGCGGTGATTGGAATCGCTATCTCGACTTCCTGGACTCGCAGCTGACCGAGCTACTCACCAACTATGGTCCGATCGGCGGGATCTGGTTCGATGGGATGTGGGACAAGCCCGACGCTGACTGGCGTCTGCCGCAGACCTACGCGCTGATTCACCGCCTACAGCCGGCCGCGCTGATCGTACCCAACCACCACAAGGCGCCGCTGGCTGGTGAGGACGTACAAACCTTCGAGCAGGACCTTCCGGGCGCGAATACCGCCGGCTTCAACACGCAGACGATCGGCGGCTTGCCGCTCGAAACGTCCCTCACGATGAACGATTCGTGGGGCTTCAATCTCACCGATCACAACTACAAGTCGGTGCGTGATCTCATTCACTACCTGGTAAAGGCCGCGGGGCAGGGCGCGAATCTCTTGCTCAACATTGGGCCGCGCCCGGACGGCACGATCCCGCCGGAAGCAGAAGAACGCTTGCGTGCGATCGGTCAATGGATGGAGACGTATGGCGGCTCGATCTACGGCACGCGCGCGGGCCCGATCGCACCACGGAGTTGGGGCGTCACGACCCAGCGAAGCGATACCGTCTTCCTCCACGTCCTGGACTGGAAGGATCCGGTGCTGGCGCTGCCGCTGGCTGGAAAGTGGAGAGCCAGAGCGTGGCCGAGTGGGGCGGCGGTCGCGGTCACTCGATCGGGCGAGAGCCTGATGTTGCAGCTTCCCTCATCAGACAGTCCCGACCGAGTGATCGCGCTGACGCGCTAGCTCGATGCTTTTTGCTGCGCGTCTTTCCGTATCAAGGCATATCCCAGGCTGTTGAAGTTGTAGATAGCGAGCGCCTGGAAGATGGTCTTCGCTTTGTCCTTCTGTCCCGAACCGTCCAACGCGAGCGCATAGTTGTACTCGATGTAAGGATCCTGCAGGTTGCCCGCGGCGAAATGGCCGGCGGCATCCTTGGCGTTTCCCTGATACAGCGCGATGAATCCTTCGAGCTGATGGAACGGCTCCATCTTCCGTGGGTTCGCGTCCGGCTCAACCAGCTTGGCCATCCGATTCGCCGCGATCTGGGCGCCGGAGTAATCGCCGCGGCGCGCCGCGAGCCACGCCTCGAAGTACGCGATGTTGGCCTGCTGCGCCCGCCTGAACGCGTCGCTCGCTCCCTGATCGGCTTGCTGGATCATCAGCGGCGCGCGGGCCTTGAGCGCGGCATCCGCGGCATAGAAGTCCTTCGTGTGAATGGCCACTACCGCGACGTTGGTCAGGGCATTGATCTTGACGCCGCGTGGGTCCGGGAGAGCCATCCCATCCACGTCGCCCACGAGCTTGTTCAGCTCGGTGATCGCCGCGGCGGGATCGCCCGCGTAGGCGCTCACATAGGCGCGGAAGGGTGCGAAAAATCCCTTCTCGTTTCCACGCCCGATCGCCATGGCCGAGTCGTAGTCCGCGCGGGCGGCGGCATAGTCGCCGGCGAAGGAATTGACGTGGCCGCGCTGCTGCAGCATCCCGGCATCGCGCGGGTTCAGCTCATGACCCCGCGTGTACTCGGCGCGTGCGGCCGGAAGGTTGTTGAGCGCGCGCTGCGCATCGCCCAGGAAGTCGTGCATGGCGGGCTCGTTCGGCGCGAGTGCCGCGGCAGCCTGATAATGCTGCAGCGCTTTTTGGAAGTCTTTCGGCTCGGTCAGCAGATACGAACTCCCGAGGTCGGTGTGCGCCAACAAGAAGCGCGGCGCGAGTTGGAGCGCCTTTTCGAGTGTTGCACGAGCGTCGGTGTTTCGATTGAGCACCGACTGAATCCCGGCGAGTTGCTCGTAGCTCCGGGCGTCGAGCGGATTCTTGTCGACGAGCTGCTGCGCCGTCGTGAGCTGGCCGCTCACGTCGTTCTCAAAGCCCTGGCGCGCGATCTGGATCTGCAGCTGCTCGGCTTCCGACGCGCGCGTCGCGAGCTGCTCGGCGCGCGTCAGGTTGGTTTTGAAATCGGCGAATGAATTGCCGGTGTTGGCGAGCGCGAGATACCCGAGCGCAAAGGTCGAATCCGCAGCGACCGCGGCCTTGAAGTGCTCGAGCGCATCATACGGGCGCGCGAGATCGATTTCACGCAGTCCCTGCAGATAGTGATTGCGCGCGTCGGCCGACGCCGTGAGCGGGGTGCTCAGGACGCCGCTCGTGACACCATCGAGCGCCGTGAGATCGCGGCTGGTTGGAGGTGGGGCGGCTCCGCAGGATGACAGCAGTACAGCAGCAGCGACGGGCAACAGTGGGCGGTGCAGGCTGGGCATCTCGGCTCCTGATCAGGATGCCTTGAGCCTGCCCGCCCGTTACCGCCTTCACAAGACGAACGGATTACGAAATGGGTGCGGGCTTTGTCAGCGACCTGTTAGTGTCGTCGGCCGGCGATTCCTCGAGAGAACCCACCCATGCGCGGCATCGACCATCCGCCGCGGCTAAAGCCGCCGCGCGAGACACTGGGCATGCCGCTGGACCTCGCGCCGCTTCCGTGTCCGCCACCAAAGATCCCACGCAGGAGTGAGGGCATGGATCGTGGGGTGCTTCGAGTCTTTCGCACCTCGATCCGATTGCGTGTGGACGTCGATGGGCTGATGACGGTGCGCGGGCGCACCTCGATCGGCGTCACGAACGGCCGGGCCGGCTTGACGAACGTCTTGCTGGTGCCAAACGAACTGAAGACCACGGGACGGGAGTAGTATGCGCCACCGTAGCGATAGCCGTATGGATAGCCCCAGCCCCCGTAGAACCCGAACGGAGCCGCATAGAACGGATAGTAGGGATACCCGAAGGCGAATCCGAGCATGAAGTGCGAGTGCCCCCCATGGCCGTAATCCGCGGCGTATTGGGTCGTCTGCACCAGATATGTCACTTGATCGTATTCGAACCGTCCGGTGGAGTCACCGGCCATGCGCTGCACGATATCGAGGAGCTTGGCGAGTGGATCGTCCTTCACCATGCTCGAAGGTCCACCGAGTGCGCGGAAATCCCAATGATCGTTGCGCGAGAACTCGTCGAACCTGAAGGGATCGGGTGAGACTGCCGCCACCACGGTCCCGGTGCCATCCTCTCCTTCTATCTGAATGGGATCGCGGTCGCTCCGGCCCCGAACCTCGAACTTCCTGCCGCCGCGGACGAAGTTGTCGTCACTGGGATCCAGCGGGAAAATGACGCGAACCCGCCCAACCGGGTCGGCGTGCAGAATGACCAGATAGCCGTCTTCCGCGGACGCCACGTACACCTTCGCGTGGTCGCCGCTCTCGTACTGCTCGTGATTGAGCTGGACACTGACGGCGGGATTTTGAACAGCCAGGGCGATTGCCAGGGCGAGAATCATAGCAGCTCCCTCAAACTCGTTGTCTCCCCTTCTAATCCTACTTCAAGTCTCCCTCTCGAAACAGGAGGCCTACGATTCCATGCGCTGCGTCCACCTGAGGCCCAAGATCCTTGAACGTTGCAGAATGAGCAGCGTTGTCCTCAGCCCGGACGGTGGAATTCTCGAACAACGGGTAGTAGCCGATAGCCATACGGATAGCGCCGGGCGGAATGGTGCATCCACAGCGCATCGACCCTGTAAGACCGGCGTTGACCGTGATCGTTAAGGGTCGGCCTGTCTCGTTCGTGATGACGGGCGCGAAGTAAGCCCCATGGGTCGGGCGGGCCGTCGCCGCCAGGCGCACCGTGCCGCGAGGATGTGCGATCGTGATCGTGTCCCCCAGCGATACGCCCAGCCGCGAGACGAGCTGCCAGGACAGTGCGAGCCGCTGCTCGCGCTGGAGCTTGAGGTCGAACGAACCGCCAGGCAGAATCCGGCGCTCCTCGCCGCCGACCTGGACGGTCACGATGTCAGTCAATCGATTCTCGAAGACGAGCTTCGGCTGCCGGAAAAACATCGCCCCAGCCACGAGCGCCACCACGGGTAACGCGATCGCCAGAATAGCCCATCCCACCCGCCGGGGTTTGACCGTCCGACCGCCCGACCGCCCGACCGCCCGCTGTTTCGTCGCCCCACTCACCAACAGCTCCGTAGCCGCCTGAGCAGCCGTCGCCCGCGAGCGCACCGTATGCGGCTGGTTATCGCTCTCGAGCGCCGCAATCACCTCGCCCGCGGAGTGGTACCGATCCTTGGGCTGCTTGGCCAGTAGGCGCATGATCACATCCGACATCTCGCGTGGGACTTTGGGATTCACGCTGGACGCGGAAGGCGGGGGATCGGCGATGTGCTTGCCGACAACCTGCTGCGACGACTCGCCGTCGAATGGCGGCTCCCCGGTTACCATCTGGAAGAGCACGCACCCGAACGAATACAGGTCGGACGCCGGGGTGAGATTGGGATCGCCGAGCGCTTGCTCGGGGCTCATGTAGTGCGGCGTCCCGATGACGAGTCCCGTCTGCGTCAGGCCCGCGCCCGCTGAGCTGTCGAGCCGCCGCGCGATGCCGAAATCCACGAGGAGCGGGCGGCCGCGGGCGACGTCGAGCATGATGTTGTCGGGCTTGATATCACGATGCAGGAGCCCCGCTTTGTGAGCGTGATCGAGCGCATCGAGAATCGGAATCACGATCGCGAGCGCGCGCTCGGGCGGCAGCGCCCCCGAGCGCTTGAGCAGCTCGCCGAGCGACATACCGTCAACGAACGGCATGGCGTAATAGGCGAGCCCTTCGCCTTCTCCCACGAAGTGGATCGGCAGGATGTTGGGGTGTTCCAGCTTGGCGGCGGAGCGGGTCTCGCGCTGAAAGCGTTCCACCGTGCCGGCAGTCCAAGCGACGTCGGGCCGCAGCACCTTTACTGCGAGGCGGCGCTCTAAGTCCTTATCCCATACCTCGTAGACCTCGGCGAAACCGCCGGATCCGACCACGCGGCGGACTTCGTATTTCGCGCCGAGCGCGCGCTGGAGCTTGGGGAGGGTGCCCTCGGTCGAGAGCGTGTCAGGCATGGGCGCAAACTATGGAGCGTGCGGGGCGTGAGCGCAAAGGGTCCATTGTTGGAACCGCATTGGTTCCAAGAACTGTAAGTGTGACCCTACTCACGGTAGGGGAAGGTACCAGAGTCCCATTTTGTACCCCGTGTAGGTCCCCTCAAACACGTACGTTTTTCGAGGTAAGGGAATCGAATGAAGGCCACTCGCCTAGTTGTGGTCGCGCTGTGCGCGTCGCTCGCGTTTGCGTGCACCGACCACACGCCCACCGCCGCACCGCAGGCTCCGCAAGCAAGTCTCATTGGTTCGTTGGGCAGCGCGACCGGGTTCCTCAAATGCTCGGATCTGCCCTTCGCGCAGTCGACCGCGACGATCGGCCCGAACGGTGGCTCGATCAGCGCGGGTCCGCACACCCTGTCCATCCCGCCGGGTGCGTTGAGCGAGCCGGTCAAGATCACGATGACGGTGCCCACGGGACGCGGCGTCAACGCCGTCGAGTTCGCGCCCGAGGGTCTCCAGTTCGCGCGCTCCGCGTCGCTCACGATGAGCTACGCGAACTGCTCGCTCCTCGGCAATCTGCTGCCGAAGCGGATCGCATACGTCTCGGACAATCTCGACATCCTGTACTACATCCTGTCCCTCGACAACCTCTTCGGGAAACGCGTCACGGGGCAGGTCTCGCACTTTTCGGATTACGTGGTGGCCTGGTGAGTACCGCCCACTCTGAAGAGTGGATTCAGCAGGACGCTGCGACTAGGCGCAGTGCATCTGTTGGTCCACTCTTCAAAGTGGGTTCGGCTGTCGATCTGCTGCACGACGCTCGCGTCAAGGAGCGGGCTGCCTGCATACCGGAAGCCATCCAGCTCTACGAAGCCGCGATTTCGATCGCGGAGCGCGCCGGCGATAAGGCGATCCTGGCGGAAGCGCTGCGCCGGCTGGCGGTCGTCCTGCACCATCGCAATGAGTCGGCGCGCGCGCGCGAGTTCTGCAACCGCAGCTACAAGGTGGCCTGCAGCCTCGCCAACGACATCCTCGCCGCCGAGGCACTGAACACGATGGGCGGGCTCGCGCTGCGGACCGGCGGCATGGAAGAGGCGCGCGCGCATTTCATTCAGGCGCGCGAGCTGGGCGGCCAGTCACGTGAGCTGCTGGCGCGCGTCGAGCAGAACCTCGGCATCATCGCGAACATTCGCGGACAAATCATCGAAGCCGTCGATCACTATGAGCGCTCGGTCGAAGCCTACCGCGCCACCAACGACGAGCATGGCTGTGCGACCGCATACGTGAACCTCGGTATCGCCCACACCGATCTGCGTCAGTATGACTGGGCAGATAGCTACTTCAGCAAGAGCTTCGAGATCGCGGAGCGCGCCGGCGACGCGCATCTCCAGGGCATGTGCCTGGTCAACCATGCCGAGGCGCATTTCCTGCGCGAGCGCTATGACGAAGCGCGGTCCAACGCCGAAGCGGCGCTGGCGATTTTCGACCAGCTCGATTCGCGCGCCGACAAGTCCGAAGCGTACAAGATGATCGGTATGGTCTACCGCGAGACCGGCCGCCCCGCGCTGGCCGAGTCACGCCTCCGGACGGCGATGGAGCTCGCCGTCAGTGCCGGCTCCGTGCTGAACGAAGCGGAAGCTGCACGCGAGCTCGCCCTGTTGATGCAGGTGATGGGCCGCAATCAGGACGCGCTGACCCTGCTGAACACCGCGCACCGGCTCTTCGGACGGCTCGACGCGCGCGTCGATCTCGTAAACATCGGCGGCAAGGTCGCCGCACTCGAGACGACGTACTTCGAAGCCGTGCGCGAGTGGGGCCAGTCGATCGAATCGGCAGACAGCTACACGTTTGGTCACTGCGAGCGCGTGGCGCAGCGCGCCTTGTCTGTCGCGCGGGGCCTGAACCTCGATGAGACCGCGCAGACCACGATTCGCCTCGGCGCCTATCTCCACGACCTCGGCAAAGTCCGCGTGCCGCACGAAGTCTTGAACAAGCCGGGCCCGCTAACCCGCGAAGAGTTCGAGATCGTGAAGATGCACCCGATCTGGGGACTCGAGCTGCTTGCGGCGGTGGAGTTCCCCTGGGACCTGAAGCCGATCATTCGTTGGCATCACGAGCGCTACGACGGCACGGGCTACCCCGACCGGCTTCGCGGAGACGAGATTCCCGTCGCGGCGCAGATCGTCGGGATCGTGGACGTTTACGACGCGCTTACCACCGCGCGGTCATATCGCAAGGCGGTGTCGCACGAAGACGCGCTGGCGGAAATTGCGCGTTGCCGCGGTTGGTGGTCCGAGCCGGTCTACAACGCGTTTATAGCAGCAGCGCCTCAACTCGGTACGCGTGGACCAGCTGTGCTCGCGGAGACCATCCGAAGACCGTAAACCGGCCGTCCTGTGACGCGACCAGCGCGAGCGCATCGCGTTGCTCGTGAATGAACTGCGCCGCGGACAGGTGGCGCGTCCCTCCCAGCTCTGACGCAGGCATTTTTACCGGCGTGTGGCCGCGGATCGGCTCGCGCACCAATACGTCTTCCACAAACGGCCCCGACTCCGACCGTCCGATCTTCGCACCGAACGCCAACACGTCCCAGCGGTCGCTCAGCACGACCGCACCATCTACCGCCGTCAGTCCGGCGATAGCATCGATCGCATTCTTAAAGGTCTCGTCGTGCTCGCCTCCCTGGCGCACCAAATCGCCGAGCTTAGAGAAGGGCGGCGCCACGGCATAGGGTACGGAGACAATGGATTTGCGCCACGACGAGTCGTGGGGAACCACCAGCAATGAGCCACCGTGTTTGTGGGCACGCATTGAAAGAGCCAGGGGTAGGAGAACATTTTCCGAGTTGCCGAATCCCAACAGTGTCGCGACAAAATCGGGACACTTGGAGTCCAGCGTTCCTTCCGGATCCACGATTTTGACCTGATCACCTTCGAGAACCACCACGTTTGCAAACTTGCCGTCCGGGTCGGCGCGGCGGTGTTTGATCACGAGCAGGCCCGGCTCAATCACTTCGAGCACGAAACAGAGCGGCGGAATGGTGCGTGTCGCGCCCCAGACCGAGAGGCCATCTCCGTTCTTCCAGACGCCCAGATGAATGCCCGGTCGCTCGACGGCGGGGGCGAGCTTGGTGAGTGTGGCCGGATCGAGGCCGAGCGGCCGTTCGACCAGCAGTGCGGTGCCGGCGGCTGTGGGCGGCAGATACGCGAGCGAGATTGTCGGCCCGCGGCCCTCCTCGTGCCGGAGACTCGCCCAGAATGCCGCGTCGATGATCTTCTCGACGGTTGCGGCATCGGGGACAATCGCCTCGACACCGGCAACCTCGGCGTGATGGCGAAAATGCTCGGCTACGGCGTGGGACAACGTCCGTCGGTCCATGCCTGAACTTAGCGGGAACCTTGCCCCGGAGGGAGATAGTTGTATATACAACTATTCACCCCTTGGGAGTCATGTATGACCGCACTCGCTCAGCCCGCACCTTCCACGCAGAACCTCCCGCGTGGCGCCGCTGTAACAGCTCTTGTCTGGCTCGGTTTGGCGATTGTTGCAGGCTCGACTGGATGGTTCGCCAGGCTAACCTTCCCTGTCGGCCAGCTCATGATTCTTGGCCTGACGGCAGGTGTAATCATCGCGACGCTCGCACCAACGGCTTTCCGAGATTGGCTGGACTCCGTCTCGCTGCGGTGGCTGGTCGGGATCAACATCTCCCGCTTTGTCGGGATCGTGTTCCTGGCGTTGGCGGCGCAGGGGCGCCTCAACCCGGTCTTCGCGTTTCGCGCGGGGTGGGGGGATATCATCGTGGCAGCGGCGGCAATTCTGCTGGTCATGGTCCGCGCTCCGCGCTTCGTGTTGCACGCGTGGAACCTGTTCGGGGCAATTGACCTCCTCACGGCCGTGGGGACGGCGACCGCTGTACACGAGACCGCCGTGCTGTCGTTTCCCTTGAGTCTGATTCCGACGTTCGCCATCCCGATCCTGCTGGCGAACCACGTCCTCATCTTCAGGCGGCTGATGCGTAATGACTCGTAACACGATTGTCTTGCCGTGCGCCTGCGCGAGTCTTCGGCGCGCAGCGCGCGCGGTAACGAGTGCCTACACTCTCGAGATGCGCGGGACGGGTCTCAATCCGACCAAGTTCACGCTGCTATGGATGCTCGATCGGAATGGCCCCAGTACTCAAAAGACATTGGCCGAGCTGTTGGCCATCGACAGCGCGACACTGACGCGCACCCTTGCGCCTTTGGCCCGCAGAGGTTGGATTCGTGCCGAGCGCGGCGAGGACCGTCGGCAGATTCGTTGGGAGATCACCCCAACGGGTCTGCGCCGCATGGTGACGGGCTCGCACGCGTGGAAGCGCGCGCAGCAGCGCGTTCGCGATCGGGTCGGCTCGGATCGCTGGGCGCGCCTACTCAATGACCTCGCTGTCATTACGGGAGCGGCTCATGCTGATGATCCTGCTTCGGTTTAGCCACGTGTTCTTCGGGGCCATCTGGGTCGGGATGATGGCATTTCAGGTCTTTTTCCTCGGTCCCGCGCTCGCCGACGTCGGTCCGGATGCGGGCAAAGTCATGCAGGCGATGCTCCGTCGGAAAGTCCCGATGATCATCCCCCTGTTCGCACTGATCGCGTTGATCTCGGGCTTCTGGCTCCTTGCCCGTTTGTCGGGCGGTGGCGCGGGGCTCATGAAGACCCCCATGGGAATGGCGTTCGCCCTCGGCGGCGTGGTTGCACTGCTCGCCTTTTTGATCGGCATTTTCGTGATGCGTCCGATGATGATGAAATCGATGCAGCCTGGCGACGCAGCCGAAATCCAGCGTCTGCGGACTCGGGCGACGGCGATTGGAAAGCTCGTCACGGTTATGCTTTTGTTCACGTTGGGTGCCATGGCCGTGGCGCGGTACCTCTAACAAAAATCCACGTCCGTTTTCGGCGCGCACACGGATGGCGCCTTCGGTATGGTGACACAACACACCTACCGGGGGCGCCTATGCGTTTTGCTTTGTATGCTTTCCTCCTCGGCGCGGCGGCGGGCTGCAGTCAGGACCGCAGCGTCTCGTTCGACCCGAGAGTGTCACGCGGGATGTTGAGCACGTCCGCGGCGGCGCGCTACACGATCTCCTATCTCGCGACGTTGAACGGCTCGCGCAACCGCGCTGCCGGCATCAGCAACAGCGGTCTGGTCGCCGGATTCGTCAATCGGCCCGGCAATGCCACCCGCGTCGCGGCATTCTGGCGCAACGGATCACTCGATACGCTCGGCACGCTGGGCGGTCCCAACAGCATCGTCCAATGGCCCGGCGTCAGCAACAACGGCATTGTCGCAGGTATCGCCGAGACTGCGGCGCTCGATACGCTGAACGAGCAGTGGAGCTGCACGGCGTTCCTCCCCAACGTCACGGGACACATCTGCGTGGGCTTCGTGTGGCAGGGTGGCGCGATGACCCCGCTTCCCACCCTCGGCGGAAACCAGGGGTTTGCGACGAGCGTGAACAGCGCCGGCCAGGTCGTGGGCTGGGCCGAAACGCCCGTGCTCGACCCGACATGCAACCTGCCGCAGCGGCTCCAGTTCCGGGCCGTACTCTGGGATACCAAGGCCGGCACCACGAAGGAGCTGCGCCCGCTCCCTGGTGACTCTACGTCCGCGGCGACAGGTATCAATAACAGAGGTCAGGTCGTCGGCATCTCCGGCGAGTGCGATATCGCAGTCGGACAACGGAGTGCGCAGCACTCGGTGCTCTGGGACAAAGACACTGTGATCGACATCGGCAACCTCGGCGGCGACGCTTGGCACACGCCCATGGACATCGATGACGCCGGTGACGTCGTCGGCTTCTCCAATCCAACGGGAGTCGTAGGCATCACCTTTAGTCCTCACGCGTTCTTGTGGACGGAGGCCGCTGGCATCCGCGATCTCGGCACGTTGCCGGGTGACGCGAACAGTCAGGGACTCGGCGTCAATTCGAGTCTGCAAGTCGTCGGGGTCTCCACCGGCGCGGTGAACCGCGCATTTCTATGGGAGCGCGGCGTGATGCGGGATCTCAACACACTCGTCGGCGAGGGATTTCCTGACGTTCTGATCGTTGCACAGCACATCAACGAGGACGGTGTGATCGTGGGCCGCGCCGTGCTCCACGGCACGAACACTCAGGTGCCGTTTGTGGCGACACCGGTAAACCCGCAATAGGTTCTGGACATGCGCGAGGCGTATCAACTGGCCGTAGACGCGCGGGATCGCCGCTTTGACGGCGTCTTCTTCGTTGCGATCACGACAACCCGCGTGTATTGCCGGCCGTGCTGTCCGTCGCGGTTGGCATACGATCAGCACCGTCGCTTCTTCGATTCGGCGGCGGCGGCGGAGCGGGCCGGATTCCGGCCATGTTTGCGCTGCCGCCCCGAGCTGGCGCCGGGGCGAGGCATGAGCGCAGTCTCTCGGCTCGCAGCGGTTGCCGCGCAGCGCATTGCGGCTGGCGCGTTGAATGGTCACAGCGTCGCCGATCTCGCCCTCGAACTGGGCGTGAGTGAGCGGCATCTGCGTCGCGCCTTGGAGCGCGAGCTGCGGGTCTCCCCGCTCGAGCTCGCGCAGACGCATCGGCTGCTTCTGGCTAAGCGTCTCATTGTAGACACCGATCTTCCGATGACGCGCGTCGCATACGCAAGCGGGTTCCAGAGCCTGCGGCGTTTCAACACATTGTTCCGGGACCAGTATCGCATGCCACCGAGCGCACTTCGGCATGGCCGCCGAGGCGTCGCTCGCGGCGAGGGCTCGCTGCGCCTCACATTGGCGTATCGCCCACCGTTCGCGTGGGACGTGCTGGAGGTGCCACGAGAGGCGATCGTTGCGATCGACGGACACACCGGCCATGTATCAGTGGAGAACTCGCCCGCCCAAGCGCATCTCGTCGTGCAGATCGCGGATTCCTTGCTGCCCGTCCTCATGCCGGTGATCGCCGGCATCAGGCGCGCGTTCGATCTCGACGCCGAGCCGGCGGTCATTGACGCGCATCTCAGCGCGGAAGGGCTCGGGAACCTCGTGTCGCGCTGGCCGGGTGTGCGCGTGCCCGGATCCCTCGCCAGTCTCACAGGTGCGGACCCGGATGGATTTGCCTCGACGGACCCCGCGCTACTGGCGCGCGCCGAGGCGTGGCGACCCTGGCGAGCCTACGCCGCGCAGCTGCTCAAGCTGGGGCGCGAGCCCGTCCTCGTTTCACCCGCTGCCACTCGAACCAGGTCAAAAGAATCACGAACACGTCGAGGACCGTCAGCACGATCATCCAGATCGACGGCTGCTTGATGTAGTGGACGATCTGATAGACACCAAACCCCGTGAAAATCGCGATCGCCCAGGGAAAGGCCCACAGTTGCTCTTTGAGAAGCCCATAGACGAGCACGCCTTTGATGATGCCGTGCGATAGCAGGTAGATCGCCGCAAACCGCTCGTCGTGGTATGACAGGTGCCGCGCAACCAGTGGATTAGAAGGAAAGATCAGCAGCAGGGTACCGCTCACCAACTCGACGAAGCCGTTCAGCCCCTTCAGAATAACGCCGATCTCGAATGCGACATGGACCTTGGACCGCATGGAAGTGCTAGGCCATGGCGTCCTCCAGGTTCCCGCCCGGCAATTGCTTGAGAAATTCTCGCTCTGCCCACGCCACCCCCCGGGCACGCGCTTGTTCCCAGGACAGACCCGTCACCTCCCGCACCAGACGGTAGCAGGTGCTGGGATGCCGGCCCGCATGAAATGCGATCCAGCACAAGGAGACCTGCTTGCGTTCGGCGGTGAGGAGCCAGGACAACACCATCGCCCAACCCGCCATCACGTGCAGGGGCGGCAGTCCCTCACGCCGCAACATGCGCGCGAGTTGGAACCGGCTCAATCCCAGCCCGTGCCCCACGCTCTCGGCCGTGCCGATGGAGCCTTCAGTCAGGAGAATCGCCTCCACGACCGCGCGCGGAAGCAGACCCAGGTTTGGTCGCACTGTGCGGATCGCGGCGAGCGGCTGCGCAAGCATACTCTATCTTGGCGGAGGGCAAGCGGGCGAGCAACTAAACGAGTCAGTGAGTCCCTACACCTATGCACCCCCACGCCACATCGCCCGGAGCTTGGCCGCGACGTCTACGGTTGGGATCCGCAGCGCCGGACCTTCGGCGGCTTCCGGCGTTCCGGTGGCGACACGCTCGAACAATTTCAGGACGTCATCGGGAAGAAACCGCGTACGGGGCGCATAAATGTGGCGGTCGCCGTTTCTGCGGCTCGATCCTGTGTAAAACCGATGCGGCTGCAGCAGATGGAGCTGATCTTTGGCGCGCGTCATCGCGACGTATAAGAGCCGCCGCTCTTCTTCGATCTCTTCCTTGCTTCCTGTGGCCATGTCTGAGGGAATGCAGCCGTCAACGACATTGAGTACGTAGACGACGTCCCATTCCTGACCCTTGGCAGAATGGATCGTGGAGAGAATGAGATAGTCCTCGTCGAGCAGCGGATCGCCGGCCAAATCGCCGACAGCCTCCGGAGGATCGAGGGTGAGCTCGCTGAGAAAATTCTCGCGCGATGCGTAGTTCCTCGAGAGGCTCTCGAGAGTCTCCAGGTCCGCGATGCGAACGGCGCCGCCCTCGTACAGCCGCTCGAGGTGCGGCTCGTACCACTTGCGAACCATACCCAGTTGACCGGGCCACTCCGTGGCTTTTCTGAGCGCTTCGAGTAAGTCGTGCAGGGGCTGGGGAATCGTTCCGCCGTTCAGGATCCGACGCGCATGGACCGGACCGATTCCCGGCAAGAGCTGCAACACCCGGAATCCAGCGACATCGTCGCGCGGATTCTCGGCCCAGCGCAGCACGCACAACACGTCCTTCACATGGGCCGCTTCGAGGAACTTGAGCCCGCCGTACTTCACGAACGGAATGTTTCGCTTGCCGAGCTCGATTTCGAGCAGGTCCGAGTGGTGCGCCGCCCGCATAAGCACGGCCTGCTGATGCAGCAGTACGCCGGCCTCACGCTGCTCGAGCACTCTGTCGCAGATGTAATCCGCCTGCGCCTGCTCGTCCTTTGCCAAAGCGAGCAAAGGCTTTTGCGATGACGGGCGCATCGAGAAGAGCCTCTTGTGGAAGCTTTCGTGCGCGAGTCCAATCACGGCATTCGACGCATCGAGGATCGGCTGCACGGAGCGATAGTTCTGCTCGAGCTTGATCACGGTTGCGGACGGATCGAACTGATGTGGGAAGTCGAGAATGTTGCGCACCGTCGCGCCGCGGAACGCGTAGATCGCCTGCGCATCATCACCTACGACTGTGATCGATTGTCCGAGCTTCAGGACGATCTCCGCTTGCAGCGCGTTGGTGTCCTGGTACTCATCGACCAGGATGTGGTCGAACCGCCTGCTCACCTCGGCGGCCGCGCCTTCCATGAGGTAGAACCAGTAGAGCAACAGGTCGTCATAATCGAGCACGCTGCGGCGCTGTTTGGCCTCGACGTATCCTCGGAAGAGACCCATCAGCTGCTCGACCCAATCGGTGTACGCGGGGAATGCGTTCAGCGTGGTCTCGATCGTGCCGCGCGTGTTGACGACGTGCGAGTAGATCGCGAGGCACGTGTCTTTCTTTGGAAAGCGCGCCGGCAGCTTCGCGAAGCCGAGCTCCTGGCGCACGACGTTCAGGAGATCGGCGGAGTCGGAGCGATCGAGTACCGTAAAGCTCGGCTCCAGCCCAACGGCACTCGCGTGTAACCGGAGCAGCCGATTGGCGACAGAGTGGAACGTTCCCGCCCAGCTCACGCGCGCCTTCTTCCCGACGATGCGCTCGGCGCGT
>Ga0075425_100003967_pt1 | contig 15167 bp, 13 predicted proteins | sample SoiMethybrSBSTD4_FD_75300 | JGI IMG/M metagenome (GOLD analysis project Ga0075425, IMG submission 75300) | Bulk soil microbial communities from a Populus tree surrounding site in Tennessee, USA - Soil MetaG P. TD hybrid SBSTD4 | ecosystem: Environmental > Terrestrial > Soil > Tree plantation...
CGTCTGCTTTGGTGGCTTCGCGAAATTTTTTGATGACGCAGCCACCCCTCCTTGCGGTGATGCAAGGAGGGGACTATTTGCTCCATTCCAATTTGTTCACAGCTTCTATGCCCCGGTTCACGATCAGCAATTTTCCATCAGCAATTTCGCTGATTGAATTGCTGATCGCTCTCGTTCGGTTGCGCAATTCAGTGAGACCAGCTATCACCGCCGAGTGTCCCATTATCCCAAAGCTTCCAGTCAGACTACATCTTGCTCGCAACGATCAACCACCACGGCCCTCTGCCGGGTTGAAGGATAAAGTCGTCATCCCGACTGACGATTTTGAAACCGTGCCGACGTAACTCAGCTTCAACAGTCTCGGACGCCGACTCGCCATGTTCGGTCTGTGCGGGGTCAGCGACAACGAGTCGGCCGCCGGAAACAAGCGACCGGGAAATTTGATTCAAGATCGTTCCTGGAGTATCGAGTTCATGATACGTGTTCGCAATAAGGACAGCATCGACTGTCCGGGGAAGGTGAGGATTGTCCGGCTCTCCGAGAACCGTGCGAACGTTTCGCCGACGCTTGATGAAGCTGCGAACCCACAAAAATGCGAGCGGTAGCCGGCGGATATCGACGGCTTGAACAGTGCCGCTGGAGCCCACCGCCGGAGAGAGTTTGAGCGTGAAGTATCCGGAACCGCAGCCCAGATCAACGACCGTGCTGCCTTGCTGGAGATTGAGAGCGCGTACGATTTCAGAGGAACGCTGCCACTGATCCCGCTGGGCCTCGATGATGTCGAGACTTCGCAGCGTGTTCAGTGCCTGATAAGCAGTGTTAAGAACGAACAGAAAGACTACCGCGCCCAGCGCAAAGATGGCCAGCTTGACGCGGTAGCTCACTACCGCTAGAAGGTTACGCCGTAGTAGATGAACAGATAGCGGTTCTTCGTGGCGTTATCGTTAGCCCAGCTATCGTTGCCGATGCTGTAGCCGGCATTGAACAGACCGTTGCCGGGAACCGTGATGGAAATACCGGGTGTGAAGTATCCGTAAAAGTTTTTTCCGCTGAACCAGTCGGCCACGAAGCTGACCTTTGAATAAATCGGCTGTTCATAGCCCAGAATTGCGCCCGCACGAGGTCCAAAGAAACTGACGGGACCCTCGGACACATCCTGATTCGCGGATACGACGCCGTAAGGGCCCGCAGTAAAGCGCGGACCGTAGTTGCCGGTCTTCACTTTTTTGCTGAATTCGCCATAGAGAAGTCCCCAGCTATCCTGGCCGGCACGTTTGTTGATCGGCGTGTTCAAAACCGTGCCTCCTGCGGCGGCCAAACCGGCGTTATCGTTGTTGTAAAACCTCCATTTAATGTTCGGCTGAAAATAACCGCACGTCTGGGGAACTGCATTGCAACTCGGCGAGTTCTGATAAGTAAGAAAGTTCGCACCAGCTTCTATATTGCCCGAAACACCAACCACCAACCGCGGATTGTATGTGTAAATGCGGTCGGCGTTGGCTGCAGCGGGTATCTGCGGCAGGAAATCGAATTCCAAATATGCTTTGCCTTTCGACACAGTGTCGGTCGTCGGAATGTTAAAGATTGTCGACTGCGCCAGTGCGTTTTGGGCCGCGAGCACAAAAAGAAACGAGAAAAACAACCTGGCAACTGTGTGTCCATACTCCTTCATTGTTTGGAAGTTGGAAATTTTTGATCCAGAGCAACATTCAGCATCAACACGTTCACCCGAGGTTCGCCGAGGAATCCCAGGTCCGCATTCTCCGTAGATTGCGCAATCAGCTGCCTCACCTGATCTGCCGAAACATTGCGAGTCTTGGCCACGCGAGCCGCCTGCGCGAGAGCATTTGCAGGACTGATGTGAGGGTCCAGACCCGACGACGATGCCGTAACAGCGTCCGGCGGGATCGGAGTTTTCGCGGCAAAGACCAGGGGATTCTTGTCGTCGTTGAACGCCTTAATCAGCTTCACGTCATCCAGATCGCCTTTTGCATCCTTGAACTGATCTAGAGGAATGGAAGAGTCGTAGGGAATGTCGTTATCGAGGCAGTAGTGCACGACGCGAAGGTTGATTCCATCGTAGTCGACGACCTCGTTCTTCTTGTCATCCATCTTGGTTGTGCCGTGAAGGAGCTTCGCGCTCGTCGGTCCCAAATTGGAACCGCCGCTGGCGGTGGCATCGTATCCGCTGCCTGCGGCTGAGGGCCGCGGATGAAAGTATTCAGGTTTGGAAAACGGCTGACCGATAAGACTCGACCCGACGACTTTGCCGTTCACCTCGACGAGACTCCCATTAGCCCGCTTCGGAAAAATCAGCTGGGAGATCCCCGTCATCACTGCCGGGTAAAGCAGGCCAGTGAGTATCGTGAAAACCAGCGTTAAACGAAATCCAGGACCAATTTCTTTCAGCATAAATTCCTCCTCAGGCGAGCCCGATCGCGACGATGATCTTGTCGATCAGCCAAATGCCGGGGAACGGCACGATGATTCCACCGAGCCCGTAGATCAGCAGGTTTCGGCTCAGCATCTGACCTGCACTCACCGGTTTGTACTGCACACCGCGTAATGCCAGCGGGACGAGCGCGATAATGATCAACGCGTTAAAAATGACAGCCGAGAGCACGGCGCTTTGCGGCGAATGCAATCCCATGATGTTCAGCTTTCCAAGTTCCGGGTAAATCGCCATGAACATCGCCGGGATGATCGCGAAGTATTTCGCAACGTCGTTCGCAATCGAAAACGTGGTCAGTGCGCCGCGCGTAATCAGCAACTGCTTACCGATGGCGACGATCTCGATCAGCTTCGTTGGATTGCTGTCGAGGTCCACCATATTGCCGGCTTCCTTCGCGGCCATCGTGCCGGTATTCATGGCGACACCAACATCCGCCTGAGCCAGAGCCGGAGCGTCGTTCGTACCATCTCCGGTCATGGCGACAAGACGGCCTTCGGTCTGTTCCTTCTTGATGTATTCGAGCTTGTCTTTGGGCGTGGCCTGCGCCAGAAAGTCATCGACGCCGGCCTCCGAAGCAATAGCCGCAGCGGTCAGCGGATTGTCTCCGGTAATCATGACGGAACGGATTCCCATGGCGCGCAGCGACGCAAGCCGTTCCTTCATGCCACCCTTGACGATGTCCTTGAGATGAACCAGGCCGAGTACCGTCGAGCCATCGGCGACCGCCAGGGGCGTCCCTCCATTCCGCGATATCCGATCTGAAATCTCGGCGAGCGACGAGGGAACCTTGCCGCCCGCTTCGGCAACGAACTGCGCGATAGCTTCCGTGGCGCCCTTTCGCAAGCGTCGGCCGTTCATGTCCACACCGCTCATGCGCGTGTACGCGGAGAAGGGAATGAAGTGCGCTTCGTGTTCGGCAACTTCACGACCGCGCAGGCTGTACTTTTCCTTGGCGAGCACAACGATCGACCGGCCTTCCGGAGTTTCATCGGCGAGACTGGAAAGTTGAGCAGCATCCGCCAGCTCGCTGTCGCTGACGCCATCGACAGGAATGAATTCCACCGCCTGCCGGTTGCCGAGAGTGATTGTTCCGGTTTTGTCGAGCAGCAGCGTATTCACATCGCCCGAAGCCTCCACGGCTTTTCCACTCATCGCGAGGACGTTGTGTTGCATCACGCGATCCATACCGGCGATACCGATTGCGGAAAGCAATCCACCAATCGTCGTGGGAATCAGACAAACGAGCAATGAGACGAGGACCGCGACGGTCGGAGACGTCCCCGCACCCACGGCCTGGATCGCATACGCCGCATATGGCGGCAGTGTCGATACAGCCAGCAGGAAGATTAACGTCAGACCGGCAATCAAAATGTTGAGAGCGATCTCGTTCGGTGTCTTCTGTCGTACCGCGCCTTCAACCAGCGCAATCATGCGGTCGAGGAATGTTTCGCCGGGATTCGATGTGATTTTGATCTTGATGTGGTCTGAAAGAACCTTTGTACCACCGGTCACCGCACTTCGATCTCCGCCGGATTCTCGAATAACAGGAGCACTTTCACCTGTGATCACCGATTCGTCGACGCTGGCGATGCCTTCGATCACTTCGCCATCACCCGGAATCAGATAACCCGCCTCGACGAACACCACATCGCCTGCCCGCAGCTGAGAAGCTGCGACCATTTCGAACTTTCCATTGGGCAGGAGTTTCTTGGCCATCGTGTCGGTCTTGGTCTTGCGCAGATTGTCCGCCTGCGCCTTGCCACGCGCTTCTGCCATCGCTTCCGCGAAGTTCGCGAAGAGGACCGTGAACCACAGCCAGAGGGCGATCTGAATGCCGAACAGAAGTCCACCGGCACCGGTGACAGCGTCCTTGATGACGAACACCGTCGTCAAAGCCGCTCCGACCTCGACAACAAACATGACCGGGTTCTTGGCCACGATTCGCGGATTCAGTTTGATGAAAGAGTCTCGCGTTGCTCTGTGCAAGATCTCAGGATCGAAAAGGGGCCGTGCTCGAATACCTTTGGAAATGAGTTGAGCACCCTCGGTCGTTTTGATTTCCGGCTTACGTTCTTTTGGAGGAGCAATAAGGGTGGACATACTAGAACACCTTTCCATTCAGCATTTGGAAATGCTCAACAATGGGCCCAAGCGACAGTGCAGGGAAATAGGTCAGCGCGCCGACGATAATCACGGTCCCGATCAACAGGACGACGAACAGTGAACCGTGCGTCGGCAATGTGCCGCTCGTTACAGGAATCAGTTTCTTTCCGGCGAGGCTTCCTGCGATGGCAAGTGCCGGAATGATGAACAGGAACCTTGCAATCAGCATGTCGATGCCGATCGTCAGGTTGTACCAGGGAGTGTTCGCGCTGATACCTGCGAAGGCGCTTCCGTTATTGCCGGCACCGCTGGTGTAGGCATACAGCATTTCTGAGAAGCCGTGCGGGCCGCCATTATTCAGATTGCCGGTCCCCGGACCGTAGGAGCCATTCCAATAGTCTCCTTTGGTGAATGGAATTACCGAAGTGACGGCGGTGAAACCCAGGATGCAAATGGAAGTTGCAAGGATTGCAATGATCGCCATCTTGACTTCCTTTTGTTCGATTTTCTTGCCGACATATTCGGGCGTCCGTCCGACCATCAGACCGCCTATGAACACTGCGACGACGACGTAGATCAACATGCTGTAGAGACCCGCGCCGACTCCACCAAAAATCACCTCATCGGTTTGGATATTGAACAAGGGAACGAGTCCTCCCAGCGGGGTGAAACTGTCGTGCATGCCGATCACCGCGCCGCAACTGGCGTCTGTTGTGACGGTCGCGAAAAGCGCGGTCATTGGATTCCCGAACCGAACCTCTTTGCCTTCCATGTTGCCGCCGGGTTGAGTCTGGCTATAGGCGGTCTCGAGCCCCATTCTTGCGGTCATCGGATTTCCTCGCTGCTCCGCCCAATAGCAGATGAGCGTGCCTGCGAGGAAAAGCGCCGACATCGTTGCAAAGATTGCCCAGCCCTGGCGTGTGTCGCGTACCATCTTGCCGAACGTATAGGTGAGTCCGGCACCCAGCACGAAGATCAACATCATCTGCACCAGATTCGACAGCGGACTGGGGTTCTCGTACGGGTGCGACGAATTCGCATTGAAGTATCCGCCGCCGTTCGTGCCCAACATCTTTATCGCGAGCTGAGATGCGAGCGGACCTTGCTCGATGGTTTGGGGAGCCCCTTCCAGCGTTTGTACAGTGTCGGGTCCCTTGAAGTTCTGAATCGATCCCTGCCACACGAAGAACAGACCAGCGACAATCGAAATCGGAATCAGAATGTAAAGCGTGCAGCGCGTCACATCGACCCAGAAATTGCCGATCGTTTTCGCAGTGTGGCGCGCGAAACCCCGAATAAGCGCCACTGCGACCGCGATGCCAACCGCCGCCGAGACGAAGTTCTGTACCGCAAGCGCGGCCATCTGGACCAGATAACTAACGGTCGTGTCCGGCGAGTAGGACTGCCAGTTCGTATTCGTCATGAAGCTGACCGCGGTGTTGAACGCAAGGTCGGGCGTCATGGCCGTTGCATTTCCAGGCGCCTGCCCGGTGGAGAAGTGCATCGGATTCAGCGGCAGCAAACCCTGCAATCTTTGTATCGCGTATGTGAATAGAAAGCAGAAGGTGCTGAAGGAAACAAGCGATGCGGTATACCGTACCCAGGTCTGTTCCACACCTTCCTTCACGCCCGCAAGCCAGTAGATCAGGCGCTCCACCGGCCGGAGAATCGGGTGAAGGAATGTTCGCTGGCCTTCGAAGACGCGATACATGAACAGGCCCGCCGGCTTCGTCACGGCGAGCACAATCGCGAAAAAGATCACTATTTGTGCAATACCCAGTAAAGTCATCTCAGCACCTCAATTGATGGCTGCGCGCTGCTCTTGATGTTGCGCGCTGTCTCGCTTACGCTTCGCGCGCGCTTGCATTCGCAGCCGCTCATCAGAATTTTTCCGGACGGAGCAGCGCGTACATCAAATAGATGAAGAGAAAAATCGCGGTGACTCCGGCGATTGCGTATTCCATTTCAATTCTCCTTTTCTTAGCACGGGCCCAACGTCTGGCCTTCTATCGGTACATCGGTCGGCCGGTCCCCCCACGCTTACAGCCGCTCAGCGGCTTTCGTGAAGCCCCACATCAGGGCAAAGAAGACGATCACGACAACAACGTAGAAGAGATCCAACATGATTCACCTCATCTTTGGTGCAGCAGCATCACCCGATGCCCTGCCGTTTGTAATGCGCGCGCCAGCTTTTGTTCCCTTGTCCGCCACCAGCGCTTTTTTGTCGCGAGGATGACGAGCGACGCCGCCTCCAACGCCTGGCGATAACCTTCAAGCGAATCTCGCGTGTATACAAGAGCGGTTGTGCCCGGAAGTCCGGTCTGCGCGAACAGGTCGCGCAACCGCTGTTCAGAAAATTCCCTGTTGATCGGCGGCTGATCCATCGGACATGAGAAAGGGACCACCTGGATATCTACAAGTGAAACCCGCACGTTCAAGTCCGTGCAAACCCCCGCATGACGCAACGCAGCGAGTGTCAGTTCCGGCGTCGTGAAGGGAATCACGACCCAAAGGACATTGGTTGTGATGTCTGATGGATGCCGTTGATCGAGTTCGTGATCTGCGATCCGGTTGCTTCTCATAGTCTCACCCGATTCCTTCCCGATAACGAATCCAGCGTAGAAGCGAACACCTAAGGAAGTCATGGGTAAGACATGAAAAAGTTATGAAAGCCTTTTTATAAGGAGGTGTAGGAATTAGCCGACTGCAGCGACTTTTGATCGGACTCAAATTGAGCACGTAGTCGCGGGCTTTAGCCCGCGTTCGTTCCTGAAGAGAACACGGGCTAAAGCCCGCGACTACGTGCTCGCATCGACAAAAGGATTATCTTGATAGCTTTGGTCATGTGGATCGCCTGTCGATTCCCGGGAGCGTGCGAGACGAATTTCGCCGGTGTGTCAGGAATCGTCGTCGTCGACAGGTTCGTCCTTCTCCCATTGTTTCGCCATTTCAAGATTTCTCCTTCGTCGCCGGTAGATCGCAAGGATCGCGAGCAGGGTCACGGCCATCCAAAGGGTCGTTGTCGAGGTGATGATTGGCAGCCAGTTTGTCCAGATTCGCTGACGTTGCCAGAACTCGGATTCCGCGGCCGCCGGCGTTATTCCCACCACGTCGGCGAAGGCTGCATCGAATGAATCACCGCGCCCGACGCGGGTGAGGATCTGGGCGCAACCCGTTGGACGGTGCTGCTCGAACACATCGTGAACCAGAGCACCCGCCAAAGCGCAGGCACGTACTTGATCGGTCTGGCCGCCCTCAAACAGGCGATCGATTTCGTCGAGGCTCGTGCGGGAGCCGGTTACCAATTGATAGAAGAGTTGAGTCTGATCCTCGAACCCGCGTTCCCGCTCGGCAGCCATCGCAACTCCCTCGTTAAACCAACGCGGGATCGGCTGTCCCCCCGGGATGTTCGCAGATCAGCGCGTGGACGACCTCGTGGCGCATTACGTCTTCGAGAGATCGACTCCAAACGCTTGCGCACAACGGCGAGTTCTGGGGGCGCTTCGATCCGGAGTTGAAGCGATTGCGATGGGCGAGCGTCCGCCTGCATGAAAAACAATGCCAACAGAAAAACTCGATGCATCCGCCTTCAGGGTGGATCCGTGCGGCCGTGAACGCAAGGTTGAAGAAAACGCCATAGCGGTGCTCGATCGAGCAGTCGGCGGTGCATTCGAGTGGCGTGATCGGTTATAACGTGATACGGTCGCTCGTCGTCCGTCGCGATGTCGTGCCATCGGGTATTCCAGTTGTGGTTACAGGTCACTAGTCTAGACTCGATAGAAGGAGAGAACACCATGGCGGTAATGCGAAGCGCGAATCCAGCGCTGAATTCGAAGACGTTCACGGGCCTGCCGAGTGTTGGCGCAGAGCCGATGACGATGCAGGGGACAGTGAACAAAACCGCTGTCCTGCTCGTATGCGTTTTTGCGACTGCGGCGTGGACGTGGAGTCAGGTCACCGCTGGTGAACAAGCCGGACCCTGGATTCTCATCGGTGCAATCGGTGGTCTCGTGGTGGCTCTGGTGACGGTCTTCAAAAAGAACTGGGCGCCGTTGACTGCACCGATTTATGCATTGCTCGAAGGCCTTGTGATTGGCGGCCTTTCCGCATTGCTCGAACGGCAATTTCCCGGAATCGCGATGCAAGCGGCGGGGCTGACCTTTGGAACTCTCTTCTGTCTCTTGCTTGCGTACAGTTCGGGAGTGATTCGAGTTTCCGAAAACTTCAAGTTGGGCGTGGTCGCCGCGACCGGCGGAATCATGCTCGTGTATCTGGTCAGCATGGTCCTCGGATTCTTCGGCCACACCATCCCTTATATCCACGGCAACGGCGCGATCGGAATTGGCTTCAGTCTTCTTGTCGTTGGCGTTGCCGCGATGAATCTCGTCCTGGACTTTGACTTCATTGAATCGGGCGTCCAGCGAGGAGCGCCGAAATTCATGGAGTGGTATGGTGCCTTCGGCCTCATGGTCACTCTCATCTGGCTCTACATCGAGATGCTTCGATTGCTTTCGAAGTTGCGAAGCCGGCGATAGCCAGTTCCGAGCAAATCACACGTCGGCCTCGGGCGATCAGGCGCCCTGATTCCCGGTACAGTTATTCCAAATCCCAATTGACTGCTGATGGGGATAGCCATGATATCGTCACATCGAGCGGACGATCTGCAAAGCGCCCGCAGCAAAGAATTAAGGACTGATGATGACGCTGGATGTTGGCGATGTGATCGACGAAGGGCGCTGGACCACGTATCAGAAACTGCTGATCCTGGGAACTGCGCTAACCATCATTCTTGATGGTGTAGACAACCAGTTGCTCGGCAATGCGGTTCCATTGCTGATGAAGGAATGGTCACTGCCGCGCGGGGCCTTTTCAACGGTCCTGGCGCTGAGCCCCTTCGGCATGATGATCGGCGGCGCCGTCGGCGGAATGCTGGGCGACCGGATCGGGCGGCGCACCTCGCTACTATTCAGCGTCATTTCGTTTGCTGTCCTCACTCTAGCGATTGCAACAGTGAACGAACTAATGATGCTCGGCACGCTTCGATTCCTCGCGGGTTTAGGTTTGGGCGGCGCGATGCCGAATGCTGCGGCCCTGTCGTCTGAGTACGTGCCGCGCCGCCAGCGGCCATTTGCCGTCACGCTTACGATCGTATGTATTCCATTGGGCGGCACTCTTGCGGCGCTGATTTCGGCGCGCGTGCTTCCCGTTTACGGATGGCGGACGCTGTTTGTTCTGGGTGGCATCATACCGATCGTTCTCGCGCTTCTTCTATTCAAAGTATTGCCGGAGTCGCCGCGATATCTCGCGAGCCGGCGGGAGCGGTGGCCGGAGTTGATCACACTGCTTCGTAAGCTCGGACACGATGTGCCGCCGGATGCAAACTTCGTCGAAGCACACACCGGTCAGGCTTCGAAGCCGCACGCGTCAATGCGCGATTTGTTCGTTCCCGAATTTCGGCGCGACACACTCGGGCTCTTCGGCTCGTTCTTCTTCTGCCTGCTGGTGAACTATGTCGGAATCCTTTTGCTCGTCGCGACCCTGACGGGCGCGGGGTTCACGCAAGTTGCCGCAAGCAACGCTCTGGGCTGGTGGAACATCGGAGGTGTAGTCGGCGCCATCCTGGGCGCGCTGGTCATTCAGCGGTTTGGATCACGTATCACCATGCTCGGGCTTTCGGCTGTTGCCATTGCGAGCGCGTTTATCGTAGCAGCCATGCCAATCGACCCGCAGAGCGCGTCGCTGCTATTCATGTTCGTTGTACTCGGGGGCACGCTGAACGCCGTGCAGACCACGATGTATGCGCTCGCTGCAAACGTGTATCCCACCGAGATTCGCGGCACTGGTATCGGTACAGCCGTGGCAGTGGGCCGCATCGGTAATGTGCTGGCTTCCTATACAGGAAACTTCGCACTCGATCTCGGCGGGCCGCCCGCATATTTCTCGAGCTTTGGCGTTGGAATGGTGGCGGTGTTCATTTCGCTGGCCGTCATCCGGCGTCACATTGGCCGCGCGGTCAGCGACATTCCGGCTGTAAAAGCGGGCGCCCGCGCAGGGAGTTCGGTGTAGATGGGCCGTCCAATCAGAAATCTATGTTCGCAATCGCAAATGCGGAGTCGTCCACTAGCCGAGTTTTAAAAAGAAAATATTTCGATATCTGCTGCCTAAAAGTCGGCTAGTGGACAAATCCGCATTTGCGATTGCCGAACATACATCTCCGATTGGACGCGGAAGCTATCGTTACTATTTCGATCCAAACTGAATGACCAGCCCGCCCAGAACGATAATCACGAGGCCCAGCCACGTAGAGGCCGGAATGCTTTCACGGAAGTAGAGAGCGCCGGTCAAGACGCTCACGACGGCAAACACCGCAACGTAAACGCCAAGCAGTCGAGAGAAATCCCACCGGACCGTGTTCACAACGATTCCGTAGAGGCCGAGCACTGAAGCCCCCAGGAGTACATAGATCCATCGGCCGCCGCGCAGACCGGTGCGCGTAACAGCATCACCTCCTACTTCCAGAACGGCCGCCAGCACAAAGATAAACCAGGCTGCTACTGTCACATTTCTCCTTCGGCGCTGAACCGGTATCCCACCCATGGTTCGGTTTTGATGTAGATCGGATGATCCGGGCTCTTTTCAATTTTCTTTCGCAGATTCTTGATCACCACTCGAAGATAGTCGACCTGGTCGCCGTAATCAGGCCCCCACACCGCCTGAAGGATTTCTCGATGAGAGACGGCTTCATTGATGTGTTGTGTCAGATAGCGGAGCACATCGAGTTCTTTCGGCGTGAGGTGATTGCTCATAGAACCACGCGTAACGGTGCGTCCGGGGAAATCGATGAGGAGATCGCCGAACTGCAGTTTAGGTGACTGTCCAGCCTGGGTGGGTACTCGCCGCAGCGCAGCCCGGATACGCGCCAGCAGTTCCGGCGTGCTGAATGGTTTTGAAATGAAGTCGTCGGCTCCCGCATCGAGTGCGGCAACTTTGTCCGCGTCGGACTTACGCACCGTGAGCATGATGATTCCTATATTCGAGTCGGCGCGAATCGCCTTGCATACATCCACACCGCCCATTTCGGGCATGTTCATGTCGAGGAGAACAAGGTCCGGATGGAACGCTCGCAGTTTATCGAGGCCCTCAAGGCCATTGCGCGCGTCGTCGATTTCATATCCAGCTGCAGTCAGTGTCTCGCGCATGATGCGCCGGATTTGTGGTTCGTCGTCGATGACCAGAATTCGGCCGGAACTCAACGTTTCTCTCCTTTGATTTCGATCGGCAATGAAAGGCGAAATGTCGTTTCGCCAGGCCGGCTTCTGACGTTCAAGTCGCCGCCGTGTGCCTGCAGGATCCGGTACGCGATACTCAAGCCGAGACCTGAGCCGGGTATCCGGCTTTCGACCGACGGGCTTCGGTAGAACCGGTCGAAAATTCGTCTTTGTTCGTCGGCCGGAATACCCTTGCCGTGATCCGTGATTTCCAGGGCCAATGTACCATTCACGGGGAATGCGCGAATATCAATCGGTGTGCCTGAAACGGAATACTTCACGGCATTGTCGAGAATCTGTTTGATCGCGAGTTTCAGCAGCCGCCGGTCAAACGGAATCGGATGCACTTCCTTGTCGCAGACGAACTCCACTTTCCGATCTGCGGTTTTCGAGTTCATGGCGGCAAGCACTTCATTGACCGTATCGGCAAGATTCGATACTTCCAACTCCACATCGATGTGGCTGCTGTCCAGTTGTGCCAGATCTAAGGCGTTCTCGATGAGCTCTTCGAGATGAGATGCCTCTTCATCCGCAATCTTTAGCATTCGCACCTTCGAGGCCTCTTCCTCCGGATTGGCGAGGAGTGCGCTAGTAGCGGCACGGATGGATGTGAGTGGTGTCTTGAACTCGTGAGCCATTGCGTCGATCAGCGTAGTCCGCAGCCGATCGCTTCGTCGCGCAACCTCGACTTCATGTTCCAGTTCCTCAGTCTTCGCGCGTTCGAGACCGATAGCCACCAAGTTGGCGATACTTTGCACGACGGAGTCGTTCATCCGCCGCCCTTCGAGCGCCAGACTCGCAATGGGTTTGGATCCGAGGCGGACTGCCGTAATAATGTGCTTCTGGTTCGGATCGGCGAAGCTCGTTCCTTGCCGCGCCGCTTCGCGCAGCTGATTGTCGATTCCAGCAACATCCGCAGGACCGGCAAGGTAGATCCGGTCCGATTGCGCGTCATACAAAGCCACCGCGTTCAGGTCAAACGTTTCTGCCAGCCGCATCGCCAGTTGTTTTGCAAAAGGTTCAGCGCTGTCGATCAATAAAATTGCGCGGCCGAATGCATACAGGCGTTCCAGATCGTCTTGTCGAGCGACTGCATCAAGGGTTCTACGCTGTGCTGCCGTGGACAGCTGGCTCGCGATCAGTGAGGTTGCCAGAAATGTAAACAGGGCAATCCAATTCTGCGGATCCGCAATTGTCAGCGTTCCAATCGGTGGGAAGAAATAAAAATTAAAGGTGAGTGTTGCGGCGATTGAAGAAGTCAATGCCGGAAGAAAACCCCATGTGCTCGCAACGACGAGGATATAGAGAAGGTAAGCGAATCCCGCGGTTGTCGCATTGACGCGAATCAGAGACACCACAAGAAACGTGATGACGACAACACCCAGGATCGAGGCAACAAGCCGAAATACCCGCTGCATTAGTGAAGCGCTCACCTGGAATTTCCATTCTCATCCGATGCAGCAAAACGGTAGCCGATCCAGGGCTCCGTCAGAATGAATTGCGGTTTTGCCGGGTTAGGCTCGATCTTCTTTCGGAGATGAGTGATGAATACACGGAGATAGTCCGTCTGGTCGCCGTAGTCCGGGCCCCATACCGCCTGAAGCAGCTCGCGATGCGGCACAGGTTTTCCCGCGTGCCCGACGAGATACCGGAGCAGGTCGAACTCTTTCGGCGTCAGCCGTACAGACTTTCCGCCGCTCTTCACCCTTCGTGCATCGAAATCAATTTCCAGGCTGGCACTGGCGAAAGTATGCGGACTACCTGTCGCTGCTGCCGGATTCCGACGCAGAGCCGCGCGTATGCGCGCCAGAAGTTCTTTTTTGCCGAAAGGCTTCGTCACGTAGTCGTCTGCGCCGGCGTCGAGCGCGCTCACTGTATCTTCCTCGCTGCTGCGGACCGTGAGGACGATGATCGGAACATCGGAGGCTTCTCGGATGGTGCGGCAGGTTTCCAGGCCGCCCATGCCCGGCATGTTGATGTCGAGAAGAATGAGCTCGGGTAGAAACTCGCGAAGTTTCAACAGCGCGCTTTCGCCGGAGCGCGCTTCAGTGACCTCGTACCGTTCTCCTGCAAGAATCACTTTCAACACGCGCCGTATTTGTGGTTCGTCATCGACGATTAGAATCTTGCCCGCGCTCATGATGTTTTTTCCGCCACGGGAAGTGTGAAGAAAAACTCGGATCCTCGGGCGAGGACGCTCTCGGCCCAGATTTCTCCTCCGTGCGCCTTCACGATGTCATGCGCAACAGCGAGCCCGATACCTGTTCCCGGCACGCGGTCACGATTATCCATGCCTCGATAGTACCTCTCGAAAATGCGGGAGAGCTCGCTGGGTGGAATCCCGGGACCCGCATCTTTCACGCTGATCTTCACGCGGCTACCATTCAGGACCGCACGGATAGTGATTGGGGAATCGGGACTCGAGTATTTCAGCGCGTTCATCACGAGTTGACGGATTGAAAGAGAAACCAGTTCGCCGTCAACCAGGACCTCGGGTAGATCTTCGGGGACTTCGATGCGGACTGTGCGGTCTTCCAGAAGAAGCCGGAGTTTCTTCAGTGCGGCATCGATCAAACCGGCGGCGGAATTCGGTTGTTTGTGAAGCTGAAGATCTCCGGCCTCGATTCTCGCCATCCGGATCGTTTCGCTGACAAGCGAATCGAGACGATCCGTTTCTTCGTCAATAACCGTCACCAGTTCCTTCTGAGCCGGTGGTTCTTCATCGAGGATTGAAGATGCGGCTGCCTTGATAGACGTGAGAGGTGTCTTGAACTCATGTGCGAGAGCATCCAGGAGCATGGATTTCATCGCCTCATTTTGCCGTGCAGCTTCCATGCGGCTGGCCGTTTCCTCGGCGTGCGCTTTTTCGATTGCTGCTGAAGCGAGGTTGGCGATCGACTGTAAAGCGGTATCGGATATTGACCCTCCACAGATAGCAAGACTCCCCACGGGATCACCTCCCAACACGAGCGGTAAAACGGCGAGGTTTCTTGAAGGGTCCTGAGACGCAGTGCCCTGCAACCCGGCATCTTTCAAGCGGCTCTCGGAGATCGGAAGATCTCTCGGGCCAGTCTTGCAAACCGTGTCCGTCATGCGGTCAAAGACCGCAACACATCCTGCGTCGAAAACCTGGGCGATCCGTTGCGAGATCTGGCTGGTCACGGGAGTTCCTTTGTCCGCCATCATCAACGCTCGGCTTAAGGAATAAAGCCGTTCCATTTCTTCCTGACGGCGAGTCGCCTCGAGCGTGCGCTGCCGGGCACTTGCCGAAAGCTGGCTGGCGACGACGGCCGTCACCAGGAATGCGAATAGCGCAACCCAGTTCTGTGGATCCGCAATCGTCA
>Ga0075425_100003969_pt1 | contig 15166 bp, 11 predicted proteins | sample SoiMethybrSBSTD4_FD_75300 | JGI IMG/M metagenome (GOLD analysis project Ga0075425, IMG submission 75300) | Bulk soil microbial communities from a Populus tree surrounding site in Tennessee, USA - Soil MetaG P. TD hybrid SBSTD4 | ecosystem: Environmental > Terrestrial > Soil > Tree plantation...
GCTCTACGGCACCGGATACCGCGCCGCGTTCGACTTCCTCCCGTTCGAGGCTGACGCGCCGACCAACGAGCACGCGCCGCTTTATCGCGGCGTGATGTCCTTGACCCTGCCCGGGCTCTTCTTCGTGGGGATCGTCTTCGGACATGGCGCGCTGATCCCGGTCATGGAGGCCCAGGCGAACTGGATGGCTGATGTCGTGGCCGGCCGGCTCGGACTCCCCGACCCCGACGTGATGCGGCGCTCGGTCGCGCTCGATACGGCCTTCCGGGCTCGGCATTTCGACCCGCGGTTCGGATTCATCTGGGACCGGCTGCCGTACATCCGGTCCCTCGAATCCGAGAGCGCGCAGGCGCGTGACGGACCCGCGCGGGTCGCGTCACGTGCGGCCGAAGCGACCGTCCGCTGACACCGCCGCAGACTATGGGTGTGCCGCCCCTGACGAGCTATGCCGTGGCCGACGGCGTCCACATCGCGTACCAGACGCTCGGCGACGGTCCGCGCGACCTCCTGTTCGTGCCCGGCTTCGTGTCGAACGTCGAGCATTGGTGGGACGAGCCGGCGGCGGCGCGCTTCTTCGAGCGGCTCGCGGCGTTCTCGCGGGTGATCCTGTTCGACAAGCGCGGGACCGGGCTGTCCGATCGCGTCGCCGAAGTCGCGGTGCTGGAGCGCAGGGTCGACGACCTGAGCGTCGTCCTGGACGCAGTCGACGCGCGACACGCCGTGGTCGTGGGAGCGTCGGAGGCAGGTCCGACGTGCGCGGTCTTCGCGGCGACGCATCCCGAGCGCGTCTCGGCCCTGATCCTCGTCGGGGCGATGGCCAGATGGACGTCGGCCCCCGACTACCCGTGGGCCCGGAGCACCCGGACGTACAAGATGGCCATGCGCACGATGCAAGCGAGCTGGGGCACCGGGATCAGCATGCCGCTGTACGCGCCGTCACGCTGGGCCGATGCGGGCTTGCGGTCGTGGTGGGCACGCCTCGAACGGACGGGCGCGAGCCCGGGAGCGCTTCGGGCGCTGCTCGACGCGAACATGAACCTCGATGTCCGGTCGGTCCTGCCGTCCGTCAGGGCGCCGACGCTCGTCCTTCACAGTGCGGGGGATCGCGCGGTGAAGATCGGCGGCAGCCGGTACATCGCGGGCGCCATCCCCGGTGCGAAGTTCGTGCAGCTGCCTGGGAACGATCACGTGTTCTTCGGGGCCGGCGCGGACGCGCTCATCGTCGAGATCCAGGAATTCGTCACCGGCGTGCGGCCCCCGCCGGATGCCGACCGCGTGCTCGCGACCGTCCTGTTCGCCGATCTGGTCGGGTCGACGGACCTCCTGGCGCGCATCGGCGACGAACGGTGGCGCGCCGTCCTCGGTGAGTTCCGCCGGCTCGTTCGCGCCGAACTGGGCCGCAGCGGCGGGCGCGAGATCGACAACCCGGGCGACGGATTCCTTGCGTCGTTCGACGGGCCGGCCCGGGCGGTCCGCTGCGCGGTCGCGATCCGGGCCGCCCTGCGGTCGATCGACTTGAGCGTCCGGCAAGGGCTGCACACCGGTGAGGTCGAGGTCGTCGGGGCCAAGGTCGAAGGCCTGGCCGTGCATCTGGGCGCGCGGGTCAGCGCCGCCGCGAGCGGCGGTGAGATCCTGGTCTCGAGCACGGTCAAGGATCTCGTCGCCGGATCTGGACTGCGCTTCACCGACCGAGGGATCCACCAGCTCAAGGGCGTGCCGGACGAGTGGCACCTCTACGCCGTCGCGGTCTGATGTGGGTGAGTCGTACCGCGGCCGCGCGTCGTCGATCGCGTCAGGGCACGCGTGTCCGTCGCCGTCGATCTGAGCTCCGCCACCTAGTTCATTTGGATGAACGACCGAACGCAGATGGCGGTCGAGCATCCCGCGCGATGGCGGCCGCGTACAAAGCCGGTCTCAAACGAACCGCAGCGTGTTGACGCATTCGATCCAAGCGCATGTAGTTGTTGCCAGATGTGACAACGGGTGGGGCGTGGATCCGATGAGCAGCGGGCGATCGAATTACTGGCCGGCGCGCGCCGCGCATCTCGCTGGCCTCGTATCCGCCGACGCGCTCGCGATCGTCGTGCGGGGGGCCGAGGGCGCTCAGCTCGCGTTCGCCGATCACAATCTGGCTGACTCGGGACGGGTCAGCGACATCGCGGCCCGCCCCCTTCCGATCCGGCTCGCCGACGGCCGCCTCGCACCCGGCCGCTTGACGGTGCCCCTCATCTGGAACGAGCGCGTCGTCGGATCGATCGTCGCTCTGCGCGTCGATCGTCCGTGGGAGCCCGAGAGCCTGCCGCTATTGACTCGCTCTGCGGCGCTCGTCGCCGTCGACCTCGACGACACGCATTCGCTGTGGGAGTCGACGCGGGCCGCGGCGAGGCTCGCACGCCGCGTCCGCGTCCTCGAGGAGGTGCGGCGCGAGATCGCGCATGCCGAGGATCCCGACAAGATGATCGCGGTCGCGGCGGAGCGGATCGGGCAGCTGTTCAACGCGTTCGGTGTCTCGGTCATGCTGCTCCAGGACGACGACGAGCTCGTCGTCCGCTCGGCGTTCGGAGCGAACGAGCAGATCGTGCGCAGCGCGCGCCGCCGGGTCGGCGAAGGGATCTCGGGTTGGGTGGCGAGGCACGGTGAGCCGCTCGTGTTGACCGGCCGCGTCGAGGATGCTCGATTCATCGGCGTCGACCCGAGCATCGAGGAGGCCCTCGTGGTGCCCCTGCGGTGCGGGAGCCGGGTGCTCGGCGTCGTGAACGTCAGGGCCCGCCGAGACACCGGCACCGGTGACGGCGAGCTGCTGCAGGATCTCAACATCGTCGCGCAGGATCTGGCTGCGATGATCGAGCGTGCCGAGGCCACCGTGGCGCGCCTGAGCGCCGTGCACCGGCTGGAGTCCGACCGCCGGCAGGCCGTCGCGCTGTTCGACCTCGCGCGACTGGCCGGGAGCAGCTCCGACGGTCAGGTGGACCTTCGCGCAGCGCTGTCGGTCGTCGCGGTCGCGTTCCGCCACGACGTGGTCGGCATCTGGACGCCGGGCGCGGATCCGTGGCAGCTGCAGCTGCGAGCCGAGATCGGCTACGGCGAGGTCCTGCCCGGCCGAGTGCATCTCGATGATGACGACGTCGCGGCCGTGGTCGTGCGGCAGGGCCGCGCGCGACACCTTCGCGGCGCGATCGCACGATCCTGGACGAGCACGCGGACCGACGAATATCTCGTGCTGCCCATCCGCGTGACGGACGAGAGTCACGGGATGCTCGTCCTCGGACGGGTTCACGATGGCTACGCCGACCTCGACATGGAGATCGGCTTGACGATCGCCGACTTCCTGTCCACGCTCGCCCAGGCCGACCGCTCGGCTCGCCTCCTCGAAGAGTCGAAAGCCGAACGTCAGCAGATCATCGACGAGATGCAACGCGATTTCGCGGCGCAGCTTTCGCGAGTGGTCTCGGTCCTGGACCTCACCCAGCGTCTGCTCCGGACCGATCCGGACCTGCCAACGCAGCTCGCGACAGCGGCTCGTGAGGCTCGCGCATTCCTGGGACGCTTCGGTGCCTATCTGGCCGATGCCCAGGAAGGTGATGCCCGCGCGTTCCTCGAGCGCGTGCCACTGCGCGCGATCGAAAAGGCCAGCTAGGCGCGGCTCGCCTGCGCTCGGCTGGGTGGACCCGGCTGGATTCGAACCAGCGACCCCTCGGATGTGAACCGAGTGCTCTAACCGCTGAGCCACGGGTCCCGCGTGCGAGGCCAGTCTACGGCGGCGCGGTCAGCGATGACCGGCCGATCGGCGCGCTCCGATCTAGGGCAGGAGCGCGTTCACTGCGAGATCGCTCAGGATGAGCAGGACCACCATCACCGCGACGACCAGCCCGATGCGCCGGAAGTCCTTCGTCACATAGGTCCGTTCCTGCACGGCCTCGCGCTCGAGAACGGCCGACGGCTCGCCGATGGCGCGCGCGACGCCGGCGCGCACGGGCGAGCCGGGACGCTGCGAGCCGCTGTACGACCGGCGGGTCGTCGCGGGACTCGTGGTGGTCGCGACCGGACGGTCATGCGCGGCCGGCCGGGCGTTGCCTGACGCGGCGCGGCGCTCACGTGCGGTCCGTCGCTGTCTCTTCGGCATGAGAAGGCAAGGATACGGGAACGCACTAGGGTACTTGGCGCATGACGCTCGACCCGTCCACCCTGTCCCTCACGGTCATCGTGCTCGCGGTCGCGATCGTCGCGCTGGCCGCCTGGCTCGTGGTCCTGCAGCGGTCCGAGAGCCGCCTGCGCAGCCGGCTGCGGCGGATCCTCAGCGACAACGGCAGCACCGGCCTGGACGAGGTCCTGGCCGGCCAGGCGACCCGGATCGAGCAGCTGGCCACTCGCGTCGACGCGTTGACCGCGCTGCAGCGCGAGCTCGAGGCCGCGACCGGACGCTCGCTCCAAAAGGTGGGCGTCATCCGATTCAATCCGTTCCAGGACAGCGGCGGCGACCAGTCGTTCGCGATCGCGATGCTCGATCAACGGGGGAGTGGGGTCGTCGTCTCGAGCCTGCATGGCCGCGCTGAAACGCGGATCTTCGCGAAGCAGGTCACGAACGGCCGGTCCACGCACTCGCTCTCCGACGAGGAGCAGCAGGCGATCCGCGAAGCCCTGAAGTGAGCGTCAGCGGCGCGGCGAGCGCCATCGCGATCCTCAATCCCGAGGCCGGGCACGGCAAGGGCCGGAAGCTCGCGACGACACTGGCCGGAGTGTTTCGCGATGCCGGGATGCGGATCGAAGTGCTCGTCACGCCGGCGCCGGCGGAGGCCGCGCGGCTCGCGGCCGAGGCTGCCGACGACGGCTACGCGACGGTCATCGCGGCGGGCGGCGATGGCACCGCGAACGAGATCGCGAATGGGCTGGTCGGCACCACGACGGCGCTCGGGCTGTATCCCCTCGGCACGGGGAACGATCTCGCGCACAGCCTCGGATATCCGAAGCGACTGCGTGACGTGCCCGGATTCCTCGCCAAGGCCCGGCGCCGGGTCATCGACGTCGGTGAGCTGAATGGCCGCGTGTTCGTGAACGCGGCCGGGGTCGGGATCGACGGGGTGGTCGCCGAGGGGGTGAAGGGCAGCTCCCGGTACGTCGGGTCGACACTCGGCTACTTCGCCGGCGCGCTCGGCGCGATCGCGCTGTACCGCGCGATGCCGATGCGCATCACGATCGACGGGGAGTCGCGCGACGGGCGCCACCTCATCGTCGTCGCCTCGAACGGCCGTTACTTCGGCGGCGGCATGCAGCCCGCGCCGAAGTCCGCGCTCGACGACGGCTGGCTCGATCTCACCGTGGCCACCGAGCTGGGAAAGCTCGCGACGCTCGGTGCGCTCGCGCGCCTGTACCGCGGCACGCATCACAACGGGACCACGATCCAGGCGATCCGCGCGCGCAACGTCGATATCGCGCTCGATCGCCGCGTCGCCGTGGAGATCGACGGCGAGGTGATCTACGCGAGCGAGGTCGCCATCAGGATCCGCCCCGGCGCGCTCGCGGTGCTGGCCGCATGAGCGACGCCCGGCGGCGGGTGCCCTCGGTCGACGCGGTCCTGCGCGCGACGCCGGCCGACGCGCTGGAGCGGCGCCGGCTGGTGCCCGCGGTCCGCGAGGTCCTCGCCGACGCGCGCTCGGCCGGGAGGGACATCCTCGACCCGGCCGCGTACGCCAAGCTCGCGCGCGAGCGCGTCGCCAAGCGCGACGCGCCGACCCTGCGTCCGGTGATCAACGCCACCGGCGTCGTGCTGCACACGAACCTCGGGCGCGCGCCGCTCTCGGAGGCCGCGCTCGCGGCCATTCGCGACGCAAGCGGCACCGTGAGCGTCGAGTACGACCTCGAGCGCGGCGCGCGCGGCGAACGCCACGGCCACGCCGCGCGGCTCCTCGCGGAGGTCACCGGCGCCCAGGACGCCGTCGTCGCGAACAACGGCGCGGCCGCGGTGCTGCTCGCCCTGGCAGCGCTCGCGGCCAGGCGGGAGGTCATCGTGGCCCGCGGCGAGCTCGTCGAGATCGGCGGCGGCTTCCGGATCCCCGACGTGCTCGCGCGATCCGGCGCGAAGCTCGTCGAGGTGGGCACGACGAACCGGACGTACGTCCGCGATTACGCCAACGCGATCACCGAGAAGACCGGCGCGATCCTCCGGGTCCATGCGAGCAACTTCGCCCTTCGCGGCTTCGTCGCGAAGGCCGCCTCGAGCGACCTGGCGAAGCTCGCGCGCGAGCGCGGCGTCGCGTTCATCCACGACCTCGGCAGCGGCACGCTGCTCGACACCGCTCGGTTCGGGCTCGGCCGGGAGGAGACCGTCCAGGAGGCCGTGAAGGACGGCGCCGATGTGGTGACCTTCAGCGGCGACAAGCTTCTCGGCGGCCCGCAGGCCGGCATCGCGGTCGGGCGCCTCGAGCCGATCGCGAAGCTGCGGAGCCATCCGCTCATGCGCGCGCTGCGGCCCGACAAGCTCACCATCGCGGCGCTCGTCGCGACCATGACCGCGTATCGCGACGGCACCGCGCTCGACACGCTGCCGGTGTGGCGGCTCATCGCCGAGACGACCGTCAAGCTCGGGCGGCGCGCGAGGGCGGTCGCCGCGCGTCTGGATGCCGCGGGCATCACGGCCGAGGCCATCGAGACGACCTCGACCGTCGGTGGCGGGTCGCTCCCCGAGGAGACGCAGCCCTCGCGCGGCGTCGCGCTGTCCGCGGCATCGGCCGCACGCGCCGTGGCGGCGCTCCGGCGCGCGGATCCGCCGGTGATCGCGCGGATCATCGATGATCGCGTCGTGCTCGATCTGCGCAGCGTGTTGCCGGAGCAGGATGAGCAGCTGACCCGGGCCGTGATCGCGGCGCTCGCGCGCGAACCGACGTAGGTAAGGAGTCATTGGATGACAACAGAGCTGCGCACGATCGCGACCGACGGGGCGCCCAAGGCGATCGGCCCATACAGCCAGGCGATGGCCGCCGGGGAGCTGATCTTCTGCGCCGGCCAGGTCGCGCTCGATCCCGCGAGCGGGGAGAGCGTGACCGGTGACGTGCGGGCGCAGACCGAGCGGGTCCTCGAGAACCTCTCCGCCGTGCTCAGCGCTGCCGGCTCCGACCTGCGGCACGTCGTGAAGACGACGGTGTACCTCACCGACTTCAACGATTTCGCGGCGATGAACGAGGTCTACGCCGCGCGCTTCGGCGATCACCGTCCGGCGCGCGCGACGGTCGGCGTATCCGCGCTGCCGAAGGGGCTGCGCGTGGAGATCGAATGCGTCGCGATCCGCGCCAAGTAGACGAGCGCCAGCCGCTCCCGCTCCGGGCGACATCGATCGTGCTCGGTCTCTGGGTCGGCGGCCTGGTCGTCCTCGCATTCGTGATCGTGCCCGCGCTGTTCGCGACCTGCGGACCGAACCCCGGCATCCAATGAGCGGCGACGCGCCGATCCGCGTCGTCGGCACCGCGGGCCATGTCGATCATGGCAAGTCGACCCTCATTCGCGCCTTGACCGGGATCGATCCCGACCGGCTGCGCGAGGAGCGCGAGCGCGGCATGACCATCGACCTCGGCTTCGCCTGGCTGACCCTGCCCGGCGGCGCCGACGTCGGCATCGTCGACGTGCCCGGCCACCAGGACTTCATTCGGAACATGCTCGCCGGCGTCGGCGGCATCGACGCCGTGATGCTCGTCGTCGCCGCGGACGAAGGTGTCATGCCCCAGACGCGTGAACACCTGTCGATCCTCGAGCTGCTCGGCATCGACCGCGGCGTCGTCGCGCTCACCAAGCGCGATCTCGTGGATGACGAGTGGGGCGCCCTCGTCCGCGCCGAGGTGCGCGCCGCTCTCGCGCGCACGCCACTTGCGGACGCGCCGATCATCGAGGTGTCGGCGGCGGCGCGGAGTGGTCTCGCCGAGCTCCTCGCGGCACTCGAGACGGTCCTCGGCGCGGCGCCACCGCGTCGCGACCTCGGACGGCCACGCCTGCCCATCGATCGCGCGTTCACGATGACCGGGTTCGGCACGGTGGTCACGGGCACGCTGGTCGACGGCGCACTCCGCGTCGGCGACGAGGTCGAGCTCGTTCCGGGCGGCCTGCGTGGCCGGATCAGAGGCCTCCAGACCCACCGCCGCCCGATCGAGATCGCCCAGCCGGGCTCGCGCGTCGCCGCGAACCTCAGCGGCATCGAGAAGGAGGCGATCGATCGCGGCATGGTGCTCGCGCGTCCGGGGACGCTCGCCCCGACGAGCGCGATCGGAACGCGGCTCGCGGTGCTGGCCGACGCGAGCGGGCCGCTCGAGCATGACGACGCTGTTCGCGTCCACGCCGGGACGGCCGAGGCCATTGCGCGCGCGGCGGTGCTCGAGGCCGGATCGATCGCGCCCGGCAGCAGCGGCTGGGTGCAGCTCCGGCTCGCGACACCGATCGCCGTGACGATCGGTGACCGGCTCGTGGTCCGGCGGCCGTCGCCCTCGGAGACGCTCGGCGGGGGCTCGGTGGCCGACACGAGTGGCGAGCGCTCGCGGACGCGCGCGGAGGCGGTCGCAGCGCTCGAACGTCGGAGCGCACCCTCGGCTGCGGACCGGCTGCTCGCGTCGTTCGACGTGCCACGCACACTGGCTGAGGCCGGCGAGCGGAGCGGTCTCGACGCGGCCGCGCGGGCGCTCGCCTACGCGACACTCGTCGAGAGCGGTCAGGCCGTCGCGCTCGCGGATGCCGCCGTGTCGCGCGAGGTCTTCGAGTCCCTCGCCACCCGTGTCGAGCGGACCCTCGCGATGACCCACCGCCGAGCGCCGCTGCGGGCCGGCGCGTCGCGCGAGGAGGTGCGCAGCGCGCTCGACCTCGCGCCGAAGCGCTACGCCGCGCTCGTCGCGCGTCTCGTCGCCGACGGTCGCATCGCCGAGCGGGGCAGCGCGCTCGCGCTGCCCGCACACCGGCCGACGCTCACGTCGGCACAGGAGCAGCGATGGGCGGAGGCGCGAGCGGCCCTCGCGCGCGAGCCGCTCCAGCCGCCGAGCGCCGCGACGCTGGAACGCGAGCTCGGGATCGATCTCGAGCTTCTCGTCGCGCTGGCCGAGCGCGGCGACGTCATCCGTGTCGGCAGCGATAGCGTGTTCCTGCCCGACGCGGTGCTCCGATTCGGTGACGCGATCATCGACTCGCTCGCGGCCGGTCCGATCACTGTCGCGAAGGCCCGCGACCTCACGGGTTCGAGCCGGAAGCACGTCCTTCCGTTGCTACAATTCCTCGACGACCACGGCCTCACGCGGCGCGTGGGCGACGATCGTGTCCTCATCAACGATCCGGCCACCAGCCGGGAGCAGCTCCGCCGTGCGATCAATCGCGTACCCGCGCGCAAAGGGGAGTAGGGCATGAAGTTCCGCGCCGTTCGTCCCGCTGACGCATCCGGGGCCGAGGTCACGATCGTCCCGCTGTTCGACGACAAGCAAACCCCGAAGTCGCTGCCCCGCGCGAAGCGCGCCATCGTCGAACGGCTCGGCGGAGAGCGCGGCGCCACCACGCTCTACAACGTGTTCACGCACGTCGGCGGCGACAAGGACGGCCGCGTCGTCGTGGTCGGTGCGGGCAAACGCTCGGAGTACGACGCCGAGCGCGCACGGAACATCGCCAGTGCCGGCATCAAGTCGCTCTGGCGGACCGACGCGAAGGCCGCCACCATCTACGCGGATCCGACGGCCATCGGCGAGCAGCGGGCGACCCAGGCCGCCGTCGAGGGCGCGCACTTCGCAATGTGGCGGCCCGAGGCGCATCGCAGCAAGCCCGAGGACCGCCGGCTGCCTCCGCTGGCGACGGTCACGATCGCCGTGGACGGGAATGTGAAGGACGCGCTCCGGCGCGGGGACGCCGTCGGTCAGGCGGTCAACCTCGCGCGGCGGCTCGCGAACGAGCCCGCGAACAAGATGACCCCGTCGATCGTCGCGCAGGAGGCCCGAGCCGTCGCGAAGGACGCCGGCGTTGACATCGAGGTGCTCGACCGCAGGAAGTGCGAGAGCCTCGGGATGTGGAGCTACCTCTCGGTCGCTCAGGGCAGCCACCAGCCGCCGCAGTTCATCGTGCTGCGGTACCGCGGCCGGGGCGGCAAGGGCTACGACCTTGGGATGGTCGGCAAGGGCATCACGTTCGACTCGGGCGGCATCTCGATCAAGCCTGCCGACGGCATGCACCACATGAAGGCCGACATGACCGGCGCTGCGTCGGTCATCGCGGCGATGGGCGCCATCGGCGCGCTCAAGCCGAAGGTGAACGTCATCGCGATCGCGCCCTGCACCGAGAACCTGCCCGGCGGCGGCGCGACGAAGCCCGGCGACGTCTTCACGAGCATGAGCGGGAAGACCGTCGAGGTGATCAACACCGATGCCGAGGGCCGGCTGGTCCTCGTCGACGGGATCACGTACGCCCAGCGCGAAGGCGCGACGAGAGTGGTCGACGTCGCCACATTGACCGGCGCGATCGCGATCGCGCTCGGCAACCACTTCAGCGGCCTGTTCGGAAGGCCGGACACGTTCGTCGAGGAGGTCCGCCGGGTCGGCGGCGAGGCGGGGGATCGGCTCTGGCCGATGCCACTGACCGACGAATACCGCAACGAGATCAAGAGCGACATCGCCGACATCACCAACAGTGCCGGCCGCGAGGGCGGCGCGATCAAGGCCGCGGCGTTCCTCGATGCCGCCGTCGAGGGAGGCACCGAGTGGGCACACCTCGACATCGCGGGAACGTTCTGGAGCGACCGGGATCGCTCGCACGCGCCGAAGGGGCCCCAGGGCCCCTCGGTCCGGACGCTCGTCGCGCTCGCGGAGCACTACGCCCGCACGTAGGCCCGCCATTGTCTGCGTAGGATAGAACGGATGAGCGAATCCGTTCTCGTCGTCGGCGCGGGCCTCGCGGGATCCGAAGCGGCGTGGCAGCTCGCGCGCCGCGGCATCGCCGTCGAGCTGCTCGAGATGCGGCCGCACAAGTCCACGCCGGCGCACCGGACCGCGCGGGCGGCGGAGCTCGTCTGCACCAACTCGTTCAAGTCGGACGCCCCTGAGATCGCGGCGGGCCTCCTGAAGGAGGAGCTGCGGCAGCTCGGATCGCTCGTGCTCCGCGCCGCCGACGGCGCCCGGGTGCCATCGGGCCAGGACCTCAGCGTCGATCGCGACGCGTTCGCGGCGACGGTCGAGGCCGGGCTTGCCGAAGCCGGCGTGCGGCGGACCCCGGGTGAGCTCGTGGCCATCGACCCGGAGCGCACGACGATCGTCGCCACCGGCCCGCTGACCTCGCCCGACCTGGCGGCGGCGCTCGAACGGCTCACCGGGGAGGTGCACTTGCACTTCTTCGACGCAGCCGCGCCGATCGTGGTGGGCGACTCCATCGACCAGACCGCGCTCTTCCGCGCGTCGCGCTACGGCAAGGGTGGCGACGCATACCTGAACATCCCGCTCGACCGCGCGGAGTACGAGGCGTTCGTCGCCGGCCTCGTCGCCGCCGAGCAGGTCGAGCTGCGTGACTTCGAGAAGACGATGTGGTTCGAGGCCTGCCTGCCGGTCGAGGAGATCGCGCGGCGCGGCCCGGAGAGCCTGCGGTTCGGTCCGCTGAAGCCGCTCGGGCTCACCGATCCCCGCACCGGGAAGCGCCCGTACGCGGTCGTCCAGCTGCGTCCCGACGATGCCGCGAGCGACCTGTACAACCTGGTCGGCTTCCAGACGAACCTGCGCTGGCCAGAGCAGCGGCGCCTGTTCCGCTCACTCCCCGGCCTCGCGAACGCGGAGTTCGCGCGGCTCGGGGTCATGCACCGCAACACCTACGTGAACTCGCCGGCGCTCCTCCTGCCGAGCCACCGCCTGCGGTCGACATCACGTACGTACCTGGCCGGGCAACTCGTCGGCGTCGAGGGCTATCTCGAGTCGGCGATGAGCGGCCTGGTTGCCGCGCTGAACGTGGCCTCGGCCGTGGCCGGCGGGGACGAGGTCGTGTTCCCGCACGACACCGCCATCGGGTCACTGATCCGGTACGTCACGACTCCGCAGCGCGAGTTCGCGCCGATGAACGCGACCTGGGGTCTCTTCCCGCGGCTCGAAGACTCCCTGCAGCGCACCGACCGGCGCTCGCGCGCCCGCAGTCACCTGGCCCAGGCGCGGGCGTCCTTCGCGCGCTTCCTCGGCTCGCGACCGGATTTGGTTGCGATGGCCGAGCCCGCGGCGCTCACGCCGGTCCCGTGACCGAGCAGCTCAGCTTCGGGCTGGGCGAGGAGCGGCCCGACATCCTCACCCTGTTGACCGTCGAACAGCGCGAGGCGGTCGAGCATGGCGAGGGGCCGCTCCTCATCGTCGCCGGGGCCGGCACGGGCAAGACCCATGTCCTCACCGCACGGATCGTCCAGCTCATCGCATCGGGACGGGCGAAGCCGCACGAGATCCTGGCCCTGACCTTCACCGAGAAAGCTGCCGCGACGATGCAGGAGCGGGTCGACCTGTACACGCCCCTCGGGCTGAACGACGCGGCGATCCGCACGTTCCATTCGTTCGGCGACGAGGTGTTCCGCGAGTTCGCCCTCGAGCTTGGTCGGGCGGGGGAGCTGCGGGTGCTGTCGCCGGCGGAGCAGGTCATCTTCGTCCGCGAGCATCTGTTCTCGGATCTTCCGCTGAAGCGCTACCGGCCGGCCGGGGATCCGGTCCGGCACGTTCGCGCGTTGCTCGATCTCTTCGGGCGCGCGCGCGACGACGACATCTCGCCCGACGAGTACGTGGCCTTCGCGGCAAAGATGGCGGCGGATGCCGACGACGACGCATCGCGCGACGAGGCCGAGGCCCAGGCCGAGCTCGCGGCGACGTACGCGGCATACACCGCGCTGAAGGAGCGGGCCGGGGTGATCGACTTCGGCGATCAGATCGCGCTCTCGCTCCGGGTCGTGCGCGACCACCCCGGCGCCGCCCGGCGGCTCGCCGAGCGCTACCGGTACGTCCTGGTCGATGAGTTCCAGGACACGAACGACGCGCAGTTCAAGCTGATCGAGCGGCTCGTCGCACCGCACCGGAACCTCACCGTGGTCGGCGACGACGACCAATCGATCTTCGCCTGGCGCGGCGCGACCCTCTCGAACTTCGACGCCTTCCGCGCGGCCTATCCCGACGCGAAGGTCGTGACGCTCGTTGAGAACCGGCGATCCGGGCAGGGTCTCCTCGATGCGGCGTACTCGCTCATCACGAAAAATCCGGACCGGCTCGAGGAACGCCTCGGGATCAACAAGAAGCTCCAGGGGCGCCCGGCCACCGACGCCGTGGAGGTCGACCACCTGCAGTTCGCGAGCGGCGCCGAGGAGGCCGAGGCGGTGGCCGATCGCATCGCCGAAGCCGCCACCCGGACCGGCCGGCCGCTCGGTGATTTCGCCGTCCTGGTCCGCAACAACGCCGACGCCACGCGGGTCCTCAACTCGCTCGCCCGGCGCGGCCTGCCCGCGCACTTCTCTGGCGGCGGACAGCTCTACGACCGGGAGGAGATCCGGCTGCTGGTCTCATTCCTCACCGCCGTCGCAGCCCCCTCGGACTCGCCCCACGTGTACTTCCTCGCCACGTCGTCGCTCTACGCATTCCCACCCGGCGAGCTCGCCAAGCTCGCAGAGGCTCAGAGCCGGCGGCAGCGGCCGCTGCGCGAGCTCTTCGATGAGGTCGCCCGCGAAGAGGCGACGGGCTTCACCGAGGCTGCGGTGACGGCTGCGCAGAAGCTCGTCGGCGATCTGGAGCTTTACGCCGGACGGGCGGCCGAGCTCACGACCGCGGAGCTGCTCTTCGAGTTCCTGGAGCGATCGAAGCTGCTGGACCGCTACCGCGATCCCGACTCCGCCTTGGCCGACGAGCAGGGCCGCAACGTCGCGAAGTTCCTCCGGCTCGTCCAGAGCGCTGGCAAGGCGCTGCCCTCAGACCGCGCGGCGTTCGTGGTCCCGCATCTCCAGCTCCTCCGCGAGGCCGGCGACGATCCAGCGGCCGCCGACTTTGAGCAGTCCGAGACCGCGGTGAACGTCCTCTCGATCCACAAGGCGAAGGGCCTGGAGTTCGGGATCGTGTACCTCGTGGTCGCGACCGAGGAGCGCCTGCCGGGCAGCCTGCGACTGCCCGACCTACGGATGCCTGAGGACCTCGCCCGGACGCCGCAGAGCGATCGCGACCGCCATGTGGCCGAGGAGCGGCGGCTCGCGTATGTCGCGATGACCCGGGCCAAGGAGGCGTTCTTCTTTACCAGCGCGACGGACTACGGTGGCACGCGCGGGCACCGGCCGAGCCGGTTCATCGGTGAGGCGCTCGGGCGGCGACCGGCGGCGAAGAGCGTTCGGCTCGCCGCGTACGACGAGCTTCAACGGTTCGCCGCGCCACCCGCGGAGGTCGACAGCCCGCTCCCGCGACTAGGCGCCGACAACGTGTTGACCGTGTCCTACACCGAGATCGACGACTACCGGCGTTGCCCGCTGCGCTACCGGTTCGCCCACGTCCTTCGGATCCCGGTCCTGCCGACGCCTCCGATGGTCTACGGGAACGCCCTGCATCGGGCGGTCGCCGACTTCCTGCGTCGCAAGCGGGAGGGCGAGCAGCCGACCCTCGTCCAGCTCGAGGCGACGTTCCGATCGTCGTGGGTGGGCGGGGGATTCATCTCGCCGGATCACGAGAGCGAGCGCTTCGAAGCCGGGCTGACCGCGCTGCGCCGGTTCTTCGCCGACGAGAGCGGAAAGCCCCCGCCCGACCTGGTCGAGCAGCGGTTCTCGTTCATGCTCGGCAACGACCGAGTGGTGGGCCAGTGGGACCGGGTCGACCGGACTGCCGCCGGCGCCGAGGTCGCGGACTACAAGTCAAGCGTCCTCGACGGGGAAGACGACACGCCGCAGCGGCGGGCCGCGAAGAACATGCAGCTACCGGTCTATGCGCTCGCCTACCAGAAGACCTTTGGCGAGCTCCCCGCGAAGACCGCGTTGATCTTCCTCGAGTCAGGCCAGCGGGGCGAGGTGAAGCCGACGTCCGATGCGATGGGCGCGATCAGCGCGGTGATCAGCTCGACTGCGGCGAAGATCCGGGCCCGGCAGTTTGCTGCCGACCCGGAACGGCCCGAGGCCAGGACCTGCAGCCAGTGCCCCTATAACGCGATCTGCACCGAGTCTTGGTCAGCCCGCCAGGTTCGTGGCGCG